>Ga0207773_100428_pt1 | contig 16930 bp, 13 predicted proteins | sample TtaePargueraPR_2_FD_187281 | JGI IMG/M metagenome (GOLD analysis project Ga0207773, IMG submission 187281) | Aerobic enrichment media microbial communities from Bioluminiscent Bay, La Parguera, Puerto Rico - Tt and M1 (3) (SPAdes) | ecosystem: Environmental > Aquatic > Marine > Unclassified ...
AATTCCATCAAAGCACCAAATTATCAATACTGGACTATATTTCGCCTTTTCAAGGAGGCCAATCCAAACAAAAAAACAGCTATATTTTCCACTTGGTTGGATAACAGGACCAAGCTGGCCGGGGCAAATTTGGCGGAAACGGGGCATTTCATCTTTGATTATTTTTTTGACGGGTTTGAACAAGATACTTTGACTTTTCCCCATGATGAGGACCGTATGTATATCCATTTAATCGATGAGGCGGTTTCTAAGGAAGCTGCTCGATACATCAACTCCGAGGCCCCGGATCTTTCTTGGATTTATCTGGAATATTCGGACGATATGGGCCATAAATACGGAAATAGCCCTCAGATGATAGACGGGTTGGCCAAAGCCGACAAACAAATAGGAAGGGTTTGGGATGCCATCAAGTATCGCGAAGACCATTATAACGAAGATTGGTTAATCGTCATTACAACCGATCATGGCAGAGCCAGTGATGGATTCGGGCATGGAGGACAAAGTGAGCGGGAACGTACCATCTGGATAGCCACGAATGCCAAGAATAGAAATGCCCGCTTTGAGGACATGCCGGAAATGGTCGATATTTTGCCTTCTGTAGCCAATCACCTGGAGTTAGATATTCCCAAGAAACATGCCATGGAATTGGATGGTGTTTCATTCATTGGGGAATTGGATGCGGCAGACTTAAAAGCAGAACTGAAACAGGGAGAAATCCATATGTACTGGAAACCATATTCCAAGGGGGAAAGTGGAAGGGTTTGGCTGTCCACCACCAATAATTTTAAGGAGGGAGGTTTAGACAATTACTGGTACATAGCGGATGTGCAGTTGGAGGAAGGGAAAGCTGCTTTTTCTTTGCAAGGAATAGAATCGAAGATTTATAAAGTAGTTCTCGAAACCCCAAATGGTTATTTAAACTATTGGGTATTGGAAGAACGCTAAGGGTATGAAGGAGGAAGAAGGAAGGGTGAGGAATGAAGAATGAAGGATGAGGTGACAATATTCAGTTCAACGCCTGTTTCCCACTGCAAATCATAGAACCAACAAAATGGGGGCTATAATAAAAGATAGCTCCTTTTTTTGTTGGTGAGAAATACTTTTAGACCTTTGTGGACTATTTAATTACTAATTGTCCCATATATAATGTTTGATAGAGATATATACATAGAAAGAAGGGCCAAGCTCAAAGCAAAAATGGGCAGTGGTCAATTATTGTTTTTAGGCAATGATGAAGCCAGTATCAACTTTGAGCACAACTGGTATCCTTACAGGCAGGACAGCACGTTCTTGTATTATTTTGGTATTTCTTTGCCCGGTTTGATGGCGGTGATAGACTGTGATGCCGATAAGGATTATATTTTCGACAACGATTATGAGATTGATGATATTGTTTGGACAGGTCCGCAACCAACTATTGCGGAATTGGGTGAAAAGGTAGGTGTGGTAAATACTGCCCCTCTAAGCCATTTGTCCAAAGTGATAAGGGCTGATTGCCAGGTTTTGCCTCCCTATAGGGCTGAGCATATATTGAAATTAAGGGAGATTTTCGGAAAGGATGTAGAGGAAGTAAGGGGTATGGCATCTGTGCCATTTATTAAGGCTGTGGCAGCTCAGCGAAATATCAAGGCGGAGGAAGAGCTTGAGGAGCTGGAAAAAGCGGTTTCCATTACTTCGGTATTGCACCTGGCGGTCATGGAAGCTACCCTCCCGGGGATGAAAGAACATGATTTGGTGGCCATTGCCAACAAAATTGCAAGGGGCAATAATGTTTCCTTGGCCTTTCCCCCGATTGCGACCATAAATGGACAGACTTTGCACAACCATTACTATGGGAATACCCTGAGCGAAGGTGATATTGTATTATTTGATTGTGGGGCAGAATCACCGGAATTTTATGCAGGGGATATGACCAGAACTTTTCCTGTAACCGGGCGATTTGATACCCGCCAAAGAGAACTTTATGAAGTAGTCTACCGGGCCCATCGGGCAGCAGTAACTTCTTTGAAGCCGGGGGTGCGATTTAGGGATGTTCACCTTTTGGCAGCTGAAAAGTTAGTGGAAGGATTAAAAGAAGTGGGCTTGATGAAGGGAGATGCCAAAGAAGCTGTGGCAGAAGGGGCACATACCATGTTCTTCCAGTGTGGATTGGGACATATGATGGGCCTAGATGTTCATGACATGGAGAATTTCGGAGAGCAATACGTTGGTTATACCTCAAAGCTGAAAAAATCAACAGAATTTGGGTTGAAGTCCCTTCGGCTGGGAAAGGAGCTGGAAGTAGGAAATGTCATTACGGTAGAACCTGGGATTTATATCATTCCAGAACTGATCGACATGTATAAGGTTTCCGGAAAACTCGATGAATTTATAAATTACGACAAACTGGAATCCTATAGGGATTTTGGGGGAATAAGGGTTGAGGAGGATTTTGTGATAACTTCCGATGGCCCAGATCTGTTGGGAACTCCCCTGGCCATTGCTCCAAGTGATGTAGAAGGGGTGCGTACTGCAGCTATGAATAAACCCTCTTCAAGAGGATGATTATACTAACTCCCAGTGTTTCCGCTGGGAGTTTTTTGTTCTTATTAGGACTGCCAATTTGTTCTAAGAAAAGAATATGGCACTATCCTTGAGTAGGGAGTCTTGAAAGTTTTCCTTGCTTTTCCTTAAGGAAGCCTACTAAAATGTTTTAAATTTGTCCCGATGCGCCAGTTTTCAAAAATAGCTTTGTGCCTGTTTCTGTTGATAACAGTTACTTTTCTTCTGGGAGAAATGGAGGAAAGAACCGTTATTAGAGCATCTTCTTGTGATTCAGGACAGTTGGAGGAATTGGGACATGTTTGTCATGGTGAGCTTTGCCTTAAGCCAGCTGGACAAAAGTACGGGCATGACTTGAGGGATGATGACCATCATCCTGTAAAAAACTTTTTTATTAAGTCCAAAGTCCTCGCTTTGGTTGAACAGGAATTTATTTTTGCTTATTCATTTTTGAATAATGAGGCACCAACTTCCGATGCACTTTACACTTTTGTAGGTAGGGCACCTCCTTGTATCTGATTTTAGCTCAGTAATTAACAATTTTCAATGCGCGGCGTGGGATTATTAGGCTGTTCTGCAATGAGTGACGGCCTGGTACATGCCTATGATTTACTTATCAATAATTGCAATAAAAACATGATACATATAATTCTTCACACATTTTTGTTAAGCATTTCCCCTTTTGGTGAATCCAGGGTGGGGATTCCCTATGGGGTGATCAATGGATTGGATCCAGTTATAGCCTTGATTGTTGGCCTGATTGGCAATCTACTGGTATTTCCTTTGTTGATGTTCCTTATAGATACCTTTAATGATAAGCTCTGGAAATATAGGGCCTATAAAAACCAATCCGTTAAATTGATGAGGAGGGCAAAGAATGGAGTAGGGGACAAAATTCAGAAATATGGGTTTTGGGGACTGATGATTTTTGTGATGATTCCTCTGCCATTTACAGGTGTCTATATGGGGACCATTGCTGCTTATATTTTTAAACTTCCTAGAAATCATTCGTTTATGGCGATTGGTGTAGGGGCTGTAATTTCATGCCTGATATTGGCTTTTGGTTCGCATTTGGGCAAGTTGGGGATAGGGCTGATTTAAGAGGCTGCAATTATAAAGGAGGCGTAGTTAGGAGTAACAGTGTGCGGGGAAATATAGGTAGTTTATGGATGAGTACAATTTCTGGGGAGAAAAAGAGAAAGGGGAAATACCAAAGGGAATTATCGGCTAAGATTTTCTTTATCCTTGCCTGCAACTAGTGTCAAGTCAACGCTTGAATGACGGGTAAGGTGGTAGTGGATTTTGAGATAGGTCAAGGCACAAAAATCGAAAATAGCCGCAGCTATGTGAGGCTTTTTGTAACGCAGAGATTGCTCAAAAGACGCACCCGATTACCCGTAGGTTTAGGCTTGACTTGACACTAGGCCAATAGATCAATCACCCATTTTTAAGTTCCTATTATTGTCTGTTTTAGGACCAATCTGAAAGCCTGCGGGGAGAATCATAATTACCATGTAGGAAAAAATGTACTGGTTTGTATTACAAATCCCGGCTGACCTATCGATCTCAGAGGATTTGGGCCTCTCAAATCGAAACATGGAATTAATTCACCTATGATTATGCGAAATTATGCCAGTAGCCTCCAGTCTGTGAATTATTCCCCGCAGAACCCACAAATTCTTTGTGACAAGTCGGCTGGGATTTCATAATTCATTAAGCAAATGTGCCTACAGGTAAAAAACGTATAATCAGAAATATTTATATGTGTATATCCGCAATTGCACCAGTAAAAATTAAAAGGGAATCGAAATGATCGTTTTGCGCAAGTTGATTTGCCTTGCAGGTATTGGACGTTAAGATATTATAGTGGTAGGTAAGCAAATGGCAGGCTTGTTGGTCTCCGGCATGCAAAAAAAAATAAAGCCGAATCACCGCGATTAGAAAAAACCTTCCATACCAGTTTAGTAATAAAAAGTTATTCAGAAAATGGTGATTCGGCTAGTCTGTGGTATTTTATTAAAGTATTAAGTTGGTTGTCTTACCATTATTGTCCCTTTCCGGTAGCCATTACTTGGACGGTTTTGTATATAATATAGATGTCCGTTTTTAGGCTAATTCCGGTCAGGTAAAGAAGGTCATACTTCATCCTTTCCACCATTTCCTGAACGGTCTCAGCATATCCATAATGGACTTGTCCGATGGAGGTAATGCCAGGTTTGATTCCCTGTAGCTTTTTGTAGCTGGGAGAAACACTAACGATTTGATTGATAAAGTGCTCTCTTTCTGGCCTTGGCCCTACGATGGACATATCACCTTTTAGCACATTCCAGAATTGAGGAATCTCATCCAAGTGGGTTTTTCTCATAAAGTTACCCCATTTGGTAATCCGTGGATCGTTATCGGTTGTTAACTGTGGGCCGTTTTTCTCGGCATCCACATACATGCTCCTGAATTTGTAGATATTAAAAGGCTTACCAAACTCTCCAATTCGCTCTTGTTTATAGAAAACAGGTCCCTTAGAGGTCAGTTTTGTAAGGATTATCATTGTGAGATAAACCGGTAAGCCAAGTAACAATACCGTTGCGGAAAAGGCAACGTCAAAGATTCTTTTCAGAAATTTAGTGGTGCTGTCCAATTGAATATTAAATATCCCGCTATGCGAACGATCTATTGAAATAAGATCAGGGATCAAAAACATATCAGGAATAGCGCTACTATTTTGATAAGCATTGTTGAATACTATTTCTTGATTATGATTAGTCATTTTTTTTCTTTTTAATCAGTTATAAACCTGACTAACTAAATTCAACTTATATGCCAAGTAATGAAAGAGTGGAAAACGAGGATTAAAGGCCTTAAAAAGGTAGTTTGAAGCTTGGGGAATGGGGAGGCTTTACTCATTGTGTGGAATCCCAAAACCGTGGATGCATGGAAATTCCTTTTTTGAAACTCCGTGGCAATTTTTTGTACCTCAGGCCTATTTTATATCCAGACCATTTTGCAAATAGAGAAGCGATGGATTTGGGTAGTACAGTAATGTTATTTTGGGCAGCATAAGCCAATTCGGATTTCAGGTATTGTACCCCTCTGCTTTCTGCCCGTCCAAAATTTTTGAATATCCATGAGCTTTGAGCATGAAAAACACCAATGTCGAAATAGCGTTTGAATTCTTCTAAAACGGTGTAATCATGGGAGTGGTGCACTTGTGCCTCTGCAATATAAGCCAACTTCCATCCTGCCAATAACATCTTTCCGGCAAGATAAGCGTCTTCTCCTAGAATAAGTCCTTTGGGAAATCCCCCAGCTTCAAAAAAAGCAGCCTTTCGATATGCAGCAAAGGAATTGGAACAGGAAATAGTTTTAATGCCATGTTTTTCGGCATCCTCCAGACTTCTAATTTCACTTTTGGTAGGATAGTTAAACAGGCGGGCATGGGATTCTAAGGTTTTGGCCCCTAAATGGGGAAGCTGCCTTCCATAAGCTAAACCCAATTTGGGCATGTTTTCAAATGTTTTTACCAGCTTTTCGATGGATTCAGCATTTGCCAGGATGGCATCCTGAGTGAGGAAGACGAAAATATCTGCTTCGGGAAATTGTTCTACGGCCATTTGTCGGGTGCCTCCATGGTCAAATTCCCGCTTGTCTATCTTTAGAATTTTGAAATCTTTCAGCAAAGGGTCATCCAAAGTACCATCAGTTGACCCGGAATCGATGATTACCTTCTGATGAAAGGAAACGGACTGGGCAGCAATCTGTTCTAGTACCTTGTGCCATTTTTTTCCTGCATTGAGCGTAGGGATAAAAAGATTGATCTTCATGAATGTCCTTATTAAAAATTTTTCTTAGTTACCTTCACCTGTCCGAAATTTGTTTTGCCACTGATGATTTTTTCAGATTCGAGAAAAGCTGTACCATTTCCTTCCAATATCAAAACAGGAGAATCTAGTTTTCCAGTATGTTCATTATTGGCCAATCGGAGGTTTTCAGGGTTTTTGCTTCTGAGGGTTTGGTGATAGGCACCAGCCTGTAGGGCGGTCAGTTTATTCTTTTGGATTAAAAGATTTGGAGATCCGTCATCAGTAATGCAGGTATTGCGTGCTTGGATAGTGTTATTGATTATCTCAACATTTTGGGCCATTTTGCGCACGACAATTCCTATGGATTGTTGACTGAAAATCTCATTGTTTTCCAAAAAGGCATTATTTGCCTTTACAAGAAGTATGGCCGGATCCTTACCGCTACAATTAATTTTATTTTCTACCAATCGGAGGTTGCCTGAAAGGTTGAAGTTTAAGGCAGCATTGTTAAATATATTTTTGCTCAGGAGTAGGGAGTCAATCTTTATTCCATTGGGTAAGTGGATGGTGTTCATCCGATTTTCATCCAGATAAATACGCTCTGCATGCACATTATCTATAAAAGTAATGTTGGCAAATTCATTTTTTTTAAGGCTTAGATCCTCCAATTTTCCAACAATTTCCACTTGGTTATCGGCAGTGTTCCCGGTAAGCCTAATTTTACCACAGCCTTCCAAGTATATTGCTGGCCGGTTGTTTTGAGAAGCAATATTATGGTAGACTTCCACATTTGAGACATTTACCAAAGTGGCTATCCCGGATCCATCTGGGGTAGAGGCTCCACTTACGTACCCATTGCCTTTGCTTTGGTTGTTTTGGATCAGTGAATGGATGGGCAAAGGACTTTTGGAAGCATGGTTATTGATGTCAATAGCATCACCCGAATTGAAATTTAGAGTATTATTGATAAAATGATAGTTTTTTTCCAAACCCCTGTTTCCAAAGGCCAGCTGAATGCCGCTCATACCATTGTAGGAAATATTACAATTCCGGACTACAATCCCCGGACTGCTATGAATAAAAACGCCGTTTTCACCATTGTGCTGGATCTCAGAATGGTCAATCGTTATGGATTTACTTTCCAGGATCCTTATGCCAGTTCCGGGTTGGTAACGATCAGTGTACAGCCTGTCGGTACCAAAATTTTGGATTTTGGAATGTGAAACCGTAATGTTTTCACATTTGTAAAACAAAAGCCCGGCAAAGGAGCGGAGTTTTGTAGAGTCTCCTAAAAATGAAGAGTGGTCTATGATAATGTTTTTACTGCCAGAAAGATAGATTGCCTCGTTCTGTGAGGAGGAATTGATAGAAATATGAATATCCTTCACATCCTTGCCACGGATTAGTGGATGTGATGAGTTTTGACGGGTTTTGGAAAACTCTTCGGAAGTTTCCAGCTTCTGTTTTAGTATCCCTTCCGATTTGATATTTACTCCAGAAACCAAGCCCAATGTTTTCACAATAAAGGTGCCCTCAGGAATTAAAACAGTATCTCCCGGGCTTGCCTTTTTAATAGTTGCCTGGATCGCCTCCGTGTCATCAGTTATCCCATCACCCTTGGCATTTCCATCCATGACATTCCACACTTTTCTCTTCTGTTCACTTTGCTGAAAGGAATAGCCCGTCAGGGAAAGAGTTGTCAAGATAAAGACAAGAGCAAGGCAATATGTCACGGAAGCTTTTGACATGTTTTTATGAATCTGATGGTTAGGAAAGTATAAGGTTCCAGGTTTGTTCGGCTGTTGCCTCCCAAGGAAATTGCCGGGCTCTGTCTTTGCCCTTGTGAATACATTCTTCGTAGAGCTTTTTATCATTGACCAATTTTTCGATTCCATGCTGAATGGCCTCAATGTCTTTAGGATCAACACAAAGGGCTGCTCCTCCTGCAATCTCAGGTAATGAACTTGCAGAAGAGGTCAATACTGGTGTGCCTGAAGCCATGGATTCTAGCACCGGAAGCCCAAACCCCTCCATTAAGGAAACAAAAAGGGTGGCAAAAGCCCCCTTATACAGTTTTGGGAGATCATCCTCGGGGATATATCCCAAAAACCGTACCCTGTTTTGGATTTCCAGATTATTTATTAATTCGTTCAATTCAGGATCAGGTTTTCCACTTAAGGCAAAAATAAAGTCCTCTGGTATTTGGGCCCGGGAAAATGCAGTGAGCATGGCGGGGAGGTTTTTATTGGCCCTCCGGTTGCCAACATAAAGGAAATATGGCCTGTCCAAGTTGGTGCTTTCCTCATTTTCTAGAAAGTGCTCATCTACTCCATTATAGATAACAGAAATAAGATGCTCCGGAATGTCCAATAAATCCACCAATTGGCCTTTGCTGAAATGAGAAACGGTGATGATTTGCTTGGCCTTTTTGGCTAATCGGGCGATTACCTGCCTGTAGTAAATTTTATGGAAGGAGGAATAATAAAACAGGTGCATCAAATCATGGATGGTAAAAATAAATGGGATTTTTGAATAAAGTGGAGGCATAAATGATGGACTATAGAAAATATCAGCATCGGAATTACTGATATCCTTGGCCAATACCAATGGGGATATTACACTGCCCAGCCCAGCTGTGGTTTTTACAAAGCTGCATGATGCTTCTTTTGGAGCCTCTTGCATTACCTCTTTGTACAGACGACCAATTCCAGTATCCCCCGCCCATCTACCATCTATCAAAACCTTTTTTGTTTTCATTTAATACCTATTTTGATCGATTTAAAGTCGACATTATTGTAGGTGCCGAAAAGAAGCAAAATCGATAAATACATAACTATATCATTGTCATAACCATTGTAAAGAATGCACATGATGGCAATAAGGGGCAAAAAGCATGCTATCCAGAAGATTTTACTGGCATTTTTATGCAGGAAAGCTTTGATAAAGAAAACCAGAAAAAGGGCATAAGAGAGAAAGCCTATTATTCCCAACTGCAAATAGGTGGACATAAAGGTATTATGGATATGGGGCTCCCCATGGTAAAATTCAGCATATTCCGATAGGAAGGTCGGAGCACTCATAAATCCATTTCCCCAAGGAGAAATTTCCGTGAAATGCTCAAGAAAGGCTTTCCAGTAAATCAGCCTTACCCCCATACCATCACTGGAAGCGGTAAGTTGGTCGACCCGAATGATTTTATACAGGATAAATGGAGAAACAACAAGGAGCAATGCCAAAATAAGAATTCGGTACTTTTTGGTTGAGGTTGCCCAAAGCAGATATCCGCAACCAATCAATAAGGCTACAATAGGTGTTCTGGAAAGGGACAGATAGGCCAGAATGAAGATGAGGCCTATACGCCACAGTGCTATTCGGTTGGAGCTTACCACGGGAATGAGGATGTAGATAAAGCCCAATAGTGCAATGCGTGCACCAAACATGTTTTTGTCATTCAGTCCCCAAAAGAACAGCTTTTCGTCATACAATAAACTGGCTTGGCCTGAGGAACTGCTGCCCGTAACAAGCTGAAAATCCATTGCTTGGTGGTACAGGAACAGTTGAACCAGGGAAAGTAGAAAGATCAGGTGAAGGGTATAGTCCACCAATCTCAGTAGGTTGGAATTGTCCCTTTGTGAAAGCCAGATGGCTGAAAAATAGAGGAATATAAAGTTGATCAGGAGTTTGGTGAAACTGGCAAGCAATGTCAACTGTCCCTCGTATATGCTGAAAAAACTGATGCCCGCATAAATGCTAAAGATAGATAAGCATATGGCCCAAGGGTATAGGGGTTTCTTTTCAGCTTCCAAATAGGAAATTACCGATGAAATCAGGAAGACAAAGGGATAGATTTTAAAAGGAAGGCAGGTTGATGCCAAGGCAAGACAAAATACAATTTCCGCTAGCTGGAAGCCTTTCCAGTTAAGGGAAAGAAATGTTGAGGAACTATGTTGTAATGATACTTCCATTAATTATTTCCTTGGTTGTAAGGCCTTATTGGTAGATTCTTCCAAAACCGCCTGATAGGCTGTTAGCATTCTGTCTTTGTCTAATATGTCAGCCACCGAATCCCGAGCTGCGGAACTTAGCCTATTATAAAGTTCCGAATCATTACTCATTTTTTCTAATGCCTGATCCAATGAATTTGGTACTGAAGCATAACAAAATAGCCCGTTGATATTTTCTTGTACCGTTTCTTTTAGGCCCCCGGAGTGGTTGGCTATAACAGGAATATGATTGGCTAGGGCCTCTATGGCGACCATACCCAGTGGTTCTTCCCATAGGGAAGGTACCACAAGTACGTCAATCATTTCAAAAAATGCTGCTGGTTTCGTATATCCAATAAAATGAATGTCTTTATCCTTTGCCCTCGCTTTTAATTCTTCCTCATAATCTCCTTTACCTTTTCCAGCGATGGTAAGCGAGGCTTGATACGTCCTGGATTTGAATGATTCAATGAGCCATTCTACTCCTTTTATTTTGGAGAGTGTTCCCAAATATCCGATTCTTAAGGGATTGCCCGGTTTCCTGATTCTGGGCTGACCAGAAGAGGATATGTCCCTTGTGTTATGAATCACGTGTTTTTTTGCATGGGCAAAATAACCTTGGTCAGTAAATCTTTGCAAAATACTTTTGCTGATCCCGACAACTGAGTCCACACTTAAGGATTTTTTGCGATGGTGGAGCCGCAGTAATTTGCATTCTAAACATATCCCTTCACATGCTTTGTCCCCTTTATACATATTGCTATTGGGGCACAGCAAGTACATGTCGTGAAGCACCTGGACAATAGGGATACCTAGCCGGGTAATTTCATCCCAAACAGCGATGGACCAACCGGCCAAATTATGGCAAGAAACGACATCCGGCTTTTCCTTTTCCAGCACCTGACGGACATATTTGCCCATAGCTTCATTTGACCTGTCTTTTATATGCCACAATAAGCGTTTATAGCTAGGTTGATGTTCCTTATCATAGGGCCAATATCCGTTTTGAATGCCGGCCCGATAGACGTTGACGCCATCAATATTTTCCTTGATCAGCCCTCCATCCGGCTTCATGCTCAAGACGACTACTTCAGCCCCTTTTTCCTGCATGCCTTCCACCAAAAGCTTAAGGGAAATTTCCGCCCCGCCTCGGATATATGGTGCATAAAGGGAGTTGATATAGAGTATTTTCATATGTGGATTGCCAGATTAAATGGATATTTTTTGTCCGGGACTTTTCAGTCCAACAGGGAATGATAGATGCCTTTGAGCCTTTTAGCAACCAGGATTTTGTTGTTTTTGTCACGAACATAAGCAAACATGCTATTGCCCATTTCCTGTAGGGCATCCGGATTGGATTTTTTTATCAAAATGGCTTCCTGCACTTTGGCGGTAATCATTTTTTTATGATCATCAGCAGATTGGTAATGATAACCGAAAAAGCTATCTTCCACTTCTTCCATATCAACCAAAGTGCCTATTTTTGGACATATTACCGTTTTTTTATACGAAAATGCCAATATTACACTGCCGGAATTTAGACTGCTTTTCAGGTCATAAGGCAAAATCAGAAGATCTGCTTTTCCAATCAAGGTAGCTATGAGCTCATCAGGGATAAACTGCAACTGCAGGTTGATGTTTTCAAATCGGGCTGCCAGCTGGGTCAATGCTGCAAGATAGTTCTCATCTTTTGGTTTACCGGCTATGGTCAGTTCCACTTCTTTGCCCAATGGGCCAATACTCTCAATCAGTAGCTCAATATTTTTATAAGGTTTGATAGCCCCCATAAATAAGAGCCTTAGTTTCCCATCGTGTGTTTGGTTAATTTCTGAAAAAGGCCCATAACTTCCCACGAAATCAGGATGGGGAATGTAGTGGATCTTTTCAGATATGGAGGGATTTTCCTGGATGAGCAGGGATTTGGAAAGCTCACAATGGATGACAATGGCATCGGACCAATTGATTAGTTTTTGGGTTAATCTTCGGCTGAAGTTCCCCGTTTTCCTTTCATGGGTAACCCGGTTATGCATGGTCCAGACCAGTTTTTTACCAAAGAAATGTATGGCAGTTAGTACCACTATTTTTCTAAAGAAACTGACAAGCGCCTTATAATAGGCCGTATCATCCACATTTTCAAACCAATTGAGGTGAACTAATTTGATGCTGCGGAAATGCTTAATGCTTGAGAAAATATTGTCCAACTTATGCACTTGATAACCTGCATCTTTCAGCGGGTTGACCATGATGTTGATGTATTTATTTTCCTCGTTGGTGACAGGGTTAAAGATAATGTGCATGGCTCAAACTTATTTTGCTAATTTCCTCAGGGTTCGGCTTTTTGCAGCAGCCATAAAAATGTCCTTGGGTTTAAGGCCATACTTTTTTCGATGCTTCATCCAAACCCCGATTTTGGGTAGGGCAGAAGCAGCCATAATTTTGGTCATGGTAAACATCTTCCGCTGATGCATATAGCGATCTTGGTTTTCTACCAAATGTTTATAGATAGTCAGGTCTTTCTGGTCCAAAGGGTTTTCCTGAAGGAAGTTTTTTAACCAAGAAGCATAGCCCAAATCAGCATCCAATTTGGCCAGACCATTATTTAGGGTAGATGAAATGGATAGGCCATGGCTGCGGTACTTGAAAACAGGTTTGTTGCTATGGGCAATGCCTTTTTCTGATGAAGCTATAAATGCCGTAATATCATCCGAGCCCCAGGCAAGGGGCAGCGGATAAAAACCTCCCCGGTTTCTAAGGCTTTTGGTTTTATACATATAATCTGAAATGTAATTGGACCTAAACTGGTTCAGGCGGTGCCAGATGCTGTCATATACATTTTCATAAGCAGGACAGGCAGGAGTAAGCAGCCATGTATTGCCTTTATCATCAATGATTTTACTTCTACAGTGATAAACATCCAGTTCAGGATAAGAGGTGATGAGTTTGGAAAACTCCTCCAGGTAATCAGGCTCCAATAGGTCATCATCCCCCATAATGACAATGAATTCTCCGTGGGTCAGTGAAAGGCATTTGTTCCAGTTGTTTACCAAATTCAATGCACCTACATTTTGGTTATTTTTTACATAGTGTAGTCTTTTGTCCTCAAATTGGGTAATAATTTCATCAATAGGTTCTGGGGAGCAGTCGTTGAGGATGATGAGTTCAAAATCCGCTATGGTTTGCCTGAGGATGCTCTCAATACATTCTTTTAGGAACTTGCTTTTGTAAGCAGGAATACAAATGGAAAATTTTACCGTGTTATTCCGCTGCATTGTTTTCTGGTTTGTGTAACAATTTAGTTTTTAGGTAATCGATGTCGGAACCTTTGATGACGAAAGCCCAGTGATAGCCTGCAAAGAGCATTAAAAACACCAATGAGTTGATAATGATCTCCAGGTAAGCATTGGATATGTTCAATATTTCTCCAAAGTACCAAGCAAGAACAAGTGCAATAACTGCGCCTAAGAGGGAAGGGGCAAATCCACTAAAGAAAATCTTCCTACTATTTAGCCGCAGTACATAAGGAATGTAATAGAAGTAAAAGAAGCCCATTTGGATAAGCATATAGATTAGATAACCCACTACAGCAGCCCCAACTCCCATTTCTACTGCGAAAATTGCGGTTATTGGCAGGGAAATGATACAACCTATTGCTGCGGAATAAACCAATGCTTTTGTTTTTCCTGAAGAAAGCACCAAGCTGGCTACCGGTGTATTGTGCATGGACAGTAAGATGGTGAGGAGCCAGATGATCAGCCATTTACTAAGACTTAGGTATTCTTCACCCATGTACAAAACAAGTAGCTGGCCGGCATTTAAAATCAAGACAAACACCACTAAGGTCAGGAAAATGGAAATATATCGAGTAGCTTCCAAAACCATTTTTTCAATTTTGGAATGGTCATTTTCCGCATGTGCTTTGGCCGCTGATGGCAACAATACCTGCAGGAAGATACTGCCAAAGGACATTATCAAATTGGCCACTGTCTGAATGACCCTATAATCCGTCAGGACATCGATGCCAGTGGCAAACTTGGCCAATAGGATCGGTCTTAGTTCCTTGGCTGAAAACTGAAAAAGCCCCATCGCAAAAATTGACATGCTATATCCGATTATCTGCTTGAAGGCAAGGCTGTCCCATTTGGGCGCCAGAAGCTTTTTGATGCTAAGGGGATATACCCTTAAACGGTGGACATAAAATGGTATCACGATCAGCAATGATAGCGTGTAAAACAAAAAATAAACAGTCAATGGCCAATGGAAGATTATGGCTGCGATAGCGACCAAGAAATTGAGGATACTGCTGATGACGGTGATTCTGTTCACATAGCCTAATTCATCCTTCGCACTTAGGAGCTGAATGACCACATTGGACAACCAGTTAAAAACCGTACTGGCCGCCAAAATATACATCATGACTTTGTAGGTAGGCACCTGGGCTGGAGAGATATTAAAAAATTCACTGCCAAAATCCGCCATAAGAACAAAAACAAGGGTATTCCCCAATCCTATTAGTCCATAGAAGATCATACTGGATCGGGAGGCCCTGGAGATTTTCTTGTATTTGGATTTTGATTCCCACATGGCAAAATACCTCACCGAACCTATGTTCATTCCCAGATCCATAAGGCGTAAATAGGCATTAAGGGAAAAGACCAAGGCTATCAGACCATAATCAGCCTTGCCATAATACCCCACCAATAGCGGAATGGTGACAAACTTCGCCAATGCGTCGATCACTTTGGAGGCAATGCCCCAAACGGAACCTGATATAATCTTTTTGACTGAAGATTGTCCTGCCATGTGTAGTTTTAAATATTGGCCGTTAAGTTATTTAATTTTTAGTTAAGATTTATTTTGGGATTACGGATGTCCAAGATCATTTTTGAAGCCCGGAATTTTGAACAAGACGAATCGATAGCAATCTTAGTGCTAAAAAACCAGAGTAGGCATTAATAACAGGGAATTTATAATCAAAATGAAATGTGTTTGCTAAGGTGTTTCTATTGGATGCTGTTATCTTTAAGAAATTTTTTATGTTCTAAAAAGAGTAAAATTTTCGGAAAATGAAAAACAGGTAAGTTTTTTGTAGAAGGGCAGCCATATGGAGAATATCTTAATTATCGGAGCTTTTGACAGGTACAATTACGGGGACCTACTTTTCCCCTTGATTATTGAAAAGCAGTTGGCCACTTATCCCGTGGATATTGACTGTCGCTTTTTTGGATTGGTGGAAAGCAACCTCTCCAGGGAAGGTGGAAAGCCAACAGAGGATTTGGCAGCTTTTTATAAAGCCTGTAACACGCCATTGGGAAGAAACCATATTATTGTGGCTGGTGGAGAAGCCCTAGGGGTGACTTGGCACTCACTTTATGCCGCTCTGAATAAAGCCTATCAGAAAATTCATCGATACCGTTACAGATTATCCAGATACGTTGACCTTAATGGAATAGCAAAGCGTTTTCTAAAAGGAAAGACCACCCTTCCCTTTTTGTTTACAAAGGATGACTTTGATAATGTTCAGTCGGTTATCCTAAATTCTTTGGGTGGTTCAGGAATAAAAGCTGAGTTTTTCCAACAATTTACTTTTATGAGAGAAAAGCTGTCAAAGGTAGATTACTTGGCCGTAAGGGACCAGCTGACCCTTGATAATATGCGGGATAATGGAGTGGCCGCTCAGCTGTTTCCGGATTGTGCAATACTGATGTCCGAATTTTATCCTTCCAGTTACCTTGAAACAAAGGTCACACCTGAAGTACTGTCTTATGTAAAGGAACATAAAGGGCAATACTTGTTTTTCCAGATTAATAAGAAAAATACTGCAGGAAAAGAAGCACTCCTTGCAGAACAACTGGATAAGGTATATGAAAAAGAGGATACTAAGTTGTGCCTCTGTCCCATTGGGAAGGCATTGGATCATGATGATCATCTAGCCTTGGCCCATGTCAAAGCACTATTGAAGAGCCCATATAAGTATTTTGATGCGGACAATATTTGGGATATTATGTACCTTATAGCTAATGCAAAAGCCTATGCAGGAACCAGCTTACACGGAGCTATCACGGCGATGAGTTATGCAGTTCCCCATGTTGGCTTAAAAATAGAAAAGCTGGATGCCTATTTAGCTACATGGGGAGTGGAAGGGAATACTTTTGCGGTGGACTTTGATAAAGTGCATAAGCAATTTAAGGTAGCAGTGGGAATAAGTCCGGAAAAGTATGCAGAGAAAAGAAACACTCAAATCCATCAAATAAAAAAGGCTTTTGATAAAATAGTAGAAGTGATCCAAGGCTAACGCAGGATTTTTTTTCTGGTTTGGGGGAGAATGTTTTGAGGAAAATGGAATTTGAACGTTTTGTTGCTATGAAGATTTTTTTTCCCCTGCTAGGCAAGACAATTTATTTTATGTGTATCCGCAATTTTGCACTTACTGGTTTATAGGCAGAATATGGTATCGAAAAGTAAGGATGGCCCTTGGTGGGGCAGGTTTTAAGAAAAATGGGCAGGCCGATAAGAAAATGAGCTAGCTCGCGTCGTGGAGGGACGAGCGTAAAGAAAACAGTCAGTGACTGTTTTTAGCAAGTAGCCAGCCTGCAGGGTAGGAGCTCAAAT
>Ga0207773_100430_pt1 | contig 16887 bp, 12 predicted proteins | sample TtaePargueraPR_2_FD_187281 | JGI IMG/M metagenome (GOLD analysis project Ga0207773, IMG submission 187281) | Aerobic enrichment media microbial communities from Bioluminiscent Bay, La Parguera, Puerto Rico - Tt and M1 (3) (SPAdes) | ecosystem: Environmental > Aquatic > Marine > Unclassified ...
TCAGGAAGTATGGATTCCCTTCCTGCTGCTTGACGTAGCTAAAACCAATGGCACCACTGCCACCGTCGCGGTTCTCCACCACGATGTTTTCGTCGTAAATTTCATACTGCTGAAGAATATTCACAACTGTGCGAGACATCAGGTCGTTACCGCCGCCCGGGCCAAAGGCGATCACGTAGTTCAGCGTTTCAGCGGGATAATCATTGTCCTGCGCCTGGGTCGGTGCTGCCACAACCAGTGCGCTGGCCGCCAGTAGACAAATGGGGGTAAACTTCTTCATAGGATTCCTCCTCCGGGACCTAATTGCCTTTATTGGTCTGCAAAACCATTTGTGGCGCGTCACCGCAGCAGATGTCAATCGACAATTTTAATCCATTGAAAACAGAGACTTACCCACCTTTAGGCGGAAGGAGGAGTGTTTGGAGGAGCCGATTTTGATACAAAAAACCAACTATCACACAAATGAAAACGGCACCGCAGGGCAGCGGCGCCGCGACACTCCTGTCTTTGGGAGTCTTCAAGCAGGCTCGGTGGTGGTCGCTGACCAAGAGATGGGCGACTTGCGAGAAAGGGCTCCACCCAGGTGCCGTCGCATAGCATAAGATGCTTCAACTACCTCGCCTCGCTCCAGGAGATCCAGGATAGCCAAGTGGTCCTTGCACTGCTCGACAAGGCGCTCACGATTTACATTGGATCGGTATTCTAGAAGCCGCCGCATCCTGTTTACTCTGACCAGAGACTGGTGAAAGAAAGGGTTTCCGGAGAGCTTGATGACTTCCTCGTGGAAGAGAGAACCATTGTGCAAAAGACGCTCTGCCGGCAGACGCTTGATATCCGTATCCAGCATCCTGCTCTGGATACGACGTTGTTCTGAAATCACAGCACGATCCAGAGCGAACGTCGGCTCAAGCATTGCAGCCGGTTCAATCAGCATCCGAAACCGATAAATTTGTTCAAATGCCTCTGCTGTCTTTGCGACTGGCAGAAACCGCCAACCATAGCCCTGCTTGCGCTCAACCCATCCCTCACGACCTGCACGCAGGAGAATGTCGTTCAGCTGAGACTTAGTCAGACTATAGCGTTCGCGGAGCAATTGTTCGGTAACCTCAGAGGGTATCCGGTCCTTCAACCAGTCCTCAGCTATGAGCTGGTAGGTATTAAGGGAGTCGACCGGCCGAGCTTCATCGCTGATGGGCTCATCAAGGTTCCCTTCCGGCACCTCGGCGACAAAATACCCACGATTGGGCTGCTGGACGATGATCCCTCGCTCTGCAAGCAGTTCGAGTGCCTCACGAACCGGTGACCGCGAAACCCCGAACTTATCTGCCAAGCCCTGAGTTCGGAGATGATCACCTTTCAGAAGCTCGCCGCTCACAACCAACTGTGTGATCTCGTGAGCAATATTTGCAGCCAATGGGCTAGTCGCCATAGTCATCGCCCTTATTGCAGAGACCGAAAGAATTCTTTTGGTTTAAGACAGCCAACCATTGCCGTACATGCGCACCAGCCATTCTCCCCTCCCTCTTCACACTAACCAAGATAGCCTCTGACGATGCTGACGGCTTCATCGACGGCTTCAAATGTGCTGTCATTGCGCAAGACGTGCCGGTACTGGGCGGATTTGGCAATCTTGGCGTCGTAGTGCTTCATCCGCTCTACGATCTGACCCTCAGTCTCGCCAAGCTCCAGAAGGCGGTCCCGCAACCGAGCCTTGTCGGTCAGGGTAAACACAGTGACGGCGGCGTCACCCAGTGCGGTAGTCAGATTTGGGAGAGCATCTGGCGATGTAATATACGCCGATCGGCCAGCGCCGATTGCTGCCTGCACATCCTTGAGCGCGACCCCGAAGCGCTCTCCCCTATCGTTTGACACGACGTCAACAAACGCGCCTTGATCCGCCATAGCAGCGAATTTTTCACTACTCAAATAGTGCTGATCGATTCCCTGAATCTCGCCAATCCTCGGAGACCGAGAAGTGTACTTGACTACCTTGGGAAGGTTGAACTGAAGAGCGACGCGATGAGCAATATCTTTGCGAGCGGACTTGCTAGTCCCCACCCAAATAAACAAAAAACCAGTTTTCTCCACCCAGCTCTCTCCCTACGAGGTCTTGCGTGCAGCTCATAGCTATTTAAAAACAAATGGTTCGATCCAGGATCTCGCTTAATCAGAGCCATCGCGACAAAAACGATCTTTGGTCTTTCATGCACTAGCGAGCCAAATGATGTCAATTGATATAGAAATTGGAGTTGCCTACGGAGCGGCATAACCAGGGTCCCAGACCCTCGTCTTCCGCCACTGACCCAGTCTATGGATGCGCTGGCACTTGATCCAAATCCCTCAGGGCACCTGTCAAATCCATGCGTCGTCCAGCCAACTGCTCTCGCAGAGCATTGAGGGTCTCGGTGGTATCTTCAGCCCGAGACCGATTGTGCACCGCGACACCGCTTGCGAGCATATCAAGCAGGACAAGAGCAACTGTCCGACTGAGTTCGCCCTTGACCAGATCCGTCACGACAAACGCCTTCGCCCCGCAGGCCCTGGCGTGCGCGATAGCCAGATCAACCTCCCGATGGCCGTCAGCTCTGGAGGTCACCAGCAGGACGTCAGAAGAGCGCATGGTTACAAGAAAATCGGCTACTCGGATTCCTGTGGCATCGGAAGCAACGGCGCGCACGCCACGCCTTAGCAGACGAACCGCCATATAGCTTGCCAGCGCGCCTGAGGTCCCCACCCCTTGCACAAAGACCCTGTCAGCGGAACCGATTGCATAGATTGCCTCGAGTACGTTGCCTTCCAGAAGCGATGAAGACATCTGCGCCAGGTTCCTGGCCTCGACGGCAATGGTGCGCTCGACAATGGCGAGGATGGCGTCGCGAACCGCAGTCTCTTCTTCTCTATTGGAACTCATTGATAACTACTCCTTGAACCATATTCGAAACGGACTCTAGACGTCATGGCCGGTGGTGTGGGTCGCTGCCATATGACGCTTAAAGAAGAACTTGGCTGTATCCACGAGGTCTAGGAGCTCATGTCCCTTGCGGGGGATCAGGTCGAGCTCAGCATCAACACCATGATTTTTCAGAGCTGATCGCAGAGACACCAGGCGTTCATACGCCGTTTCGCCAGCACCCCGCCCACCCTGCATCCAGGCCTTGCTGCTTTCGTCTGTGCCCGGATCAACATCGGCTGTTCCGACGAGCAGTTGTATCGGCAAAGAGCGCAAAGCAGCCAAGTTGATTTGTACACCCAGCTGTTCGGCCACATCCTTAACCCCAATCCACCACTCCTTCTCGAAGTCAAGCAGCGTCACAGAACCAGGCGCCGCGATGGAAGCCGCCCAAAGCCGGCTGGCATGCAAGAGCATGAATCGATTGGTAAACTGAGCACCCCCGGCGAAACCGAACATCCCGAACTTCTCAGCAGTCAGTTTCAGGCGCGCCCGCACTTCCTCCACGATCGCCAAAAGCACGTGGTCATAGCGAATTTCGCCTTCCAGGATGAACTTGAAGCCATCCTTGTTGTCGTCCCCCAGGACACCAACCGGGAAGAGTGGCGCAACCACAACACAATCGTTCCAGCGCGCGAAATCCGCAAATGCATCTCGCGTCCTCTCCACGCTGCGCATATTGCCATGTATCACGACGAGAATGGGCGTATCCGGGCTGAATTGCGCGGGGCACCGATAACTGTAGCTGAACCGGGCATCGACCTTTGACGCGATCAATGGAGACGCTTCTTTGGTTTGGGATTGAAATTGCGGTTTGAGATCGAAGTACCCTTCCATTGGCGTTGTTTTGGCAGTCAACTTTCACTCCTGGACTACATGCAATTCGTACCACAGAACTTGATTGATTGATTGATTGATTTGTTGCATGATTGATCGTGAGGTGTTCAAAGTCAAGGAAAGAACGGTGTCATTGTTGGATCAACTTCGTCGACGAGCACTCGACATGCCGGAAGGGACGAAATTCCCCACTGTCAGAACGCTGATGGCAGAGCTGAACGAGACGCAATATGCCGTGCAGTCGGCGATCAAGGAGCTCAATACCGAGGGCATACTGAAGTCGCAGGTGGGAAACGGCACCCGAGTGATCCACCCATCAACAAATGCCGAAACACGGGCTTCTACCCAAGGCAATGCGCGGGTCTTGCTGCTGCACCATGTGGAGAAAAGCGAAAGAAGCGAGATCGTTGCTGCACGCATTCACGATGACCTGACGGAGCGCGGGTTCCGTGTTGTGACGGTCTCTTACTCAAGCGAAGACGATGTCAGTTCACTTCTCGGGTCGAGCTACTTCGACGTGTGTGTGCTGCAGCCGCGCTATTCAACCCTGACAGTTCGACTTCTGGAACTTGCATCCCGGTGCAGCCGCAATCTCATAGTCGAGGGCCGAATACTCCAGGGTCTGAATATCGATATCGTCAGCAGCAACCACGCTGAAAGCATGCGGCTGGCCCTACAACATCTGGGCGAGCTAGGTCACAAGATGGTTGGCCTGATCAGCGAAAACCGGTACCCCGATCAGGCAAAGAATGACTTCGAACAACTTTATGACTTTATTGTCGATGCAACCCATCCAGGAAGACCCCATTTCTCCCGCAGAGCCAACTGTGAGGGCGACGGCAAAAGTAACCTGACGCAAAGCCTTAATGACTGGAAAGAGCAGACAGCTCCCAGACGTCCTTCAGCTGTTATCGTCTGGGGGCGGTTTTCGGCAGATCAGATCTTGAGCGCGTGCAAAGCTGAAAGCGTCAGCATACCAGAGGACCTCTCGATTGTTCGCATCTGCTCGACCAGCGTCGATGCACTTCACGGTGGGATATTTACGACCGTGGGCTGCTCTGCGGAATCGATCGCGAATGCCGTCAGCGAGACGGTGCGGTGGCGCGCCAGCAATCCAACGCTGCCCACTCGGATTGTGCACGCAACACCACAGGTCATAGCCCGGCCCAGCACCGCGCACCCAAGCAGGTGAATCCGACCATCAACCTTCCCCTGCCCCGTCCTGGCGGACAAAGGCGATGCGCAGCATATTGGTGGCGCCAGGTGTGCCCAGCGGCACGCCCGCAGTAATGGCGATGCGATCGCCGGGGCGGGCAAAGCCTTCCTGGTAGGCGATGACGCAGGCGCGATCGACCATGTCTTCGAGATTGACCGCATCCTCGGTCTGCACGCAATGAATGCCCCAGACGACCGACAGGCGGCGAATGGTGCGCAGATTGGGCGAAAGCGCGATAATGGGCTTGTTGGGCCGCTCGCGCGCAGCGCGGATACCGGTCGAGCCCGAGGCGGTATAGGTAACGATGGCGGCCAGATCGAGCGTTTCGGCAACCTGGCGGGTGGCGGCCGAGATGGCGTCGGCGGCGGTGGCCTCCGGCTCGGTCTGGGCGGCGCGGATGATGTTGTTGTAGTTGGCGTCGCTTTCCACGGCCACGGCCACCTTGGCCATGGTGGTGACGGCTTCAACCGGATACTGGCCCGAGGCGCTTTCGGCCGAGAGCATGACTGCGTCGGCGCCTTCAAACACGGCAATGGACACGTCCGAGACCTCGGCGCGGGTCGGCACCGGCGCGGTAATCATGGATTCGAGCATCTGGGTGGCGACGATCACCGGCTTTCCGAAGCGGCGGCACATGCGGATCATGCGCTTTTGCAGGCCCGGCACCTGCTCAAGCGGCAGTTCAACACCCAGATCGCCACGGGCGACCATGATGGCGTCGGAGAGTTTGACAATTTCCTCGAGCCGTTCAATGGCCTGCGGCTTTTCGATCTTGGCCATGACGCCGGCGCGGCCCTGGACGATCTTGCGCACGTCGATGATGTCTTCGGGGCGCTGCACGAAGCTGAGCGCAACCCAGTCGACCTCGGCCTTGAGCGCTTCGAGCAGGTCCGCATGGTCCTTTTCGGTCAGCGCGCCGGTGGGCAGCAGCGTGTCGGGCAGGGACATGCCCTTCTTGTCCGAGAGCTTGCCACCATAAATGACTTCGGTCTCGATGGCGTCGTCGCCGACCTTGGTCGCCTTCAATTGCAGCTTGCCATCGTCGAGCAGCAGGCGGTCCCCGACCGAAACAGATTCGATGATTTCGGGATGCGGCAGGTAAACGCGCTCGGCGGTGCCGTTGTCGTTCTGCTCGCTGTCGAGCGTGAATTTCTGGCCGGCAACGAGATTGACCGCGCCATTGGTGAATTTCCAGACACGCAGCTTAGGGCCCTGCAAATCGGCCAGAATGCCGATGGGGTGTTTGAGCCGCGCCTCGACGGCGCGGATGCGCTTGACGGTCTGGTGCAGGAGCTCATGGCTGGCATGGCTCATATTGATGCGGAAAACGTCGGCACCGGCCTTGGCCAGTTCCTCGATCATGTTCTCCTCATGGCTTGCCGGCCCGAGGGTGGCGAGGATCTTGGCGCGTCTGATCCGTCTCATTGGGTGTCCGTTCATATAATTCAGTGGGGATCTACGGAAGAGTGACCGTGTCGAGAAAGCCGCCGGACTGACGATACCAGAGGCCGGCGTAATGGCCGTTCAGCCGCAGCAGCTCTGCGTGATTGCCCTGTTCGACGATGACGCCTTTGTCCAACACCACCAGCCGATCCATGGCGGCAATGGTGGAAAGACGATGCGCAATGGCGATGACGGTCTTGCCGGCCATCAGGGCGTCAAGCTGGGAGGTAATGGCGGCTTCAACTTCGCTGTCAAGCGCCGATGTCGCTTCATCCAGCACCAGGATCGGCGCATTTTTGAGTAGCACTCGGCCTATGGCGAGCCGCTGTCGTTGGCCGCCAGATAGCTTGACGCCGCGTTCGCCAACATGGGCGTCATAGCCGCGCCGGCCGCTTTTGTCCGAGAGGTCCGAAATAAAGCCATGGGCCTCCGCTGCCTCTGCCGCAGCTATGATTTCCTCGTCGCTGGCTTCCGGACGGCCATAGCGAAGATTGGCGCGGATAGAGCGGTGCAGCAGCGCGGTATCCTGTGTGACCACGCCGATATTGGCGCGCAAGCTCTCCTGCGTCACATCTGAGACGTCCTGCCCGTCAATGCAGATGCGGCCGCCCTCGACGTCGTAGAAGCGCAGCAGCAGGTTGATCAGGGTTGACTTACCGGCGCCCGAGCGGCCGATTAGGCCAATGCGCTCGCCGGGAGCGATGGTGAGATTAAGGTGGCTGATGATGCCGTTGGACCCGCCGTAGTTGAAGCTGACATTCTCGAAGCGGATCTCGCCCTTTTCAACTACCAGCGGTGTGGCGTCAGGCTCGTCGATCAGCTGCAACTGGCGCGAGATGATCTCGGCTGAATTCTGTGCGACGCCGAAATTGCGCATCAGCCCATTAAGCTGATTCATCAACCGATCAAGCTGTGCATTGAGGCGCAGAACGAGGCCCAGGGTGAAGGCAACGGCGCCCACGGTGATGGAGCCCTCAGACCACAACAAGATGGACAGCAGCGCAATGGCCACGATAGCGGCGCCCGACAGCAGGGCCATGGAGCCGCGCAGGCTGGTAACGGTGCGCACGAGCTTGCTTAAGGCATCGAGATATTTGCTGAAGCCGGCCCGCACATATCGGTTGTTGGCCTGGGCCGATCCGAAAAGCTTAAGGGTCATGATGTTCGAGTAAGAATCGACAATGCGGCCCGAAAGGGCGGATGACTGCTCTGCGGAGGCGGCCGACAGCTCACGGATGCGTGGGATGAAGTGACGGGCGAGAATGCCGAACAAGAAGACCCAGAGGAATACCAGCGCGGCCAGTCGCCAGTCGAGATGGAACACCAGCAACATGGTAGTGGCGGTATAAACCACCACGAACCAGAGTTTTTGCACCACTGACACGGCGAAATCGCCCAGCGCGGCACCGCCCGCCCAGACCTTACTAGCGACCGAGCCAGCGAATTCGTTCTGGAAGAAGCCCATGCTCTGGCGCGAGACGTGGATGAAGGATTGCCAGCGCACTAGGTTAAAAAAGCCGTAATTGACGGTCTGCTCCTCGACCATCGCCTGAACCCACAGGCAGATGAAGCGCACCAGCAACACCACGACTAGCATCAGCAACACTTCGCCGCCATGACTTGCTAGCAGCCCGCCAACGCCCACAGCCGGCTCCAAGGCGCTAAGCAGATCGACCAGGCGGCCGACAAAATAGAACATCGCCGCCTCGATCAGCGCGACGATGGCGCCAAGGACCAGGAGCGCCGCGAACACCAACTTGGCTTGGCGGAGAAAGTGCCAGAAGAACGCCATCGTCCCGACCGGCGGCGTTGCGTCGTCGCGTGAGGCAAAGGGATCAACCCAAGACTCGAACAGGGAATGGATGCGGGCTAGAGGCGACATGTTCAATGGTCTCAAAAAACGAAGTCGCCGGCATCAAATCCGGCGACTTCCAACGATTAGGGTTTGATATAGGCCGCGAGCGCTGCCTCTGCCCTCGATATGGTAGCCTCAAGATTATCGTTTTCAAATATTAGGTCACAGCTGTCTTTAAATTGCATCTTCTTGTCGTAGTGGACCAGCTTCTGGCTGACCTCTTGCTCGCTGCTTCCGGTTTGAGTGAGCAACTCTTGATACTCGTCACGATTCGAAAAGACAAAGATGCGAACCATGCGGCCCTTGTAGATCGATGGAAGTGCATCCATTGGGTTGGGAATGGTCAGATATGCCGACCTGCCGTTGGCTAGGGCAGTATCGATCTGATCTCGAGTGACCCCGTAGAATTCGCCCTTGTCGTTCTGAGTCACGTCTACAAAATCGCCGGCAGATTTGCGATCATGGAACTCTTGTTCCGAGATGAAGTGCTGACTGACGCCAGCTACGTCGCCTGGCTTGTGTCCCCGCGTTGCATATTTGACAATTTTGGTCAGCCCAAGTTTTTCGCCTACCTTCTTCGCCACATCCACGCGGCCGGATTTACTGGTGCCAAGATAGACAAATAGATACCCCTGATCTTGATTGCTCACGTCTTCCTCGAATTGACTACCGCCGGACAATGTTAATGCCGCGCCCTGCCGCGGCGGACCGGCAGGCAGCGATCCGTGGGGAAAAGAGCCGGGATGATCTCCCGGCTCGCACGTTGGGTTTACTGCTGCCAGAACCAGGCCGATGGCAGGAAGATCGTGCCTGGGCTCGGGAATTGTGACGTCGATGCCATGCCCGGGGGCACGTTCACCAAGCCATTCTTTACAACGCCATAGGTCGACGCGTTCTTGGTGATGCCAAAGGCTTCGAACTGGTCGGCCGCGATATCAGCTAACGCGTGGTAAAGGCGCTTACGGTCGTCCGGATCAGCGGTTGCGGATATCTGTTCCCAGATCGCATAGCGATCCTTGACGTGCTGCGGAGGTTCAACACCCTCGGTACCGCCAGATTCGTACCACTGAGTCCACAAAGGCGCGTGCCGCGAACTGCTATCAATTGGCAGCAGCGCGGAGGGCAACTGTCCGGGCATCCAGGTGGCATTGCCACTGTCAGTGGTGAAGTCGTGCTCAGCCGTCTGCGCTCGCAGTCTGTGAAGAGATGTGTCCAATACATTCAGATCGATATCGATTCCGATGTCATTCCATTGTCCATCCACAACCGACATGATGTCGATGATGTAGGCGAATGATGATCGAATATCGACCAAGAAACGTGCCGGACGGCCATCTGGCATCAGTCTAATGCCGTTGGCATCGCGCTCGGTCAGGCCGAGGCCATCCAGAAGCGCATTGGCCTGATCGGGGTCGTAGTCCAGATATTGGGTGGAGACCCTTTCGTGATAGAGAGGACTGGACTCAAATGGCCCGGTCTGCCACGGCGTACCAACACCAAGAAGGGCCGTATCGATAACTTCCCCACGATCGATTCCAAGCGACAGTGCAACGCGGAAGTCCTTCTGGTTCAGCAACTCGTTGACCACCGGATCCTTGTGATTGAGGTTGGGCTGAATCCAGCTGTAGTTGCCGCCTGCCGCAATGACCTCATAGAGCTGGTAATCCCCATTTTCGCGATTTTCCGCGAGCACTGGACGGTTGCCAGGAGAGTCAATATGGCGGAACTGAAAGTCAAACTGTCCGGCAATTGCCGCCAGAACCATGGCTTCGGGATCTTGGAATATACGACCTTCGAGCTTGTCGAGATATGGCAATTGATTGCCCTGTGCATCGACTTGCCAGAAGTATGGATTTCGCTCAAAGACCACATTGGTCGCGCCGCCCTCATAGGGCGAGGTCACCACCCAGGGGTCCAAAGTCGGGCGTTCGGTATTGCCCCACCGCAAGCCATCGTCATTATTTCCGCACTTGCGATTGAACAGGGTCTGCCAGTCAGTGGCGCTTTCGCGTGTGACCAAGGCATCCAGGTCAGAATTATATTTTGGCAGAAACTGTGAGCAGTAATCTTTCTGATGCAGAACAAGCGCCTGCCCCTCCTCACGCGCCAGATTGCCCATGAAGTCCCCGTTCGGATTTTCGAATGTAATCTTGAAGGTCACATCGTCGATCACCTCAAGCTGAAGGGGCTTTCCTCCGGACTGGAAACGAGTCGAGAGCTCTCCCAAATCGGCGTTGAGCATGACGTCTTCCACATTGAAGGCGACATCTTCTGTAGTGAAGGGCTTGCCGTCAGACCACTTGGCACCCTTGCGAAGTCGGAACGTGAACTCCCGGGCGTCCTCTGAAATTTCAAAGGATGACGCCACATTCGGAACAACCTCGGCGAGGTTCATCGACCAGCGCACCAGTCCATAGCTGCCAACCATCTGATTGACCGTTCCATCGTCAGAGGTACCAGCGATGCCAAACCGCAGACTGCCGCCGTAGGTACCTGGCAATCCGGAGTCGAGAACCTCGGGATCCTCTGACACACGTTCAGCAACCGGCGGAAGTTCTCCCGCGGCCACTTTCTCTGCCAACTCCGGCGCCTCGCCTGTTGCCTGCGCATGTACCCCCACGGGCAAAAGCAAGAGCCCACAGGCGACCAGCAAGGCCGTGCCGCTGATCCTATCCATCCTCATGTCTTCCTCCTAGCCATGCGCATTGGTTTTAGCAACTTCTAAAACCGATTAATGCGCTTACAACGCCGAAAGTTTCACAAAAGGCTGGCTTTCACAACCAAAAAATGCATAACTACCTTCAAGGCCGACATCAAGTCGTTCGGCTCAACCCCGCAAATTGGCATTAGCGAAAATCTCTCGCAGCCAGATTGCGGGCGTCATCAAGACCGTAAGGGAGGTTGGATGCTTACGTACATTTTCAAAAGGACGCTTTGGGCTATTCCCTTTTTATTGGGAGCGTCATTTTTGGCGTTCGTGATTATCCAGGCACCGCCAGGTGACTACCTGACGACCTACGCCGCAAAGCTTGAAGCTGCGGGGCAAACAGTCGATACGGCCCGTCTCAATGCTCTACGTGAGCGTTTTGGCCTCGATGAGCCCTATCTTGCTCAATATTGGAAATGGATAACCAATGTGCTGCGCGGCGACTTCGGCATGTCATTTGAATGGCAGCAGCCGGTTTCGGATCTGATAGGCGACCGCATGATGTTCTCCGTCATTCTGGCTGTATCCACCATTCTGTTCACATGGGCCGTCGCTCTCCCCGTTGGCGTATACTCCGCCATCAGAAAATACACGGCAGGCGACTACATCGTAACAGTCATCGCTTTCCTCGGACTTGCCACCCCAAATTTTCTCATTGCCTTGGCGCTGATGTACTTCGGGGTAGTGTACTTGGGCGCTGACGTTACTGGCCTGTTCTCTCCCCAATACGCCAATGCCGCCTGGTCCTGGGGAAAGTTTCTTGACCTAGTATCCCACCTCATCATCCCGGTTACGATTATCGGCCTTTCGTCGACAGCGAGCTTGATCCGCGTCATGCGGGCAAATCTGCTGGATGAACTTTACAAGCCTTATGTGACGACCGCACGGGCGAAGGGTCTTGGCGAGTTTAAGCTGCTACTAAAATATCCAGTGCGGCTCGCCCTCAATCCATTTGTATCCACCATAGGTTGGGCATTTCCCCAGATCATCTCTGGATCGACTATCGTTGCCTTCGTGCTTTCGCTGCCCACTGCGGACCCGCTAATGCTCCAGGCATTGATGTCTCAGGACATGTACCTCGCAGGCGCCTTCATTCTGCTCCTGTGCGTGTTGTCCATCGTCGGCATGCTGGTCTCGGATATTCTTCTTGCCATTGTCGATCCTCGCATCCGGTACAATTGATATGCAAACTCAAGCCAAAATGATTGACCCGCGCATAACCGACAGCACTGCCCAAGCGTCACAGTGGCAGCTAATTTGGTCCCGATTCCGCAAGCACCGGCTCGCGATGATCGGACTGGTCTTGGTCGGAATGCTCTACTTTGTTGCGGCCTTTGCCGAATTCTTCCAACCATTCGATCCGATCAGCACGTCCTCCATCCACGTTTACCATCCACCCCAAGCTATCCACCTGTTCGAGACAGGTACTGATGGTGGGTGGTCTTTCCGGCCTCACGTGATTGATCTCGAGCTGACCCGTGACCCCCTGACCCTTGCCGCCAATTACGCTGAGATTCCGCAGTCAAAGACCTACATTCAGTTTTTCGGCGAGACGGAACCTTATCTACTGGCTGGTGTCATTCCGATGCAGCACAAGCTGCTGTCAACTGAGCAGGGCGGACGCTTCTATCTTTTTGGCGCAGATCGTATGGGCAGGGATCTGTTTAGTCGCACCATTTCGGGCACTCGGATCTCAATGTCCATCGGCTTGGTAGGTGTGGGCTTCAGCCTTTTCCTGGGCCTGCTTATTGGGGGTGTTGCGGGGTATTACGCTGGCTGGTTCGACACGTTGTCATCGCGCATTATCGAGTTGATCATGGCGATGCCGACCATTCCAATTTGGCTCGGGCTTAGCGCTGCGATCCCGGCCAATTGGGATCCCCTAACCCGCTATTTTGCGATCACCGTAATTTTGTCTTTAGTCGGCTGGACTGAATTGGCCCGCGTGGTCCGCGGACGGTTCTTCGCCCTGAAAACAGAGGACTTCGTGGTTGCTGCAAGGCTCGATGGGGCCCCTCCCCTGCGCGTCATCTTTCGACACATGATGCCATCACTTGTCAGCCACATCATCGCGTCGGTTTCCCTGGCCATTCCGGCCATGATCCTGGCGGAAACATCTTTGTCTTTCTTGGGCCTTGGCCTGCTACCACCGTCCGTATCTTGGGGCGTCCTGCTCAAGGAAGCCCAGAACATACGGGCCATCGCTTCCGCCCCTTGGCTATTCATTCCGGGAGCCTTTGTAGCCGTAGCCGTCCTTTCCCTCAATTTCCTCGGCGACGGTCTCCGTGACGCAGCCGACCCGTATGCGCAGGAGCGTGGCTGATGTCCAATACTGATCAAACTGAGCTCAAGCCCGTTCTTGAAATAGTGAACCTGGTCACCGCTTTTCCGACTCGATCAGGGGCTTTCCGAGCGGTCGACGATGTGTCTTTAGCGCTTTACCCAGGCAAGACCCTCTGTGTCGTTGGCGAAAGCGGCAGCGGCAAAAGCGTCATGTCACGCTCCATATTGCAGATCGTCGACGAACCGGGCCGCATAGAATCCGGTTCCATACTGCTCCATCCTGGTCAATCGGGTCGACACAAGGTTGTAGATCTGGCCAAGCTCAACCCGCGCGGGCCCCACATCAAGGGGATACGGGGACGCGAGATCGCGATGATCTTTCAGGAACCTATGAGTTCTCTTTCGCCGGTTCACAAGATTGGAGACCAGGTTGCGGAAGCCGCAAGAATTCATGATGGGCTTACACCGCGCGAGGCACGGTCCCGAGCCGTGGAGCTTCTGCAGAAGGTAGAAATACCGAACCCCGAAACAGCAATCGACCGCTACCCGTTCGAATTCTCGGGGGGCATGAGGCAGCGCGCCATGATTGCCATGGCGTTGGCCTGCAATCCAGACATCCTGATCGCCGATGAGCCGACCACCGCTCTGGATGTTACTATTCAGGCCGAAATCCTTCAGCTCTTGAAGTCACTTCAGCAAAAGAACAATATGTCCATCCTGTTCATTACACATGACATGGGCGTAGTTGCCGAGATCGCCGATGAAGTGGCGGTGATGCGTCATGGTCGGGTGCTTGAGCGCGGCAATGTGTTCGACATCTTCGCCAACCCACAGCACGATTATACAAAAACCCTACTTCGGGCAGCGCGTTCGGCTGAGGCGCCATCGGAACGCCGACTTGCGATGCGGTCCAAAAGGCCATTGGGAGACCCAATCTTGCGGACGGAGAACCTCCGCAAGGAGTACCAATTATCAGCTGGGTTCTTGGGACGTGGCGGACAAAAACTCTTAGCTGTCCATGACGCAGATATAGAACTTCGTGCCGGCGAAAACATCGGCATCGTTGGGGAAAGCGGGTCTGGCAAAACGACACTCGCGCGCTGCATTCAAAGAATTCATTCAGTGAGCGGTGGCAAAATCATGTATCGATCGGGCGCGTCGGGGGAACGCGATATAGCTCATTTGTCAGACTCTCAACTGCGCGATGTCTGGCGGGAAATGCGCATTGTGTTTCAAGACCCCTTCGGAAGCCTGAATCCACGTATGACCGTGGGTCAGGTCATCGCCGAGCCGCTGGTCAACAACGGCATCGGGACCAGCAAGTCTCGCAAAGAGCGCGTCGCAGAGTTGCTGGACCTCGTAGGCCTGCCATCCAGCGCCATGGAGCGATATCCGCACGCATTTTCAGGTGGCCAGCGCCAGCGCATCAGTATCGCGCGAGCTATCGCACCAGAACCGCGGCTGATCATTGCAGACGAAGCAACCTCGGCCCTTGATGTCAGCATCCGCACACAGATCATGGATCTGCTACTCGATCTGCAGGAGAAGTTGGATCTTAGCTATCTGTTCATCAGTCATGATGTAGGGCTAGTTCGGTATTTCTGTGACCGCATGGTGGTCATGTATCGAGGCAAGATCGTGGAACAGGGTGAGACAGAACAGATCTGCACCGACCCTCAGCATCCCTATACCCAATCCTTGCTGTCTGCGGTGCCCATCTCCGATCCTACCCAGCGCAATACCAGGGTTCGAACCCGCTATCACGAAAACAGTTGATCGCATCAACTTTGCTGCCGGGCACATCCCCGGCAGCACTGCGAGACCAAGCACTTTGTCAGTATCAGCCCATCGGTACTGGCCGCCCTCTCGCTTCCACAGCGCTCCGACTATCTAGGCGCGGTCGGCGCTTGCGCATTTGTGCGCCAGGGGACGCCTTGTCCTTCTCCATGGACCAGAGAATGCTGTGTGGATGCGCGGGGCAACTTTCCTAGCCGCTGCGAGGCACTATCCCAGTAAAGACCACAATATTTTTTGGTTTTTGCTGGCCATATATCCACATTGTACTAGCATGTGACGTAAGTATTTGGCTTTAGATGTTGACAAAGCCTTGTTCCAGCAGTGTCATGATGGTGTTTAGTCCCCGCATGCTCTGAATTCATTCAGGCGCGGCTACGGAAACGGAGGAGGAGATATGGATAAGAAAACTTTGGCGCTCGCCCTGGGGTTCGGGGTTTGGGGCGTGTCACAAGCCACTGTCACATCGGCTCAGCAGGGAGGCCAAGCGCCGGAACTCGCGCAGTTGGTTGAAGCCGGCGAATTGCCGCCCCTGGAAGAGCGCCTACCACTGGACCCCGAAGTGGTATCCATTGGCGACATCGGCTCCTATGGCGGCAGCTTGCGATTTGGTGTCATTGCCACCAAAGGCTTTCTTGAGCTGCATGGCATGAATGGTCTGGTTCGGTGGGACATCGACCAAAGAACTATCGTCCCCAACCTTGCCGTCGAATTTGACGCTTCCGATGACAATCGAGAGTTCACATTCCGGCTGCGGGACGGACTGAAGTGGTCAGACGGGCATCCTTTCACATCTGCGGATGTTGCCTTCAACGTAAACGACATCATTCTGAATTCTGAGTTCAGTGAAGTGGAACAGATGTTTGCTCCTGGCGGATCGCCTTTGCGCATCGAGGTCATCGATGACCTGAATTTCAAGATCTCATTCGACAATCCCCATGGCGACTTTCTAGGGATTATTGCGACCCGCGAAGGGCAGATGATCAATCGCAGCCCGAAACACTACTGTTCTCAGTTCTTACCCGCCTATAACGACGACATCGATAGGTTGGTGAAAGCCGAGAACACTGGTGACTGGCAGACGCTTCTGGCCAACATGTGCACGGAGGACACCTCCTACCGGACCAACACCGCACGTCCCGTTATCAATCCCTGGGTCGTTACGGTGCCGGAGACAGGATCCGCCATGCAGGTCGTTTGGGAACGCAATCCGTATTTTTGGCAAGTGGACGAACAAGGCAACCAGCTTCCCTATATTGACCGCCTTGAGGCCCAGGTCTTCTTGGAGGCCGAAGCCATGCTTCTTGCCGCCATCGGCGGGCAGCTAGACTTCCAAAAAGAGACGATATCCAACACGATCAACCGCCCCGTGCTGGCTGAAAACCGGGATCGTGGAGGCTACGACTTGTACGAGATCGGAGCTCCTGGCGGCAACTATGTTTGGATCATGCCGAACCTGAATCACCAGGATCCGGTGATCCACGATCTGATCAATCAGAAAGATTTCAGAGTGGCTCTCTCAATCGGCTTCGACCGAAATGAGGTAATTCAGACGGCGCTGCTTGGGGTTGGTGAACCCTGGCAAACCGGACCATACGACGAAAATAGTCCTTACTACCATGAGGAAATTTCCAAACAATATGTAGAGTATGACCCCGACCACGCCAATGAGTTACTGGACGGACTGGGGCTCACTGAAAGAGGGCCTAACGGCACCCGGTTGATGCCTGACGGCCGTCCCGCACGGTTCAAGGTCGATATCCGCTCGGACTTTCCTTACATCATCGATGTGATGTCAGTAA
>Ga0207773_100431_pt1 | contig 16875 bp, 17 predicted proteins | sample TtaePargueraPR_2_FD_187281 | JGI IMG/M metagenome (GOLD analysis project Ga0207773, IMG submission 187281) | Aerobic enrichment media microbial communities from Bioluminiscent Bay, La Parguera, Puerto Rico - Tt and M1 (3) (SPAdes) | ecosystem: Environmental > Aquatic > Marine > Unclassified ...
GGGTCGCCGCGGCACTGCGCGCCGAAGGCGTTCCGGCGGAGCACCTGGCGGTGGTCGATCTCGACACCGAGGCGGTCGACCGCGGGCTGGCCATGGCGCGCGAGGGCGACCTGGTGGTCCTGCTGACCGGTCTGGTGGAGTGGACCTGGGAGCGCATCCTGCGCTTCGCCGAAAGCCGCAGGATTGAACCTTCGGCAACGCCGCAACGACAACAGCCTTGAGCCGCAACAGTCCGGGGTGGGAGATCCATGAGCTTTCTCGGCTTTCTCGGCGCGCTGGCCGCGCTCGTCGTCCTGCTGCTCGTCTGGGCGGTGCTGATCTACAATCGCCTGGTCGCCCGCCGCCAGCAGACCGAGGAAGGCTGGAGCGGCATCGACGTGCAGCTGAAGCGTCGCGCCAACCTGATCCCCAACCTGGTGGAGACGGTGAGGGGCTACACCAGCCATGAGCGCCAGACGCTGGAGGCGCTGACGGGCCTGCGCAGCCGGTCGCTCGCCGCCGCCAACGCCGGCGTGCCGGAGCGGGCCGCCGTCGAGGGAGAGATCTCGAGCGCGCTCGGGCGGCTCTTCGCGGTCGCCGAGAACTATCCCGACCTCAAGGCCAGCGAGAACTACCTCGCCCTGCAGGAGGAATTGAGCGACATCGAGGATCACATCCAGATGGCGCGGCGCTACTACAACGGCGCGGTGCGGATGCTGAACACGCTGGTCGATTCCTTCCCCAGCAACCTGGTTGCGCGGCAGTTCAACTTCACCAAGGCCGACTACTACGAAATCGACGCGCCCGCCGACCGTGCACTGCCGCGCGTCAGCTTCGGCGAGCGGGACCGATGATCCGCAGTGCCTGCCGCCTGCTCGCCGTCCTGGCGGGCCTGCTGCTGCCTGTCCTGCCGGCGGCCGCGCAGGACGATCCCGACCGCATCGCGCGCTTCGCCGCCGAGATCACGGTCGAGCCCGACGGCGCGCTGCTGGTGAGCGAGGCGATCGACTTCCTGGTCACGCCGGAGAGCTGGAAGCACGGCATCTACCGCGACTTCCCGACCCGCTACCACGACGCCTGGGGCCTCTCCAAGCGCGTGGGCTTCGAGGTGCTGGCGGTGACGCGCGACGACGCGGACGAGCCCTACGCGCTGGAGCCCGCCGCCTTCGGCACGCGCGTGCGCATCGGCTCGGCCGACGACTGGCTGAAGCCCGGCCTGCACCGCTACCGCCTCGTCTATCGCACGACGCGGCAGCTCCTCTTCGGCACCGACTTCGACGAGCTCTACTGGAACGTGACCGGCAACGAGTGGGCGCACCCGATCGACCGCGCCGAGGCGATCATCCGCCTGCCCGCCGGCGCGGCGCCGCTGCGGACTGCCGGCTACACCGGCTATACCGGCGAGACCGGCGCCGATTTCCTGCGGGGCAGCGATGCCGCGGGCGAGGTCACCTTCGTGGCGACCCGCACGCTGTGGCCCGGCGAGGGGCTGACCGTCGGCGTGGCCTTTCCGAAAGGCTTCGTCGCCGAGCCCGAGGCGGAGGAGCGCCTGCGCGCGGCGCTGGCCGACAACCTCGGCCTGGTCGCCGGACTGGGCGGCCTGCTCGTCACCCTCGCCTATTTCCTGCTGCAGTGGTGGCGCGTCGGCCGCGATCCGGAGGCAGGCCTCGTCATCCCGCTGTTCGAGGCGCCCGACGGCCTGTCGCCGGCCGCCACCGGCTTCGTCTGGGAAGCGGCGCGCGGCGGCGCCCTGCGCAGCACCCTGGCCTTCGCGGTGGCGCTCACCAGCCTCGCCATCAAGGGCCGGCTCACCATTGCGCAGGAGGGCGCCAACACCGTGCTCACCGCCAAGGCGGCCGACAAGACGGAGCGGCGGCGCAAGCCCAAGCTTCCGCCGGGCGAGGCGGGCGTGCTGCAGGCGCTGTTCAAGGGCGGCCAGCGCGAGCGCGTGGTGGTGAAGCCGACGTACGACCGCGAGATCGCCAACGCGGTGAGCGAGCTCGACGGCGTGCTGCGGCGCGAGCATGGCGATGCCTTGTTCCGTCACAACTCCAGCTTCTGGCTGCTCGGCGCACTGCTCGCCTTCACCGGCATCGCGGCGGCCTTCCTGCTGCAGACCGGCGATCCGGAGATTCTGATTCTCGTCGCCTTCGGCCTGCTGTTCTCCGGCGCGTTCATGATCCCGGTCATCGTCATCCTGCGCGCCGCGCTGCCGCAGTGGCGCGCGCTGCTGCAGGGGCGTGCCCGCCAGCCGGCCGGCACGATCTTCATCACCCTCTTCGCGCTGCCGTTCAGCCTGCCGGCGCTGGGCGCCGCCTGGTTTGCCTTCGACACCTTCGGGCTCGCGGCGGTCGCGCTGATCGTGGCGCAACTGACGCTCGTGGTGCTGTTCTGGCAGCTGCTGAAAGCGCCGACGCGGCTCGGGCGCGGCCTGCTCGACAGGATCGAGGGCTACCGGCTCTACCTGTCGGTCGCCGAGGCGGACCGGCTGAACCTGCTGACGGCCGAGCCAGAGATGACGGTGGAGCGCTTCGAGCACCACCTGCCCTATGCCATGGCGCTGGGCGTCGAAGAGGAATGGGCAGCGCGCTTTACCGCCCGTGCCGACGCGGCGACCCGCGAGGCGGCCGAGGCGCGCAGCCGCAACTGGTACCGATCGCGCGACCTGCGCTCCGGCATGCCGGCACTGGCGACCGGGCTGACGAGCGGCCTCAGCCGCACGCTGTCGAGCGCCTCCGTCCAGCCGAGCCGCAGTTCCGGCGGCTCGTCCGGCGGCGGCTCCTCCGGGGGTGGAGGCGGCGGGGGTGGCGGCGGCAGCTGGTAACGGCGGCCGCCGCGCGCGACCTACTCCGCGACCGCGGCGCGGCGCGTCATCTCGACGTGCGGCTCGACCGTCGCCACCGGCGCCGGCACCGTCGCGGCGAGGAAGTCGACGGCGGCCTGCACGCCGCCCTTGCCGTGGGGGACGCCGAGGGCGCCGAGCGCGGTTTCCAGCACGCCCAGGGTGCCGAGCGTCATGGCGGCGTTCACGTGGCCCATGTGGGCGATGCGCAGGCCCTTGCCGTTCAGCTCGCCGATGCCCTCGCCCAGCATGACGCCGCAGACCTGGGAGCAGTAGTCGCGCAGCCGCTGCGGCTCGGTGCCCTCCACGCGCACGGTGGTGACGGAGTTGGAGCGCGACCGCGGCTCCAGCACGTTGAATTCAAGCGCGCCGCCCTCCGCCCAGACGGCGACGGCGCGGCGCGTCGCCTCGGCGAGCAGCGCATGGCGCCGGTAGACCGCCTCGAGGCCTTCCTCGAACAGCAGGTCGACGGCCTGGCGCAGGCCGAACAGCAGGTGCTCCGGCGGGGTGCCGCAGTACTTCTCGTAGTGCAGCGGCCCCTCGCGCTTGGTCCAGTCCCAGTAGGGCGTGCGCAGGCCGGCCGTGCGGTGCACTTCCTTGGCACGCGGGCCGGCGGCGACGAGGCCGAGCCCGGGCGGCGTCATCAGGCCCTTCTGGGAGCCGGTGATGGCGACGTCGACGCCCCAGGCGTCCATCTCGAAAGGCATGGTGGCCAGCGAGGCGATGGCGTCGACCATGAGCAGCGCCGGGTGGCCGGCGGCGGCGACCGCGCGGCCGACGGCGGCCACGTCGTTCACCACGCTGGAGGCGGTGTCGACCTGCACCATGAGCACCGCCTTGATGTCGCCGGCGCGGTCGGCCTTCAGGCGCGCCTCGACGGCGGCCGGGTCGACCGGGTGGCGGAAGCCGAAGGGCAGCTCCTCCACCTCGATGCCCATGAAGGCGCCCATGTCGCCCCACAGCGTCGGGAAGCGCCCGCTGCCGAGCACCAGCACCTTGTCGCCGCGGGAGAACACGTTGGTCAGCGCGGCCTCCCAGGCGCCGTGGCCGTTGGCGGCGTAGATGTAGGTCTTGCCGGCGCGGGTGCCGAAGAGGTGCTTCAGGTCCTCCAGCAGGCTGCGGGTGAGCTCCAGCAGCGGACCGGTGTAGATCTCGACGGCCGGACGGTGCATGGCGTTCAGCACCGCGTCGGGCACGTTGGTGGGGCCGGGAATCGCCAGGAATTCGCGGCCGTTGCGCAGGGTCATGTGTCGGGTCCGGATCGGTTACGCCAGGGCGGCGCCAAGTCGGCGGCAGCCAACGTTAGGACGCCGGGCGGGGCCGGGCAAGCGGGCAAAGGCGGTTCCGCCGGCCGCCGAAGCGGCTAGACTGGCCGCGGCAAGGGACAGCCGGAAAGCAAGGGGGAACGGCAGTGAGCGGTACCGACATCCACGACAACCCGGGCGACAACGCGACGCCCTGCGGCAGCAACGCGACGCTGGGCGCGCCGATCTCGCCCGACGGCACGGCGGAGCCGGGCCGGCGCTATGAAGTGCCGGCGCGCCAGGGCCGCGCGGTGCGCCTCGATCGGGGGCAGAAGATACGCGTGGTGAACACCCACGGCACGCAGGTCTGCGACACCTGGGCGTTCAGCGCCGCCAACCGCGCCGAGTTCCTGTCCTGGCCGCACGCGCGCGCGTGGATCGACCGCGTGCTGCCGCGCCCCGGCGACCCGCTGGTCACCAACCGGCGCCGGCCGATCCTCACCCTGCTGGAGGATTCCTCGCCCGGCGTGCACGACACGCTCATCGCCGCCTGCGACCTGTTCCGCTACATCACGCTGGGCGTCGAGGGCTATCACGACAACTGCTCGGACAACCTGCGCCTGGCGATGATGGCGATCGGCCTCACCGTGCCCGAGGTGCCGCAGCCCCTTAACCTCTGGATGAACATCCCGGTCGGCGACGACTGGGGCATCGACTGGCGCCCGCCGGTCTCGGCGCCCGGCGACCACGTGCTGCTGCGCGCCGAGATGGACTGCATCGTCGTCATGTCCGCCTGCCCGCAGGACATCATCCCGATCAACGGCGAGAACTGCACGCCGGTGGGCGTGGAGTTCGTGGTAGAGGGGTGAGGGAAGATTTGAAGCTCACGAAACGGAGACCGGTCGCATGGCAAAGCTCGTCTTCGGGATGAACCAGTCCCTGGACGGTTACGTCGACCACCAGGAAATGCAGACGGGTCCCGCGCTCTTTCGTCATTGGACGGAGCACGTGCGCGACCTGGCCGGCAGCGTGTACGGTCGCCGCATGTACGAGACCATGCGCTACTGGGACGACGAGCGGCCTGAATGGACTGCGGAGCAGCAGGACTTCGCGGCGGCGTGGCGGCGCCAACCGAAGTGGGTCGTGTCGCGCTCGCTGAAGTCGGTCGGCCCCAACGCCACGCTTGTCGAGGACGACATCGAGACGGTGATACGGGACCTGAAAGCCCGGCTCGTTGGGGAGGTTGCCGTTTCGGGACCGAGCCTGGCCGGAAGCCTGACGGACCTGGGTCTTATCGACGAATACCGCCTCTACTTCCACCCGGTCGTGCTTGGTCGCGGCAAGCCATTCTTTGCCGGCCCGCGGCCGCCGCTCCGCCTCGTCGCCACCGATCGCGTTGGCGAGGACACGGTCAGGCTGACGTACGTTCCTGCTTGACCGCACGAACTGGGTTCCGCTCACCGCTCACCGTTTCCCCATACCAAAAGACCCCCGGCAAAGGCCGGGGGTCTTTTGGTATGGCGGAGAGGGAGGGATTCGAACCCTCGAGGCGGTTTCCCGCCCACACGCGTTCCAGGCGTGCGCCTTAAGCCACTCGGCCACCTCTCCTCGCGGCGCCACCCTCTTTAGCGGAGGCGGGTTTCCCAAAGGTGAACCCGTCGCGGGCCAGGGCGGCGCGCCAGCGGGCGGAACCTAGCCGAGCCGCTCAGGCGATGCAACGCCTACGGGCGTCCCGATGCCCCTCACCGGCCCTCCCGCGGGCCGCGCGACAGGGTGAGAAAGCCAGACTCGCCCGGAGGTTGGCCCCCGACCCCGCCGGCTGCTAGTATCGCCGCCGACCGAGGCCTCCGTTAAGCTGGCCGGACCCGTTGAGGAGGGGCCGGGCCGAGCCGGCAGGGGCGGCCTCGCGCCGCAAGGCGCAACGCTGACCTGGGGGGCCTGATGATCGTTGGCCGCGTGCTCGGCTGGTTTCTGCTGTTCTGCGCCCTGGTGCTGCTCGGGTGGGACGCGGTGTCGTCCCTCGAGGCCGGCACCTGGGGCTTCGCCGTGCTCGGTCAGCGCTGGTACGAGATCGACCAGGCCTTCGACATGGCGACGCTGAACACCCTGCAGGCCGGCATCGAGCGCAACATCTCGGTCGACCTCTGGGACAACGTCTTCACGCCGATGCTGCTGTGGCCGGCGGTGCTGGTCTTCGCCGTGCCCGGGCTGGTGCTGGTGCTGCTGTTCCGCCGCTGGCGCAGCCCCCGCGCGCCGCGCAAGTTCACCTCACGACGTTAGCGCACCGGCTTTAGCTGTCGCTCATCTTGAGGGCGGCGAGGAAGGCGGACTGCGGGATCTCGACGTTGCCGATCTGGCGCATGCGCTTCTTGCCGGCCTTCTGCTTCTCCAGCAGCTTCCTCTTACGCGTGATGTCGCCGCCGTAGCACTTGGCGGTCACGTCCTTGCGCAGGGCGGAGATCGTCTCGCGCGCGATCACCTTGCCGCCGATCGCCGCCTGGATGGCGATCTTGAAGAGCTGGCGCGGGATGAGGTCCTTCAGGCGCTCGCAGAGCATGCGGCCGCGCGCCTCCGCCTGGCTGCGGTGCACGATCATCGCCAGCGAGTCGACCGGCTCGGCGTTCACCAGGATGGAGACCTTCACCAGGTCGCTCTCGCAGTACTGGTCGATGTGGTAGTCGAAGCTGGCGTAGCCGCGCGACACCGACTTCAGGCGGTCGTAGAAATCGAACACCACCTCGTTCAGCGGCAGGCGGTAGACCAGCATGGCGCGCGCGCCGGCGTAGGTGAGGTCGAGCTGCTCGCCGCGGCGCTCCTCGCAGAGCTTCAGGATGGGCCCGAGGTACTCGTCGGGCACCAGGATGGTGGCGCGGATCCACGGCTCCTCGATGTGGTCGATCTTCACCACGTCGGGCATGTCGGCCGGATTGTGCAGCTCCAGCAGGTCGCCGTTGGTCATGTGGATCTTGTAGACCACCGAGGGCGCCGTGGTGACGAGGTCGAGGTCGAACTCGCGCTCCAGGCGCTCCTGGACGATCTCCAGGTGCAGCAGGCCGAGGAAGCCGCAGCGGAAGCCGAAGCCCAAGGCCGCGCTGGTCTCCGGCTCGTAGAGGAACGAGGAGTCGTTCAGCGCCAGCTTGGCGAGCGAGTCGCGCAGGTTCTCGTAGTCCGCCGCGTCGACCGGAAACAGGCCGCAGAACACCACCGGCACGCTGGGCTTGAAGCCCGACAGCGGCTTGGCGGCCGGGCGGCGGTCGTCGGTGATGGTGTCGCCGACGCGGCAGTCGGCGACCGACTTGATCGAGGCGTTGATGAAGCCGAGCTCGCCGGGGCCGAGCTCCGGCAGGTTCACCATCTTGGGCGTGAAGGCGCCCACCTTGTCGACGAGGTGCGCCGCGCCGGTGCCCATCATGCGGATCTTCATGCCGGGCGTCAGCTTGCCGTCGACCACGCGCACCAGCGCGATGACGCCGAGGTAGGTGTCGTACCAGCTGTCCACCAGCATGGCCTTCAGCGGCGCGCCGGCGTCGCCCTTGGGCGGCGGCAGGCGGCCGACCAGCGCCTCCAGCACCGCGGCGACGCCGACGCCGGTCTTGGCGGAGATCTCCAGCGCCTCGGAGGCGTCGATGCCGATGACCTCCTCGATCTGCTCCTTCACCCGCTCGGGCTCGGCGGCCGGCAGGTCGACCTTGTTGAGGACCGGGATGATCTCGTGGTTGTTGTCGATCGCGAGGTAGACGTTCGCCAGGGTCTGCGCCTCGACGCCCTGGCTGGCGTCGACCAGCAGCAGCGAGCCCTCGCAGGCGGCGAGCGAGCGGCTGACCTCGTAGGAGAAGTCGACGTGGCCGGGGGTGTCGATGAGGTTCAGCTCATAGGTCTCGCCGTCCGAAGCGGTGTAGCTGAGCCGCACGGTCTGCGCCTTGATGGTGATGCCGCGCTCGCGCTCCAGCTCCATGGAGTCGAGCACCTGCTCCTTCATCTCGCGGTCGGTGAGGCCGCCGCAGAGCTGGATCAGGCGGTCCGCCAGGGTCGACTTGCCGTGGTCGATGTGGGCGATGATCGCGAAGTTACGGATGTGGGACAGATCGGTCATGCGGACGTGCGGACTGCCGTGGTGATTTCCAGCGCCGGACCCTCCCGGAAATGGCCGGGCCCTGGGCGCGCAGGAACATAGGGCCCGCGGGGCGGCTAATCAACGCCCGCGGTCGCCGCGTGGAAACGGCACCGGCAGACCCGGCCGCCCCCTATCCACAGCGCCCCTCTGTATTTGACCCGAAGTCGTCACACGGCCGCCGCCGGGGTGCGTGCTAGCCCTCGGGCGCCGTGTCCGGAGCGCCCGAGTCGGCGCATTCCCTGCGTATCCTTTGGGGGGAGAACAAGCCTTGAAGAGCCACAACATCCTGATCGAGCCCTGGCGCGAGACCTCGAGCTTCACCTACGAGCGCGGGGAGCGGCTGTTCCGCTGGACGGTTAGCTACGAGCGGGACGGCGTGCGCTTCGGCCAGGGCATCGCGCCCACTCACGCCGAGGCGCGCCAGGCGGCGGAGGAATTCCTCGCCGAGCGCGGCATCGAACTGCACTGGCAGCCGCGCGCCAGCAGCACCACCCGCATCCTCACCCCACGCTCCGGACAGCCCCGCTTTCTTCAGCTTTGAGTATCCGGAGTTTTTTGTTAATCTACTCCGGATTAGGGCGGCATTGTCCCGATTGTTCACGGATTCTAAAGGCGGGATTGGAACAATCGGCGGCCTCAAAACCGAGGTCGAAACGATGCGGAGAGGATTCATGGGAAGCTCTTTCTTGTCCGGGGGTGGCGGACTCCGCTTGGCAGCCTGCGCGGCACTCGCCGCCGCTGTTTTCGCAGCAACTACCTCCCCAGCCACCGCAGCCCGCAACGAGGCGCGCTGGTATCAGCAGAACTATTGCATGGTGAAGGCCTACGAGGCGCTCGGTAAGGACGACTTCGCCACTTACGACAAGAACGCCCGGCAGTCGCGCTCGACGCTGATCCGCGCCGGCGTTCCCGAGCACCACATCCGGGAGCTCGAGCGCTTCATCAACAAGACCATCAAGCAGACCGCGGACCACAACAAGGCCCACCAGGGCCCGCGCATCTGCATGCAGTGGTACAGCACCTGAACCCCTGAGCTCCATCAGGCGAAGGGCACGGCCGCGCGCTGAAGACGCTGCATAAAGGCCGCCCCGGAAGCCACGGAATCTAGGGGCCCGGTCCGACGAGGACCGGGCCTTTTTCTTTTGGCTTTTCCTTGGCGGGGGACCGGCTTCTCGACGCCCGGCTGTTGTAGCTGCGCAACGCAGGGTGCAGAAATATCACAGACCGTCCAACCTTTAACGCTTCGTTAACCATGCCTGTCGGAGGCTGAATCACAGTCGCCAATCTCCATGGGCAGGGGATTTCTCAGAGATGGATCGGAGAATTAGCGAAGCCGAAGCACGCGAGTACGCGGCGATGACCTGGGCGCTCGCCGCGCGCGCGGAGGCCGCCGGCAACATCAAGCTGGCAAAGGAGCTGGTCGAACGGGCGCGCAAGGCCGACGAGCTGTGGGCGCGCTACGTCAGTCCAAAACCGGAGTTCTCCTGACGACCGCGATCGGCGCCAGGCGGCGCCGGACAGTCACGCGACAAGCTCAGCCGCGCAGGGTGCCGCCGGTGGCGGCACCGACCTGGGCGACCACCTTGGCCGCCACGGCCTCGATCTCCTGGTCGGTCAGGGTGGCCTGGCGCGGCTGCAGGGTGACGGCGATGGCGAGCGATTTCTTGCCCGCCTCCACGCCCTTGCCGCGATAGACGTCGAACAGCGCGACCTCGGCGATCAGCGCCTTGTCGGCGCCGCGCGCGGCGCGGATCACCTTCTCCGCCGGCACGTGCTCGTCGACCAGGAAGGCGAAGTCGCGCGACACCGGCTGGAACGGCGAGAGCTCCAGCAGGCTGCGCTTCTGCCTGCCGGCGCGCGGCAGCGGGATGGCGTCGAGGAAGACCTCGAAAGCGACGGCCGGCGCCTTCAGCTCCAGCGCCCGCAGCACGCGCGGGTGCAGCTCGCCGAACTGCGCCAGCACCTTGGGGCCGAGGCGCAGCACGCCCGAGCGGCCGGGGTGGTACCAGGCCGGCGCGTCGCGCGTCACCTGCAGCTTGTCGGCCGGCGCCTCGCAGGCGGCCAGCACGGCCTCGGCATCGCCCTTGGCATCGAAGACGTCGACGGGACCGCCGCCGCCCGCCCAGTGGCGCGCCTGGCGCTCGCCGCGGCGCAGGCCGGCGGCCACGGTGGCCTGGCCCTCCGGCGTGTCGTCGCGGTACTGCGGTCCGACCTCGAAGAGGGCGAGGTCGCCAAAGCCGCGGTCGGCATTTCGCACCGCCGCCACCGCGAGGTTGGCGAGCGGGGTCGGTCGCATGACGTCGAGGTCGGCCGAGATCGGGTTGGCCAGCGTCAGCGCCTCGGCGCCGCCGCCGAACAGCTCCGCCTGGCGGCGCGACACGAAGGAGAAGGTGACCCCCTCATAGAGTCCGCGCCAGGCCAGCGCCGTGCGCGCCGCCGAGACGCGGCGCTGCGCCGGGCTGAGCGCGGCGCGCGGCAGGTAGCTCTCGCGCGGCAGCACGACCTCCGGAATGTGGTCGTAGCCGTGGATGCGCATGACCTCCTCGACCAGGCAGGCCTCGCCCTCGATGTCCGGCCGCCAGCTCGGCGGCACCACGGTGAGGAGGTTGCCCTGCGCCTCCACGCGGCAGCCGAGGCGCTTCAGGATCTCCGCCTGGCGGTCCGCCGCCACGGTGACACCCCCCAGTTCGGCCACGCGCTCCGGCCGCAGGGCGAGCCGGCGCGTCTCGGCCGGGATCTCGCCGGCGCTGACCACGGCACTCGCCTCGCCGCCACAGAGCTCGCGCACGAGGCGCGCGGCAACCTCCACCCCCCAGGCGGCCGACTGCGGGTCGAGGCCGCGCTCGAAGCGGTAGCGCGCGTCGGAGTGGATGCCGAGGGTGCGGCCCGTGCGGGCCACCATCACCGGGTCGAACAGCGCGACCTCGAGGAAGACGTTGGTGGTGTCCGCGCTGCAGCCGCTGACCTCGCCGCCCATGACGCCACCGATGCCCTCCGGCCCGTTGTCGTCGTAGATCGCCACCATCTCGCCGTCGAGGGCGTAGGTCTCGCCGTCGAGCGCGAGGATCTCGTCGCCCGGCTTCGCGAGGCGCATGACCACGTCGCCCTTCACCTTGTCGGCGTCGAAGACGTGCAGCGGCCGGCCGAGGTCGTAGGTCACGTAGTTGGTGATGTCGACCAGCGCCGAGATGGGACGCAGGCCGACCGCGCGCAGGCGGTCCTGCAGCCACTTCGGGCTCGGCCCGTTTTTCACGCCGCGGAAGTAGCGCCCGGCGACGTAGGGGCAGGCATCCTGGCGGTCGGCCGGCAGGTCGCGGCGCCACCGGATGGGGCTCTCGAAGCTGCCCTTCACCGGCTCGGCGGCAAGCGGCTTCAGGGTGCCGAGGCCGGCGGCGGCGAGGTCGCGCGCGACGCCGCGCACGCCCAGGCAGTCGCCGCGGTTCGGCGTGATGGCGATCTCGATGACCGGGTCGTCGAGGCCGAGGACCTCGGCGACCGGCGCGCCGAGCGGCGCCTCGGCCGGCAGGTCGATGATGCCCTCGTGCTCGTCGGACAGGCCGAGCTCGCGCTCAGACACCAGCATGCCGTTGGAGTCCTCGCCGCGGATCTTGCCGGGCTTCAGCGTCAGGTCCGTGCCGGGGATGTAGCTGCCGGCGGGCGCGAAGACGCCCTTCATGCCGGTGCGCGCGTTGGGCGCGCCGCAGACCACCTGCACCTCGCCGTTGCCGGTGTCAACGATGCAGACGCGCAGGCGATCCGCGTTGGGGTGCTGGCGCGCCTCCTTCACCAGGGCGACGGTAAAGGGCTTCAGCGCCTGGGCGCGATCTTCCACGCCCTCGACCTCGAGGCCGATCATCGACAGGGTGTCGGTGATCTCCTTCAGGGAGGCGGTGGTGTCGAGGTGGTCCTTCAGCCAGCCGAGGGTGAACTTCATGGCGCTACATCCCCCTCACCAGCGACGGGATTTCCAGCGGCACGAAGCCGTAGTGCTTCATCCAGCGCAGGTCGGTCTCGTAGAAGATGCGCAGGTCCGGGAAGCCGTATTTCAGCATGGCGATGCGCTCGATCCCCATGCCGAAGGCGAAGCCCTGGTACTCGTTGGGATCGATGCCGCAGTTGGCGAGCACCTTGGGGTGCACCATGCCGCTGCCGAGAATCTCCAGCCAGTCCTTGCCGGGGCCGATCTTCAGCTCGCCGCCCTCGCGCGAACAGCCGATGTCGACCTCGGCGCTGGGCTCGGTGAAGGGGAAATAGCTCGGCCGGAAGCGCAGCGGCAGGTCGTCGACGCCGAAGAAGGCGCGGCAGAAGGCGGTCAGCGTGCCCTTCAGGTGGCCCATGTGGCTCTTCTTGTCGATCACGAGGCCCTCGACCTGATGGAACATCGGCGAGTGGGTGGCGTCGTGGTCGGCGCGGAAGGTGCGGCCCGGCACGATGATGCGGATCGGCGGCTTCTCCGCCAGCATGTGGCGGATCTGCACCGGCGAGGTGTGGGTGCGCAGCACCTTGCGGCTGCCGTCGGCGGCCGGGCGCATGTAGAAGGTATCCATCTCCTGGCGCGCCGGGTGCGCCTCGTGGATGTTGAGGGCGGTGAAGTTGTAGTAGTCGTCCTCGATGTGCGGGCCCTCGGCGACCGTGAAGCCCATCTCACCGAAGATCGCCACCAGCTCCTCGACCGTCTGGCTGATGGGGTGGATGCGGCCGGTCTCGGCCGGGCGCGCCGGCAGGGTGACGTCGACCGCCTCGGTGGCGAGCTTCGCTTCGAGCGCGCTTTCCTCGAGATCGGTGCGGCGCGCCTCGATGGCCTCGGTGACCGCTTCCTTCACGCGGTTGAGGCCCTGGCCGGCCTCGCGGCGCTCGTCGGGCGAGAGGTTGCCCAGGCTCTTCAGGCGCTGGGTCACCTCGCCCTTCTTGCCGAGCGCCTGCACCCGCAGGCTCTCCAGCGCCTCCAGATCGCCGGCCGCGGCCACGCGATCCAGCAGGCTAGTCTGCAGTTGCTCGAGGTTCTCCATCGCTTACCACGCCTACCTCTGCCTTCCCGTCGGGCGCGGCCGGCAGGGGCGGACGCGCCGTGAAGCGACGGGACCGGTCTCTGGATGTCTCAGGAAGGCCCAGGGCCGGCAGGCTTTACGCCTGGGCGGCCTTGGCCTGCTCGACCAGGGACTTGAAGGCCTCGGGCTCGCGCACCGCAAGGTCGGACAGCACCTTGCGGTCGAGCTCGATGCCGGCCCGCTTGATGCCGTTCATAAACTGCGAGTAGGTCAGGCCGTGCAGGCGCGCGCCGGCGTTGATGCGCTGGATCCACAGGGCGCGGAAATTGCGCTTCTTGGTGCGGCGGTCGCGGTAGGCGTACTGCAGGCCCTTCTCGACCCGCTCGATGGCCACGGTGAAGACGTTCTTGTTGCGGCCGCGGTAGCCCTTGGCGCGCTCCATCACCTTCTTGTGGCGGGCGTGGGTGGTAACGCCGCGCTTGGTCCTTGCCATGTCGCTGCCTCCCTTACTTCGCGTAGATCAGGAAGTTGCGGCGGACGATCTTGGCGTCGGCGTCGCTGAGCACGGCGGTGCCGCGCGAGGTGCGGATCATCTTCTGCGGGCGCTTGCGCATGCCGTGGCGCTTGCCGGCATAGGCGGCCAGGACCTTGCCCGAGCCGGTAACCCGGAAGCGCTTCTTCGCCCCGGACTTGTTCTTCAGTTTGGGCATTTTGCATCCTTTCCGAACGAAACGAGATACTTGGGAGCGGCTGGGCATGCCCTTTAGCCGGACCGCTCATGCGAGAACGCGGGGTTATAGCCGCCTCGCCGGGCGATTGCAAGCGCCGGCGGAGGGCCGGAAAGCGAGCAAATCCGCCAGAAACGGGCCGGGGCGGAGCGCCGCTCAGCCCTTTTCCGGCAACTGGGCGACGAAGCCCCTGGCGGCCATGGCGGCGACCCGGCGCAGGGCCTCCGGCGCCATGCCGTCGCGCGCCGCGGCCGAGAGCCCGGCGAGGGCGACGACGACGTAGTCCGCCAGCGCCTCGGCCGCCTCCGGGTACTCCTCGGCGATGCGCCGGCGCAGCAGCTCGCGGGCCTGAAGGCGCACGACCTCGGTGAGGCCGCGGACCTCCGGATCGCCGCAGTTGCGCGTGCTGTCCAGCACCAAACAGCCGCGCAGGCCGCCGGGCTTGCCATAGATCTCGGCAAGGCGGGTCAGCACCCGCGGCACCACCTCGGCGACCGGGTCCGGCTCGGCCAGGGTGGCGGCGGTGACGCCTCCGGTGGTCGCCACGTAGCGCTCCAGCGCCCGCTCGAAGAGGCCCTTCTTGCTGCCGAAGGCGGCATAGAGGCTGGGCGGATTCACGCCGATGGCGGCGCTGAGCTCGGCCACGCCGACCCCCTCGTAGCCGCGGTCGTGGAACAGCGCCATGGCGGTTTCCACGGCCTCGTCGGTGTCGAAGGCGCGCGGGCGGCCGCGCCCGGCGGCGCCCCTCGGCGAAGTTTTTTTAGCGACCACTATGAATTTCGCTTGTGAAGCGGCACATGGGAATTATGTAATGCCCGCTAAACTTATTCACAAGGAGAAAGCGTATGTCCTCCCTTAAAGGCAAGAAGGCCCTGGTGCTGGGCGGCAGCCGCGGCATTGGCGCCGCCATCGTCGAGCGGCTGGCCGCCGAGGGTGCCGAGACCGTCTTCACCTACGCCGGCTCGAAGGATGCCGCCGCTGCGCTGGCGGCGCGCAGCGGGACCCGAACCGTGCAGGCCGACAGCGCCGACCGCGCCGCCGTCGCCAAGGTCATCGCCGCCGAAGGGCCGCTCGACATCCTGGTGATCAACGCCGGCATCGCGATCCTCGGCGACCCGCTGGAGATCGACCCCGGCGACGTCGACCGCCTGATCGACGTGAACGTGCGCGGGCCCTACCACGCGGCCGTGGATGCGGCGCGCCGCATGCCGGAAGGCGGGCGCATCATCATCATCGGCTCGGTGAACGGCGACCGCGTGCCCTTCGCCGGCATGACCGCCTATTCGCTCAGCAAGGCGGCAATCCAGGGGCTGGTGCGCGGCCTCGCGCGCGACCTCGGGCCGCGCGGCATCACGGTGAACAACGTGCAGCCGGGCCCCGTCGACACCGACATGAACCCGGCCGACGGGCCGCTGAAGGACACCATGCACTCGGTACTGGCGATCAAGCGCCATGCGCAGCCGGCGGAGATCGCCGGGCTCGTGGCCTTCCTCGCCGGCCCGGAGGCGGGCTACATCACCGGCGCCCAGCACACCATTGATGGTGGTTTCGGCGCGTGACGACGCCAGAACGCGAAGGGCCGCCCGCATCGGCGGGCGGCCCCGGATCGTTCGTGATTTCAGACAAAGGCCTGGCAGATTGCCATGACCCCGCACCCCTCAACGGGGTGCCATGACCATCGTCATCTGGCGGCCTTCGAGCTTGGGAAACTGCTCGACCTTGGCGGTGGCTTCCATCTCCTCGCGCACGCGATCGAGCACCTGCTTGCCGATTTCCTGGTGCACCATCTCGCGGCCGCGGAAGCGCATGGTGACCTTCACCTTGTCGCCTTCCTCGATGAAGCGGTGGATCGACCGCATCTTCACCTCGTAGTCGTGGGTGTCGATGTTCGGCCGCATCTTGATTTCCTTGACCTCGATGACCTTCTGCTTCTTGCGGGCCTCGTTCTTCTTCTTCTGGGCCTCGTAGCGGAATCGGCCGTAGTCGAGGATCTTGCAGACCGGCGGCTCCGCGTTGGGGGAAACCTCCAGCAGATCGAGGCCCGCGTTCTGGGCCCGGCGCAGGGCGTCGGAAATGGAGACGACGCCGACCTGCTCGCCGTTCTCGTCGACCAGGCGCACCTGGGGCGAGTTGATCATCTCGTTGACACGCGGCCCGTCGCGGGACGGCGTGTTGTCAAAAGGTGGACGTGCTATTGCCTAGCTCCTCAAACTGTTGCAGGGTCCCCTGACGGGCGATTTTCCCCTCGAAAGGCCAAGCGACCCGCCCTGGACGTACCTGGGGGCCGGCCCGGCCGACGTCAAATAAAACGCGACGACCCGCTCTGCCCCGGCATCACGCCTGGGCGTCGGGGGCTGCCGCCTCAGCCTTGATCCTAGCCACTGCTTCGCCGAGCGCAAGAATCTCTTGCTCGTTGCTGCCCAGGCGGCGCAGGGCGACCTTGCCCTCCTCCGCCTCGCGGCGGCCGACCACGGCAATGACCGGCACCTTGGCGAGCGAATGCTCGCGCACCTTATAGTTGATCTTCTCGTTGCGCAGATCCGTCTCGGCGCGGAGCCCGGCGGCCTTGAGGGCGCGCGCCACCTCCTCGCCGTAGCCGTTGGCGTCCGAGGTGATCGAGGCCACCACCACCTGCAGCGGCGCCAGCCACAGCGGGAAGCGGCCGGCGTGCTGCTCGATGAGGATGGCGAGAAAGCGCTCGAAGGAGCCGAGGATGGCCCGGTGCAGCATGACCGGGCGGTGCTTCTCGCCGTCCTCGCCGACGTAGCTGGCGCCGAGGCGCTCCGGCAGCACGAAGTCGACCTGGAAGGTGCCGCACTGCCAGTCGCGCCCGATGGCGTCGCGCAGCACGAACTCCAGCTTGGGGCCGTAGAAGGCGCCCTCGCCGGGGTTCAGCGTGTAGTCGAGCCCGGCCTGCTCCACCGCGGCCTTCAGCGCGCCCTCGGCCTTGTCCCAGGTGGCGTCGTCGCCGGCGCGCACG
>Ga0207773_100432_pt1 | contig 16873 bp, 10 predicted proteins | sample TtaePargueraPR_2_FD_187281 | JGI IMG/M metagenome (GOLD analysis project Ga0207773, IMG submission 187281) | Aerobic enrichment media microbial communities from Bioluminiscent Bay, La Parguera, Puerto Rico - Tt and M1 (3) (SPAdes) | ecosystem: Environmental > Aquatic > Marine > Unclassified ...
ACGATTTGTAACAGGGATCCCTCCTTTGTCGGGATGACATGGATTTGAAGCTCACGTTATACCGCTCTTTTACATTTGGGAAAATGTTGACCTCTCGCAGTGACGTTTTTTAAATCGAGTTGAGTTTTACCCCAATTCATCTGCTCAACCACCCGGCTTTAGCCAGATAAATTTCGCCATGGATCAGCCGTTCCCTACCGGAAATAATAGGGTTTCTTCTTTTCAAAAAGCTTCCTAAACCTATTACCTGTCAGTGTGCTAAATCCACCGATCAAAAAGCCCAGCAAACCTGTAACAGAAATCAAAACTGCCCTGCCTCCAACTTGCATGATTTCTCCCATCATATCAGGTAATGGCGAACCGGTCACCAAAGAGATCCACATGGCCTTTCCCAGCCAAGCCCCCCCTACTCCTAGAGCTGCAGAAAAAAAAGCAGTGGTCCCATCTCCCCCTATCAGTGCGCCCAAGAAAGCCCAAACCAGCATCATTAGCCAATAGCTTAAAAATGGCCCTCCCAAAAGTGTTACCAGAACATATAACAGAACAAAAAACAAAATCTTCATTTTACTTCTTCTTTGGATTCAACGTCGTTGTAAATAAAATACCATTGGTTTGACCCGCCGATCGCAGATCAAAATTCAAATATTCACCTTTTGACCACTTCTCTATCATGTTTCCATAAAACTTACTTCCAGGGTTCCCGGACTGTCCGCCGGGATAAATTCCAAATGCCTTTATTTCCTCACCTAACTCCACTATCATTCTCCAACTTGCCCCGTCTCTCTCGCTGGTAGCGTTAATAATACTTTTACCTCCACCCGTATTTATATTTTCATAGCTAAAAGCTATAAAATCAGGCACCAGATGTCTGATTGAGGTTTTTTTATAATTTGCCCATAAACCATCTTCATCCTCCTGCTTAAACTGCTCCCATTCCCTCACTGCCACTAGAAAACTTGTTTCCACATGGTCCCTGGCCGTTTCAATCTTGTCATTTGTCGAAGGCAAATCAAAAATAGAATCAGTAGGCATGTCCGTAATAAAAAGTGTAGTCTGATAATTATCAGGGTAAACGATACTCCCTTCCACTTGATCCAACCTGCTCCATATACTTGCTTTCAGGTTTTTCCACCATATAGCAAATAATGTGGGGCCCGGGACATCTGGATCGGCATAGAAGTCCCATTCTCTAAGTATATCAATGGCTGCCTTGGCTTCAGCAGCAAATACTTTTGTGGTATCCTCTGTAAGGTAATTAAGCATTACAGGAAGTGCCTCTGCAGCGTGTAAATTATAATCATCAAACTGTAATTTCTTTATATCTTCTATGGTAATATCCTCCATTTCCGTCAAACGTGCATTGATCCTTCGGTTTCTGTAATGCTCAAAACTATTGTCAAAAATATAGTACGGATAGTCTGGGCCAACAGAATACTGGTTGGCAGAGCTAACAAAACCTCTTTCCGGGTTCAGGGTTGCGGGGTTTTGCTCAAATGGGATATAGCCACTCCATTCAAATTTCGGATTATTCCCATCCATCAAATACTTACCCTGCTCCGGCCACTTCAATGGAAACTTGCCCTGCACTTTCATGGCTATGTCGCCCGATTTGCTAGCAAAGGCGAAATTCTGTGCCGGGGAAGTAAAATTGTCCAAGGCTGCTACATATTCTTTGTGATTTCTCGCCTTATTTAAATCCAAAAACGTTTTTTGTTCGTTGGACCCATCATGTGCGGTCCATTTTAGGGCAAAATTGACTTTTTGATCTGTAGGCCTAAAGCTCCTATCGTATACTACAGGCCCATAATGGGTATAAATTACGGTATCCATAAATGAGGAATCCCCCTTCACTTCAATATTCTCCACCCTCACCGTGCTTTGAATCCATTGGTTATTATACCGGTACTCCAGCCTGCTATCATTTTTGAATTCAATTGCGTACCAATCCCTCACATCACGGGTAGCATTAGTCACTCCCCAGGCAATGTGCTCATTAAACCCACTGATGATCCCCAAAGCTCCAGGAAGAGTAGCACCTTTGACGGTAAATGCTGGTGTACTTAGCTGCATTGCATACCAAAGGCTGGGTAGATTTAGCTTTAGGTGAGGATCATTGGCCAAAATCGGGTTTCCGCTTTCTGTTTTGTCACCGGATACCGCCCAGTTGTTTGACCCGGTTCCCGGGGTAGGGGTCGGGATGGGATCTACCAAGATTGAAAAATCAGGATAAACCAAATCATCGGGCCTTTTAACCTCAATTGGTATAAAGTCCCACTGTTTGTCTATCTCTATTACAGGATCATTATCCGGGGAATAATCAGGAAACAAACGGTTCATTGCTTGTTCTCCCAAGGCTTTTCTCAAATTGGTAAATTCGATGTCCTTATCTCCAACTAACATATCAGCCATATATTTCAACAGCAACACCGTCTTGTATGCCGACCATTCTTCCGGTCTATAATCTAAGATCTTGTATTCCACCGGTATCTCAGCCCTACTCATTTTGGATATATATTGGTTTACCCCTTTGGCATATGCTTCCATCAGGGCAAGTGTCTCCGGGCTATTTTTTTTAATAAACTTAAGCCCCAATTCGGCACCATGTACCAAGCCTTTTCTCCGCTGCATTCGATCAAAGTCCAAGGCTCTTTCCCCTACTATTTCCGCTATTCTCCCTGCCGCAGCCCTGGTCTGAAAATCCATTTGCCAAAACCTATGTTTGGCAGTCACATAGCCCTGGGCCATCATAAGGTCATGTTCATTTTCTGCAAAGACATGAGGAATAAGGTTCTCATCGTAATGGATGGTCACCGTTCCCTGTAGACCTTCCAACTGGATTTTATCTTCAATCCTTTCATCCTCACTGTAGGCATTCTGCCAAAAACCATGGTTCGGATCTAAGAGATAACCCAATGGAGGTACCTGGCCAAAGTTAATAGAAAGTCCCACCGCTAAAACCAAAGTAATGATGAGCACAACCAAAAATCCAAAATATTTCATAATGTGGTTTCCATTTGAGGGTTACGATCCCTTTTCTATTATATCCGAATTTAAGCCATTATAGGATATTTACAATTGATAAATGGGGGAATATTTTCGGTTTTTATGTTATTCACCCTGCATTTTCAGCAATTCATCTTGTTATCCAATGCTTTTCAATGGACCTTCACCCAAAATTATCGGCAATCAAACCTCTCTAATTATAATCCTTCCCTTTTCTGGGCATTCCATGTAGTAAATCCGGATTAAAATATACGCTCAATTCATAGAACCCCATATCACAAAAAGGCCCCAAGAAAAATCCTTGGAGCCTTAGCTTAAATTTACGATTTTTTATTTACTTGATTTCTATGGGCAGTCTGAGTTTCTCCCACCTTACCACAATTCCAGGATCCTCTATCGTGATTTCGAGCTGTTCTTGATTTTCGTCAAGCCATTCAGGGCTAACTTCAACCCTAAGCGCATCGTTTTCTTCTTTATACTGATAGTGGCCATGCTCCAAATTCCATTCGGAATTAAAAATCACAGTCCAATCTCCTTCTTTTTTTGGAATGGTAAACAAAGAATATTTACCGGCTGGGAGAGCCTTACCCTCGACCATAACATCTTGGGAAAAGTCGAGGAAAGTGGCCTCATTAGCTCCTGTTCTCCATACTTCCCCGTAAGCCTCCAAATCTCCCCATATCACCCGGCCATTTACGGATGGAGCTCCATATTGGAGGGAGACTTTTTTATCACCGATTTGGCCTTCAGCGGTTTTGAGGGGGCTGGCCCTTTCTTCCTCCTGCATGTCCATTGCCTCCATTTCATCCTCACCTGCAGCATCTTGTTTCTCTCCCCCACCACAGCTCGCCAGTAAAATAGTAGCGAAAGCACATAACATTAAAAATAAAGTATTGGTCTTTTTCATAAATTTGTCATCGTTGATTTCAAACGAATTTAAACATTTTTTCAAATTCAAATCAAAAATAGCAAATTAATTGCCCTGAGCTGATCCAATATACCTTGCAAACCTGTAATATAAATCGACAGACCTCATTTAAACAGGCGGAAACATTTTTTTGCCGAAGGCCGAAGGCCCAAAGCCAAAGGTACCTTCCAGCTTCGTACTTCCCACTTCATACTTCATAAAATCTATGAGGACAATCCATTTTTTGGTAATTGGTTATTAGGCTATTGGGTTATTGGTTATCTTGCAGTCTGGTTTGCCGAAGGCAATATGACACATTGACATTCACCGCGGCCAATTTTCTTTGGCCATTTGTTATACCTTTTGCTGAAATCATCCAATTTAGAATTTATAACTGGACGTTTCGACAGGCTCAACGACCCAATCGTTTTGGCTCCTCAACCCGAGATCCTCACTTCCCACTTCGTACTTCCAACTTCTCTCCCTGTACTTCAAACCTCGTACTTTCCCCTTCGTACTTTCCTCTAAATTAGCTCTCCTTACCGCATTGTTGGCCGAAGGCCGAATGTCCAAGGCCAAAGGCACGTCCTTGACTTCGTACTTCCCTCTTCCCCCCTCGTACTTCAAACCTCGTACTTCCAACTTCTCCCTTCCCACTAATTCCCACAGTATTATTGCTCAATGTTCCTATAAATTTAATTAACCCGCATCCTAATTGCTTGTTATTCCCTGAATCATCACCTATTTTCGCTAACATTTACTTGGTATTCTAATATGCGATATATCGTATTTCTGTTTTTTTTGGTTTCGATCATACTCTTTTTTGGAGTAAACATTTCACCAGAAATGCTGCCCTATGCAGGACTGGTTCCGATGTTTATTCCTGTACTTCTAATTCTCAACTTTGTACTCTTAATCCTCTTGGCCATGGCTAAGAGAAAGCTCCTCATCCTTCCTTTGGTAGCCATTGTGTTAGGATGGAAATTTATAGGAGTCACCTTTCAGTTGAACAGCAAAAATGAAGAAAAGGGCGGCCTCTCGGTCATGAGTTACAATGCCCATATGTTTAACTATGAAAGGTACAAGGCCAATGATCCTAAACTATCATCGAATATCTTTAACTGGATCAGGGAACAGGATGTGGACATCATGGCCTTTCAGGAGTTTTATCAAGATTTCACCACCCCGGCCCGAAATGCCATCAAGCTGATCAGCAATAATGGAAAATACGATTATTCGGCACAATCTGTAGAAGGTAAACTCGGAAAGCGATTTTACGGGCTGGCTATTTTCACTAAATACCCCATCATCAATGAAGGAAAAATCTTCGATAACAGCCGGAACAATGGTGCCATGTTTGTCGATTTGAAAGTTGAAAAAGACACTATTAGGGTTTATAATGTCCATTTGGAATCCATGAGCATTCCTGCCGACCAATTGGACAATATCGATGGGATAAAAGAAAACTATAGAAAAACCTGGAGAAGGTTAAATAAGGGTATTGTAAGCCGGGCTGCACAGGTAGATATCCTAGTCGAACACTTGAAAAACAGTCCCTATCCTATCATCCTTATGGGAGATTTCAATGATGTTCCTTACAGTTACACCTACTTTACCATAAGGTCTATTTTAGAGAATGCATTCGAAACTGTTGGCCGGGGTTTCGGCTTCACTTTCAATAGGGTGCTTTTTTTCCTCCGTATTGACAATATATTTTATAGCAACACCTTAAAACCTCTGCAATTCAACACCTTGAAGGAGGTGGACTATTCAGACCATTACCCTATCCAAGCCATCTTTAGCACTTCACCTTTGGTAAATCCCATTGCTACTGATGAGGAGGAACGGTAGTATTTCACATCTTCCATGTAGGATTCAAGGGTTAATTGTCGAACTGTTGAATTGGTGAACTGTTTGAACTGTGGGATTGGTGGACTGAGCGATTTTGCAGTTGTAAAACCGAATAAAATTAGGCTTAGACCATTTGCCTTAATGGCCTTGATTTTTCTAACTAAAAGATGAAGTATCAATGCTTACGATTAATTTGGAAATTCAATATTCCTAATTTTCCATTTTTTTTTCACGAATATCAAATCGCCAATAACTAATAACCGGATAGCTTAATTACAATCAAATCCTCTCTATATACATTAGGCTTTGATAAACGGTTTAGGTGTTTTTTAGTTTTTCTTTTACTTTTGAAAAAATTTATAACTATGAGATTAATTAAATTGAGCACTTTGGTGTGGTGCCTAACCCTATCAATTTTCAGCCTCCAAGCCCAAACTAGCAGATGGCAGCAAGCCGTAAAATACGAAATGGACGTCGAAATGGACGTGGACAAAAACCAGTACGAAGGGCATCAAGAACTAAGCTACACCAACAATTCTCCCGATACTCTTCACAGGGTTTTCTACCATCTTTATTTTAATGCTTTTCAACCCAATAGCATGATGGATGTAAGGTCTAGAACCATTGCAGATCCTGATGGAAGGGTAAAAGACCGTATCCAACACCTTTCTCCAAGTGAAATTGGTTATCTCAAGGTCAATTCCTTGGAGATGGATGGAAAAAATGTAGATTTTGAACATGTAGGAACCATTCTTGAAGTTAATTTAGACAAACCTATTTTACCAAACCATACGGTCACCTTTTCCATGGACTTCGAAGGCCAGGTACCTCTTCAGGTCAGAAGATCCGGCAGGGACAGTAAGGAAGGGGTTCGGTACTCCATGTCACAGTGGTACCCTAAAATGGCCAATTATGATGATCAAGGCTGGCATACCAACCCGTATATCGGCAGGGAATTTTATGGTATATGGGGTGATTTTGATGTAAAGATCACCATTGACAAATCCTATATCCTCGGTGGAACCGGCTATCTTCAAAATCCTGAAGAAATAGGGTATGGTTATGAGGAGGAAGGCCAAACCGTAAAGCGCCCCAGAGGCAAAAAGCTGACCTGGCACTTTTTTGCTCCACAAGTGCATGATTTCATGTGGGCTGCCGATCCAAAATATACCCATGACAAAATCAACATGGACAATGGGATTACCATTCACCATCTATATATCAAAAACAGCAAGACAACAGAAAATTGGGAAAGACTAAAGGAATATTCACCAAAATCGATGAAGTTTTTAAGTGAGCATTTTGGCCAGTATCCCTATAAGCAGTATTCCATCATCCAGGGAGGTGATGGAGGTATGGAGTACCCGATGTCCACATTGATCACTGGCGAGAGGACCTTACCAAGCTTGGTTGGAGTAATGGTTCACGAAATGGCGCACAGTTGGTTCCAAGGTGTATTGGCAACCAATGAAGCCCTTTACCCTTGGATGGATGAAGGATTCACTACTTACGCCACTAATCTCACCATGTCCAATATCTTCTCAGAACAACCTTCCGATTTTCCACAAAGAGGTGCTTATGTAGGCTACGAAAGACTGGCCAAATCCGGGAAAGAAGAACCCATGAGCACCCATGCGGACCATTACCACACTAATATGGCCTATGGATCTGCCGCATATTCAAAGGGGGCAGTATTCCTCGAACAAATGGCATATATAATCGGTCAGCAAAATTTGAACAAAGCAATGCTTCGTTACTTCAATGACTGGAAATTCAAGCACCCTAAAACCAATGATATTATCCGGGAAATGGAATACCAAAGTGGCCTGGAACTTGACTGGTATAAGGAATATTGGGTAAACAGTACCAAAACCATTGATTATACCGTCAAATCTGTAGAAGCATCCGGAGATAACACCAAAATCACCCTACAAAGGGACGGATTGATGCCCATGCCAATAGATTTGGTGATCACCTATCAGGACGGTTCGCAGGAAATGGTATATCTTCCACTTGTTATCCAGAGAGGCAATAAACCAGAAGAGGCCGGTATGCCCAAAAGAATCAAAACCCAAAGATGGCCTTGGACGAATATTACCAAGGAGATCGTTATCGAAAAGGAATTCAGCACAATAAAAAGTGTGGAAATTGACCCTAGCCTGAGAATGGCAGATATCAACCGGGATAACAATAAATTAATCATTGACAATTCCGAGCCAATAATGCAATAGCGCTAATGTTGGATGTGGGATTGTTTAAATGGTTAACTGATTGCTCAATACCAATGAATAAAGTTCAGCTCCTATATAAGGCTTTTTGGTTTTTGTTTCAAGGGAGGAATCACCAGTTCCCCTGGGTCAGTAGGTGGGGATTTAAAATCCCGACCAGCATCTATACATCCAGTCTAAAAAATAAAAAAACCTCTGGGACAGCGCCCCAGAGGTTTTAACACTTAAAAAACCACCAACCTTTAAATAAATCTACATAAACTATTTTTTGCGAATAGCTATATTGATCTTATCTGCCATTAAATACATGACAGGTACTATTACTAACGTTAAAAAGGTAGCAAAGGTTAACCCAAATATTACAGTCCATGCCATTGGGCCCCAAAAATCTGCATTATCTCCTCCTATATAAAATTGAGGGTCGAATGAAGATAACAGGGTAAAAAAGTCAATGTTCATACCAATGGCCATTGGAATCAAGCCCAATATGGTAGTAATAGCCGTCAGCAATACCGGACGAAGACGGGTTTTTCCTCCTTCCACGATACTTCCCACCACATCACTGTAGGGTAAATGCTCATCCTCTTCAAGCTGTAATTCAGCTCTCTTTCGCTTCCTCACCAGATTGGTATAGTCAATCAATACAATGGCATTGTTTACCACAACACCTGCTAGGGAAATAATACCGATCCCCGTCATGATCACTACAAAGTCCATATTGAATAGGGATAAACCTATCAATACCCCAATGGTACTTAAAAGCACTGAACACATAATGATAAATGGTGTCATCAAGGAATTAAACTGTGCCACAATGATCAAGAAAATGGCAGCAACGGCAATGATCATCGCATTCATCAGGAAAGCCATGGATTTGGCCTGCTCTTCCTGCTCGCCCGTAAACTTAACATCTACACCATCCGGCAATTCATAGTCTGCCATCAAGGTCCTGAGCTGTTCATTGATTTCATTGGCATTATACCCTTCCTCCACATTGGAGTAGATGGTGATCACTTTATCCAGGTCTTTACGTTTTACGGATCCGTAGGTAGAACTGTATTCTACATTGGCCACAGATGTGATCGGAATGTGTTTTTTATTTCCGAACTTATCCATAAAATAAATCTTCTTATTGACCAAGGCATCCACATCATAACGGTACTCATCGGATAGTCTCAGCTCAATTGGATAATCGTCCTCTCCTTCCTTGTATTTGGAAACTTCCAAACCAAACAAAGCCGTTCTCAGCTCATTGGCAATGGTGTAGGTAGATAAACCGAATCTCCTGGCTTTCTCCCTATCGATATTGACGATCAGCTCTGGCTTGCCTGTTTCCAAATCCATCTTCAACTCCTCAATTCCAGCAATACTGGAGGAATTGATAAACTCTCTTATATTGTCCACCTCCGCAACGAGCTGTGCATAATTCTCACTACTGACTTCTATATTGATCGGTTTCCCAACCGGTGGACCACTTTGCTCCTTGTCTACGGTAATCTGAACCCCGGGGTATTTAGCCATGGCTTCCCGCAGGTCCTGCATAATATCGGAGGTATTTTTTCCATTCCTGTATTGATACTCCACAAAACTAACCGTGAGCATGGCCTTATGTGGAGTCACTCCCATACTTGGGCCTTCCGATGGGTCACTGGTTCCTTCCCCTACTTGGGCAATAAAAGCCTCTACAATATCCCTATGGGGTTCTATCATTTCCATCACCTCATCTTCTACCTTTTTGCTAAAATCATTGGTGGCTTCTATATCTGTACCAATGGGATATTCGATGAAAATATTGATATAATTAGGATCACTACTTGGAAAAAACTCCACTTTGGGAGCCCTTACAAATACCAATCCCAAAGCCAGGATCAGCACCCCAAACATCCCAAAGAAGAACACAAAAGGCTTATTGCCGGATAATGCATACTTCAGTGTTTTTTCGTAATAGTTTTCCAACCACACCAAAAACTCTTCCTGGAACCACTTGATGGCCTTTTTCATAAAAAGCGCATTCATCAAAGTGATGATCGTAGCGATGACCATGATGTTGGCCACCACATATACCTTTGCTAAATAGCAGAGTGCAGCAATGGTGATCAGGGTACCCGCAATGATAAATGACCTTCTTTTTGGCTTTACCCTATCCAGGTTCTGGATCTTCATAAACATGGAAGTCACCACTGGATTGATCACCAATCCTACAAACAAAGAAGATGAGAGGACGATGATCAGTGTAATTGGCAAGTATTTCATAAACTCGCCCATAATTCCCTGCCAGAAGGCCAGTGGTACAAATGCCGCTACAGTAGTGGCTGTGGAAGTAATAATTGGCCAGGCAACTTCTCCGACCCCCTCCTTGGCAGCTCTAATGGGAGTTTTACCTTCCTGCATCAGCCGGTAAATATTCTCTACCACCACAATGCCATTATCCACCAACATCCCCAGGGCCAAAATCATGGAAAACAACACCATCATGTTCAACGTCACCCCAAATGCATTTAGGACCATAAAGGAAATGAACATGGAAAGCGGAATCGCAATCCCCACAAATAAGGCATTTCGGAAACCTAAGAAGAACATCAGTACCAGTGTAACCAAAATCACCCCTGAAATAATACTGTTTTCCAAGTTGGCCACCATACTTCTGGTAAACTTGGATTGGTCGTTGGTAATGCTCACTTTCAGGTCAGAAGGAAAATGGTTCAACTTGGCTTCCTCTATGATTTCCTTGATCTTATCACTGGCATCCAACAGGTTTTCTCCTCCTCTTTTCACTACATTGACGGTCACTACTGGCAGCTTGGAAGCCCGGGCATAACTCTCGCGCTCCTTGTAAGTATCGCTAACAGTGGCTACATCCTTTAGGTAGACAATATTATTGCCCTCGTTTTTGACGATAATATTGTTGAGTTCTTCAGGATCCTTAAACTCCCCGGTAATCCTCAAAGCTCTTCTAAAATCCCCACTCAAGATGTTACCTCCGGAAATAGTAACATTTTCAGACGAAATGGCATCGGAGATATCGCCAAAACTCACCTCCATAGCCTCCATCTTAAACAGGTCGGCGTCTACCCTGATCTCTCTGTCTATGGTACCCGTAAGGTCAGCCTTAGAAATCTCCGGCAATGCCTCGATTTCGTCTTCCAGGTATTCCCCATATTCTTTTAGCTCCTCTTGGGAATAATTCCCCGAAAGGTTCACGAACATGATAGGCATTTCCGAAAAGTCCAACTCAAAAATATTCGGGTCTTGGTCCAAGTCCGTCGGCAGCTCACTTTTGGACTTGTCCACCGCATCCTTCACATCCTGCAAGGCCCTGGAAATGTCCACATTTGGATTGAACTCAATGATAATGGTAGAATAATCCTGAATCGATGTGGAATTGATCTTTTTCACATCTTTCAGCGACTTCAGTTCCTTTTCTATGGGCCTGGTAATCAGGTTCTCCATATCCACGGGAGAGTTTCCCGGGTAAGGCGTCCCTACATAAACGGTAGGAATTACTATTTCAGGGAAGCTTTCTTTCGGCATGGTCATATATGCCGTCAAGCCCATAAAAGTGATGATCAACGATAAGATGATCACACTGGTCTTATTATTGACCGCCCCAGAGGACAGGCCAAACTCCCTGATTAATTTTTTACCTTTTGTTGGTTGATCAGACATAATTAACTTTCAACAATTTCAACTTTAGAACCTTCTGCCACTTCCCTAAATCCTTTATCCACCAATGTTTCTCCTCCGGACAATCCCTCTTTGATTTCTGAAACCCGATGATAGGTTTCCCCCTTGGTAATGTATCGCTTCACTGCTTTGCCATCATTTACGACAAAAACATATTCACCCTTATTGTCCCTTTGGATGAGGTTGGTAGGAACCGTGATTGCTTTTTTATTTTCATAATCCTTGATCCTTAGAATAGAAACCATGTTTGGCTTCACATGCTGAAGATTCGGTAAAAACACTTCTACCTTAAAGGTTCTGTTGTCCGGGTTGATAATGGCCCCAACGGCAGTCACCTTGGTGTCTATTTCCTTTCCTATGGAAGGGAATTCCACCCTTACTGAATCGCCCTTTTCCAATACCCCCACGAAGGATTCCGAAATATCTCCTTCAATATACAGATCACTTTCTCCCACAAAATTGACGATGGGCATGCCTGGCTGAACCAGTTCTCCCAAACGGACAGTCACTTCCTCAATGGTTCCATGAAAGGGCGCTCGGATCGTGGCCTTATTTTTCTGCGTCTTGAGCGAAGCAAGGTTTTTCTCCAAGGTTTCCTTTCTGTTTTTGGCCTCTAGAAACTGTACCTCGGTTCCTATCTCCTTATTCCAAAGCCTCTGCTGCTTTTCAAAAAGAATGTTGGCCAGTTCCAGTTGCTTTTCCAGTTCATCTATACTATTATCCACCGATTCGGCGTCAATAACTGCCAAAACCTGTCCTTTGGCTACCCGCATTCCTTCCAGGGCTTTTATTTCCTGGACCCTTCCGGATACTTCAGCGCTTATGTTTACATTCTTTTTGGACAATACCGAGCCAGTTACTTCCACATAATGCTGGAAGGACTCATTTTTAGCTTTCACGGTGGTTACCAGCACGGACTTCCTGTTATTGGCAGCAAAAGAAGTATCCTTCTCCGATATCTCTTGCTCCAAATCCTCAATCTTATTCCCAAGCTCGTGATACTCGTCTTTATATTCCTTCAGTTGGGCCTTTAATCCGGCCAAATCTATCTCTTGCTGTCCGCAAGAAAAAGTCATCATTGTCAAGGTAGACAATACTAATTTGGAAAAGGTTTTCATATTTCTATTGCGGTATATATGTGTTATCATCTTAAAATCCCCAATGCTTTTTCCAATTCCACCTTGGCTATCAAGGCGTCATAAAGTGCACTGTAATAATTAATTTCTGCTTCTTTTAAATCTGAATCGGCCTCTACCACTTCCAGGTTAGAGCCGACACCTTCGGAATACTTGATCCTGCTGATATTGTAAACCTCCAAAGCCAACTCCATGTTTTCCTTTTGTACCTCCAGGGTTTTCAGGTTGTTTTTCAAGGTGGTTTTGGCTTGCATCCGCTGTACATCTATATTATCATCCAGCATTTTCATCTGGTTTTCAACCTGCTGAAGCTGGATCCTGTTTTGCTGGATACGTTTGCTTTTGGCCAGACCGTCGAAGATGGGTAATTTCAGGCTGAGGCCTACAAATGCCCCCGTGAACCAATTCTCCCCGTCCCAAACGGAATTAAAGCTTTGTCCCGCACCATTTCGCTGGTAAGTAAAATTGGCATCTATACTCGGCAGATATTGGACCGTATTGTTCTTCAAATCGAGGTTGATCAATTCCCTATTGGTTTTCAACTGGTCCATTTCCACTCTCCTATACCCGGGGTTGCCCAATAGTTCCTGAATTTCCTCAGGCTTATTGAGGTCTCTCAGCGACTGTTTGATACTGATTTTATATTCTATGGGAAGCCCCATTTGTATTTTCAGCAGCTCCCTGCTGATTTCCGTGGCCGCTTTGATCTTATCCAGCTCGGTGTTGATATTATTATATTGGACCTTGATCCTGGAAACATCGATCTTTTCTGCAAACCCTTCCTCATACAAAGCTGTTGTCTCCCTAAGCAAGGTATCAATTCGCGCTTTGTTGGCCTCTGCTAAGCCCTGCCTTTCTTCATTGACCAACACGGTAAAAAATGCCTTTTTCACCGATTCTATCACATCATTTTCTGTTTTCTCCCTATCATATTCACTCAGTTCCCGATAGGTCCTGGCGGCTTTCAAGCCTATGAAGTAAGAACCATCAAAAATCATCTGACTTACCGTAAGGGCGATCCCACTTTGGTAGTTTACACCAAACTGAATGGGAACGACATCCGAGGGATTATCAGGATCTTCAAAAGGTCCTTCATTGGGCAAAAACATTACCGGAATGGAAACATTCTTGGTAAAATCAAAGGAGCCATTGATCTGTGGCAGTCCTTGGGCCACCTGCTCCCCAATGGAAGCCTTTGAGGCAAACGTCTCTAATAAAGCATTCTTGGCCTCGGGATTGTTCTCCAGGGCAAAACGAACACTTTCCTCTAAAGTAAACTCCAAAACTTCTTGAGCACTGGCCTTTTGGGCAAAAAGCAAGACCAAAACTGCTGCAAAAATGGAGATCCTAGTATAAATACTCATTGGTTAATCCTGATTATTGATTTGATGAAATAATTCACGTCCTTTTTCGGTAAGGATACCATGTATAAAATGGTCCATTATAGCCATTTGCACTTCTAAAATATTATATTTCGCCGGAGGAAACCGATTAGGATCAAATGTACTGGATATTTGATCCAAACGGAGCATTGCCAAAATATCCGTATTGATTTCCTTCCTGAAATAACCCTTTTTTCTCCCGCTATTCAACACATCAATGATGGTCTTGATAGCGCAATTATGCTTAAATTCTTCAAACAACTTCCAACTCTTTGGATAATACCGTTGTATCTCCCCAAAAACCAAAGGATTGATATCCGAAAACCGTGAACGTATGTATTTGGAGACTTCTACAAAATGCTCTATAGGACATTCACATTCTTCATGAAGCCTCATAAAAAACGCCTGGTCACTATCCATACTGTTCTTAAAAGCTTCGAACACCAACTGCCCTTTATCTTTAAATTCCTGATAAATTGTTTTCTTTGACACCCCAGCTGATCTGGCTATATCATCCATGGTTACATACCTTACCCCTAACCTCGTAAACTGCCCCATGGCCACCTCCAGTATCTTTTCTTTCGTCTCCAAAGTCTTTGCTTTCTCTTAATTTTCTAATTCCTGCACAAAACTCTGGAAACTCAAAGGGATTTCAAAGTTTCCTGGGTTTTATTTTTCTCACATGCCACATTTTTTTACCAAAACCTCACCAAAAATAACAAACTACTGAATGACAACACATTAACAAGAAAGAAAAATAAAACCTGTACAAATACCGGACAATACTCTGTTCATAACCGGCCAGTCAAGTAAAGTGATTCGGGCTTTATTTGGTTTAAAATTGGCTGTTTAACTGAACGGGGGCATGTTTGATATTTTCTTAAAGCAAACCGCCCCATCGTTTTCGTGTTCAAATGCTGATCATATGGAACAGTCATCCAGCACATAACAACCAGCCTACCGTAAGATTTAAAAAAAACATTCACCAAATAAAATTTTGATTTATTCTTTTCGAGCATTTGTGTACCTTTGCTCCTTAATTTATGGTCATCCAATAAACACGGACATGATTCTCTTTTTCCAATCCCCACAGAAGAATACCATTTACGCTTTAGAAGCCAAACAACCTGTTGCACCTGCTGATCTTGAAAAGCTATCATGGCTTTTTGGCGGAGCAACACAATTACCACAGGAAAAGATCGAGGGCAAATTCGCTGGCCCCAGAAAAGAAATGATCACTCCTTGGTCCACCAATGCCGTTGAAATCACTGCCAACATGGGCATTCAGGACATTATAAGGATCGAAGAATTCTCATTGCTTGAAGAGGCTGCGACCATAGACCCTATGCTCCAAGCAAGCTATGAGGGCTTGGATCAAGGGATTTTCACCATTGACCTACAACCTAAGGAAGTAATCTCCATCACCGATATCAAGACATATAACGAGCAGGAAGGACTGGCACTAAGCGAGGAGGAAATTGAATACTTGGAGAATGTAAGTAAAAGTCTAGGAAGGCCCCTTACAGACAGTGAGGTTTTTGGTTTTAGCCAAGTCAATTCTGAGCACTGTCGCCATAAAATTTTTAATGGCACCTTTATTATCGACGGGGAAGAAAAGGAAAGTACACTTTTCCAGTTGATCAAAAAGACTTCGATAAAGCATCCAAATAAGATCATTTCTGCTTATAAGGACAATGTGGCTTTTGTAAAAGGGCCAAAGGCGCAACAGTTTGCCCCTAAAAGCCAGGACAAAGCAGACTACTTTCAGCCGGAGACCATCGACACGGTACTTTCACTAAAGGCGGAAACCCATAATTTCCCCACTACGGTAGAACCCTTTAACGGTGCAGCGACAGGTTCTGGAGGAGAAATCAGGGACAGGCTTGCCGGTGGTACCGCCTCTATTCCTTTGGCCGGAACGGCAGTTTATATGACGTCCTATTCCCGCAGTGAAAAAGGCCGAAGCTGGGAAAAGAATTTGGAAGAGCGCAAGTGGCTCTACCAAACCCCAATGGATATCCTGATCAAAGCCTCCAACGGTGCCAGTGATTTCGGCAACAAGTTTGGACAGCCATTGATATCCGGTAGCTTGCTTACTTTTGAGCATGAGGAAAATGACAAACAGTACGGTTTTGACAAGGTGATCATGCTTGCCGGAGGCATTGGCTTTACCAGGGAAAAATATAGCCTTAAAAACACCCCTGTAAAAGGGAATAAAGTCATCATCATGGGTGGTGACAATTACCGCATCGGGATGGGCGGCAGTGCCGTTTCCTCGGTTAATACCGGGGAGTTCAGCAACCGTATTGAGCTGAATGCCATCCAACGTTCCAACCCTGAAATGCAAAAAAGGGTAGCCAATGTCATCAGGGCAATGGCCGAAAATGACCACAACCCCATCATCTCCATCCACGACCACGGTGCTGGCGGGCACCTCAACTGCCTGTCCGAATTGGTGGAAGAAACAGGGGGCAGCATAGATATCGACAAGCTACCCGTGGGAGATGCTACGCTGTCAGCCAAGGAAATCATCGGCAACGAGTCACAGGAAAGAATGGGATTGGTAATCGGCGAAAAAGATGTGGCTACCTTAAAGAAAATATCCGAACGCGAACGTGCTCCTTTCTATGTAGTTGGTGAAACCACTGGAGATATGCACTTCAAGTTTGAAAATAAAATCAC
>Ga0207773_100433_pt1 | contig 16858 bp, 13 predicted proteins | sample TtaePargueraPR_2_FD_187281 | JGI IMG/M metagenome (GOLD analysis project Ga0207773, IMG submission 187281) | Aerobic enrichment media microbial communities from Bioluminiscent Bay, La Parguera, Puerto Rico - Tt and M1 (3) (SPAdes) | ecosystem: Environmental > Aquatic > Marine > Unclassified ...
CCCCCCCCTGCCCCCTCGGCTAGACCGCAGCAAATCGCAAGGGATGCGACATGCCGCAGCACAGCCCCGCCCGCTTTTCAGGCGACTTCCCCCCGTTTTCGCAGCGCCACCTGATTTCTATCGCTGATCTCAAGCAGCACGAAATCGTCGATCTGCTCGACCGCGCCGAACGGATGATCGAAATCTCCCGCCAAGAGCGCAAATCACTGCCGACTCTATCGGGCAAGACGCAGATTAATCTGTTCTTCGAGCCCTCTACGCGCACGCAGTCCTCCTTCGAGATTGCCGGCAAGCGTCTTGGCGCCCTGGTAGTCAACATGTCGGTCAAGACCTCCTCGGTCTCCAAGGGCGAGACCTTGGTCGATACGGCCGCAACGCTCAATGCCATGCGCCCAGACGTTCTCGTAGTCCGTCACTCGGCCGCCGGCGCCGTCGAGCTCCTCTCCCAGAAGGTCGGCTGCTCGGTGGTCAATGCTGGTGACGGCGCGCACGAGCACCCGACTCAGGCGCTGCTTGATGCGCTGACCATCCGTAACCACAAAGGCACGCTTGCCGGCCTCACCGTCGCCATTTGCGGCGACATTGCCAATTCCCGCGTCGCCCGTTCGAACCTGCTGCTCCTGGGCGCGCTCAATGTCCGCACGCGCGTCATCGCCCCTCGCACTCTGCTTCCAGCCGGGATCGAGAACCTTGCGACCGAAGTCTTCACCGACATGGAAGAAGGCCTCAAGGGTGCCGATGTGGTCATGATGCTGCGCCTGCAGCATGAGCGGGCCAGCGGCAAGATGATCCCCTCGGTCCGCGAGTATTATCGCTTCTACGGCCTCGACGAGGCTAAGCTCAGCCATGCCAAACCGGACGCCATCGTGATGCATCCTGGTCCCATGAACCGGGGTGTTGAGATCGACCCTGCCATCGCTGATGGCTCACGCTCGGTCATCAACGATCAGGTCGAAATGGGCGTGGCGGTCCGCATGGCCGTGCTCGATGCCCTTCTGCCGGCAAGGAATGAACCATGACCAGACCGCTCATCATCGACAATGCGCGGATCGTCGACCCGGCAACGGGCACTGATCAGGTGGGCGCGGTTCTGATAGAAGACGGCCGCATCAGCGATCTGGCCATAGGCGGCCCAGCCGGTGTTCCCGAGGGGGCCGAAGTCCTCAACGCCGATGGGCTGGTTTTGGCCCCCGGTCTGATCGACATGCGCGTCTTTGTTGGCGAACCCGGCAAGGAATACCGCGAAACACTGGCTTCTGCGGGTGATGCGGCCGTTGCTGGCGGCGTCACCAGTTTCGTCATGATGCCCGATACCACGCCAAGTGTAGACGATGGCGCCCTGGTCGATTTCCTTATCCGGCGTGCCCAGGCGCAGTCCCCCGCGCGTATTCTCCCCGCGGCCGCCATCACCAAAGGTCTGGTCGGCCAGGAGATCACAGAATTTGGCCTCCTCAAGGACGCCGGAGCGGTCTGCCTCACCGATGGCGCACAATCGATCCAGTCAACATCATTGCTGCGCAGCGCCATGGGCTATGCCGCAAACTTCGACATGCCCTTTGTCCACCACCTGTCCGATGCAGGCCTAACCGGCGAGGGCGTGATGAATGAAGGGCTGTTCGCGACAGTCCTGGGTCTCAAAGGCATCCCGCGCGAGGCCGAAACCATCCCGCTCGCGCGCGACCTGCAATTGGCGGCCCTGACAGGCGTGCGCTATCACGCTGCACAGATTTCGACCGCGGGCTCTGCCGATCTGCTCGAAACCGCCAAATCTCGTAACAACAAGGTTACGGCCGGTATTTCGATCAACCATCTTTGCCTCAACGAAAACGATATCGGCCGCTATAGGACCTATTTCAAGCTGACCCCGCCTCTGCGCAGCGAGGATGACCGTCAGGCCATGATTGAGGCGCTGAAATCAGGCGTCATCGACACGATCCATTCCGATCACGATCCTCAGGATACTGAGGTCAAGCGCCAGCCCTTCGCCGAAGCCTCCAATGGCGCGATTGGCCTTGAGACTCTGCTGGCCGCCGCCCTGCGGCTCGTGCATTCAGGTGACGTCGATCTCATGACCATCCTGCGAGCAATGACCTGCCGTCCGGCCGAAATCCTCGGGCTCGACACAGGCCGCATCGCCAGGGGTGCACCCGCCGATCTCATCCTGATCGACCTCGACTATCCCTGGCAGGTGACCGAGAAAAGCTTCCGTTCGCGCTCGCGCAACACCAGCTTTGAAGACGCCCGCATGCAGGGCAAGGTCATGCGCACCATCGTTGGTGGCGAGAGCGTTTTCATCCATGAGGACGTCGCGTGACCATTCCATTCTTTGACGGCCACAACGACACGTTGCTGCGCTTGCTCGACCACGCCCGCACCGACAAGCTGGATCTCTTCATCAAGGGGAGTCAGGAAGGTCATATCGACCTGCCCCGCGCCCGGGCGGCCGGAATGGCCGGCGGCTTCTTCGCCATGTTTCCCCCACCACTCAAGGCCGATCTGGCACAGGTGGCCGCCGCCCCGGACTATGCCAAGGGGCAATTGCCACCGCTCCTCGACCTCGCGGATGCGCAACAATCAACCTTCGGTATGGCCGCCCTGCTGCTTCAGCTCGAACGCGCTGGTGCCGTGACCGTCTGCCGCTCGGCAGCTGAGCTCAAAACCGCCATGGCGGACAACAGGTTGGCAGCCATTTTTCATATTGAGGGCGCTGAAGCAATCGACACCGATTTCCGGTCCTTCGAAGTGCTCTACGCCGCCGGCCTACGCTCTATCGGCATCACCTGGAGCCGCGCCAATGCCTTTGGCACCGGCGTCCCCTTCCGCTTTCCGGCCGACCCCGATATCGGCCCTGGCCTGACCGATCCTGGCAAAAATCTCGTGCGTCTATGCGACCGGCGCGGCGTCATGATTGACCTGAGCCACCTCAACGCGGCTGGGTTCCGGGACGTCGCAGCGATTTCGACCAAACCGCTGGTCGCCACGCACTCCAATGTCCATGGCATCTGCCAGAGCACCCGCAATCTGACGGATTGGCAGTTGGCTGCCATTCGGGAAAGCGGCGGCGTGGTGGGCCTCAACTTCGCCACCGGCTTCCTGCGGCCCGATGGTCGATTCCTTGCCGAGACGCCAATCGACCTTATGGTCCGCCACGTCGACGCGTTGCTCGAAGCTTTGGGCGAGGACGGAATTGCCCTTGGCAGCGACTTCGACGGCGCCATGGTGCCGGCGGAAATCGGCGACGTCACCGGTGTCCCCAAGCTCCTCCAGACGCTCATGGACAAGGGCTATGGAGAAGACCTGGTTCGCAAGATTGCGCTCGAGAACTGGCTCAGCGTGCTTGAACGGACGATTGGGTAGCCCTGCCTCAGAACGGCACGTCTTCCGAACTGTCCGACTTCTTGGCCGCTGCCTTCTTAGGGGCGGGCTTTTTGGCCGTCGCCTTTTTTGCCGTAGGCTTCTTCGCAGCGGCTTTTTTCGCAGGTGCCTTTTTCTTGCCGCCCGTCGCCTCGGCCCGAGCGGCAATCAATGCAATCGCCTGCTCCAGCGTCACGTCCTCGGGCTTGAGATCCTTAGGCAGAGTGGCGTTGATCTTGCCCTGATTGACATAGGGTCCGTAACGTCCAGAGCGCACAGTGATCGGTCCACCGTCATGCTCGAAAGTCTGGATCGCCGCTACCGCCGCCCCGCGTCCTCCCCGACCGCCACTGGCAGCCTTCTGAGCAATCAGGTCAACGGCACGGTTGAGCCCAACCGTGAAGACTTCCTCCACGTCAGGCAGGTTCGCATATTTGCCGTCATGCAACAAAAACGGCCCATACCGGCCCAGACCTGCCGAAATCGCGAGGCCCGTCTCCGGATGCAACCCCACCTCCCGCGGCAGGGACAACAATTGCAGCGCCTTTTCTAGCGTGAGGCTGGCGGCATCCCAACCCTTTGGCAGCGAGGATCGCTTGGGCTCCTTGCCCTCGCCCAACTGGACATAGGGCCCGAAACGGCCAGACTTGAGAAACACCTCTTCGCCGCTGGCCGGATCTGTGCCCAGCACACCGTCACCCGTGGCGGCCTCGGATGACTGGCCGGTAGCGGCGTCCGAAAGCTGCATGGTATGCTTGCACTCGGGATAGTTCGAGCAGCCGATGAAGGCGCCGAATTTGCCCAGTTTGAGCGACAGCGTCCCGGTGCCGCATGTCGGACATTTGCGTGGATCAGAGCCGTCTTCCCGCGCGGGAAAGATGTGGTCGGCCAGCATGTCATTGAGCGCGTCGAGCACCTCGGACACGCGCAAATCCTTGATTTCTTCCGTAGCGACCGTGAAATCTTTCCAGAAGTCACGCAGCAACACTTTGTAGTCGAGCTCGCCAGCGGAAACCTGGTCGAGTTGCTCCTCAAGATGCGCGGTGAACCCATACTCCACATAGCGCGAAAAGAAGCTCTCAAGGAAAGATGTCACGATCCGACCGCGATCTTCCGGATGCAGCGCCTTGCCCTCAAGCTTGACGTAGTTGCGGTCCTTGAGCGTCGTCAGCGTCGCCGCGTAGGTGGATGGCCGGCCAATGCCGAGCTCTTCCATTTTCTTGATCAAGCTCGCTTCGGTATAGCGCGCCGGCGGCTGGGTGAAGTGCTGCTCTATATCGACCTTTTTCAGCTCAGGCTTATCGCCAACCGCCAGCGGTGGCAGTTCGCGCCCCTCATCGTCGGCTTCGCTGTCATTGTCTGACTTGGCCTCGACCCCGTAGAGGGTCAGGAAGCCGGAGAATTTCACGACAGATCCAGTCGCGCGCAGGGTAACTGCACGGCCGGGCACGTTGACCGCAATATCCACCGATGTGCGATCAATCTCCGCCGAAGCCATCTGGCTGGCCAGCGTCCGCTTCCAGATCAGGCCATACAGCTTTGCCTGGTCGGCATCGAGATTAAGGCTCTCAGGGCGCTTGAACATGTCCGTTGGCCGGATCGCCTCGTGCGCCTCTTGCGCATTCTTGGCCTTGGATTGATAGATGCGCGCCTTCTCGGGCAGATACTCAGCGCCGAAATATTTCCCGATTACCGAGCGGGCCATGGCAATGCCTTCGGGCGCCATCTGCACTGCGTCAGTACGCATATAAGTGATCAGCCCGTCCTCGTAGAGACGCTGTGCGATCTGCATGGTGCGATTGGGTGAAAGCCCCAGGCGCGAGGATGCATCCTGCTGCAAGCTCGATGTCGTGAAGGGCGCATAGGGATTACGCTTGGTCGGCTTCTTTTCAACATCGGCCACGTTGAACTGGCCGGCTTCGATCAGTTTCTTGAGCGTCTCGGCATCTTTTCCGGTCTTGATGTCGAGCTTGTCGGTCTTCTTGCCATCAACGGCGAACAGGCGCGCGACAAAGCTCTTGCTGTCCTGCGCCAGCTGCGCCTCGACGGACCAGTATTCATCCGGCCGGAACTTCTCGATTTCGCGTTCGCGATCCGACACCAGCCGCAAAGCCACCGACTGCACTCGTCCCGCCGAACGGGAGCCGGGCAGCTTGCGCCAGAGGATTGGCGACAGCGTGAACCCAACCAGGTAATCAAGGGCACGACGGGCCAGATACGCATCCACCAGCGGCATATCGATGTCGCGTGGTGCAGCCATGGCGGATGTCACTGCATCCTTGGTAATGGCGTTGAACACGACGCGTTGGACCAGCGTGTCCTTCTTGAGCGCCTTCTTTGCGCGCAACACGTCCAGAATATGCCAGGAGATCGCCTCGCCTTCACGATCCGGGTCAGTTGCCAGAATTAGACCGTCGGCCCCTTTGAGGGCCGAAGCAATATCGGAAATGCGCTTTTTCGCCGCTGTATCAACTTCCCAGGACATGGCGAAATCTTCATCCGGACGTACCGAGCCGTCCTTGGCAGGCAGGTCGCGGATATGGCCGAAGCTAGCCAGGACCTCATAGTCCTTGCCCAGATATTTGTTGATTGTCTTGGCTTTAGCCGGACTTTCAACGACGACGACCTTCATGGAATAGCTTTCCGCAACTGCCAACTCAAAGAGCGCGCAACATGGTGAAGGCCGGTGCCGGTGTCAACGGGGAGCCTTTGCGGCACCGCCTTGGACAGAACCGCCCCCGGCCGCCGCAACGACAAATTGTTCGAGCCAACCCAGTTCGTCGATGCCAGCTTTTCGGCCCGCAATCGTCATGCGCACGGCCTGCCCCTCAATGGCATCCAGAATGAGCCTGGCCGTCTCGTGGCGCGGCACCTGCGCCTCTGCGCCACCCCTCAGTTCACCCAGCAAATTGGCCAGAGCCTCGACCAGCCGTTCCCGGTTCTCGACAAAAACGGCCCCAACACTGGAGTCGCGCGCGGCGGCAGCGATGATCTCCAGGCCGAGTAATACATTCTCGGGCCTGGCCGAATAGGCAGAATAATCCGCCACAAACGTCCGCAGCCTCTCCAATGGCAGCGTCGCATCGCCCATCCGGCCAATGAACAGATTGAGTTCGTTCGCTTCCAGACCTGCGATGGTGGTCAAAATCTCGACCTTGCCGGCAAAGTGATTGTAGACGTTGCCAATACTGACACCCGCGCGGCCGGCAATGTCCCGCATCCCGGTCTGATGGTAGCCCTGTTCCATGAAGCAGCTAATGGCCGCGTCCAGAATGTGCTGCCGGCGTTCAGCCAACCCCTTTTTCAATATTTTCACCCTTGCCCGCGACGCGGGCCCTGCTACACGACTTCTATGAACGAACGTTCGTTCTGATTCTTGTGGAGAGAAGCTCGTGGCTCATTCATCCTTGCTCACCCCCTCTATCAGCACTTCTGGTCGCATGCACGGCCTCGATCTGGCCCGATATGTCGCGTTGGTGGGGATGGTCATCGTCAATTTCAGCCTGGCTCTTGGGGTGGAAAATCTCGCCACCCCACTGCACAGGCTTGTGGAACAGCTTGAAGGTCGGGCCGCGGCAACATTCGTGGTGCTTGCCGGCGTCGGATTCGCCCTTGCCTTTGGCAATAGACCCGGTTCGACACGCAGCATTCTCAAGCGCGCCTGCTTCTTGTTCGGACTTGGACTTCTCAACATGCTGATCTTCGAAGCAGACATTCTGCATTTCTACGCGGCCTATTTTGCCCTCGGCACGCTGGTTTTGATGCTGTCCACACAGTGGCTGCTCATTTTTACCATGGCACTGCCCCTGGTATTCGTAGGACTAACAATCCTTTTCGATTACGACGCCGGTTGGAACTGGATCAGCCTCACCTACACCGAACTTTGGTCCCCCGCCGGCTTCGTTCGAAACCTGCTGTTCAATGGCTGGCACCCAGTGGTGCCCTGGTTCGCGTTTTTCACTTTTGGCATGGCATTAGCCAGGCTGCCCTTGCGGAAGCGGCGCACCCATGTCCAATTGATTTTGAGCGGTCTGGGACTGGTTGTTGGCTCAATCTTGTTGTCCCACATCACCGCCAACTTGCTCGGCCCATTGAGTGGTCTCAAGCCGATCCCGCCTGGCCCCTTCTTCGTCATGGGTGGCTGCGGAGCGGCAATAACGGTCATCGGCCTGTGTCTGCTGGCCGCCGAGCAGGCATGCCTCTCCAAGTCCGTCCAGTTGCTCGCCCCTGCGGGTCGCCAGACGTTGACCCTCTATTTTGCACATATCCTCATTGGCATGGGAACGCTCGAAATTGCGGGGCTGCTCGGGTCGGGCACGGTCGAAACGGCCTTTTGGGCCGCGCTCCTCTTTATGGGCGTGGCAACACTCTACGCGGCGCTTTGGTCTTTGCGCTTCAACTATGGCCCCCTTGAGTGGCTCATGCGGAGATTGGCGCATTGACCAGGCAGGACCACCATCACAGGGACGGGTTTCATGAGCCTTGCCCGACCTCTTCCATACACGCATTCTGGTCGCAGCGCGTTCTGCGCCGGCAAAGCACCTATATTTTAATCACAAGACCGGCCTGGCTTCTGCCAGGAGCCCTGCCTTGCTGTTGGCGATCATGGAGGATTTTTCAATGGAGTATCGTAATCTCGGAAATAGTGGTGCCGTCGTTTCGCATCTCTGCTTGGGCACCATGACCTTCGGGGCCGAAACCAACGAAACCGACGCGCATGCCCTAATGGATGCCTATGTCGAGGCCGGCGGCAATTTTCTCGACACCGCCGATGTCTACTCGGCCGGAGTCTCGGAAGAGATCGTGGGACGCTGGCTCAAGAGCAGGAAACTGCGCGACCTGGTCGTGGCGACCAAGGGACGGTTCCCGATGGGCAACGGCCCAAACCACATTGGCCTTTCTCGGAAACATTTGTCCGAGGCGCTCGATGCATCGCTTCGGCGCCTTGGCGTGGAACAGATTGATCTCTACCAGATGCATGCCTGGGACGCCCTGACCCCCATCGAGGAAACCCTGCGCTTTCTCGATGATGCCACCAGCGCGGGCAAGATTGCCTATTATGGCTTTTCAAACTTCCTCGGCTGGCAGCTGACCAAGGCGGTATGGCTGGCCAAGGCCCAAGGTTTTGCCGCGCCCGTGACCCTACAGCCGCAATACAATCTTCTTGTCCGCGACATCGAACACGAAATCGTCCCGGCCTGTGAAGACGCCAATATGGGTCTGCTGCCCTGGTCTCCGCTCGGCGGTGGCTGGCTTTCGGGTAAATATAAGCGCGACCAGATGCCCACCGGAGCAAGTCGTCTGGGGGAGAACCCCAAGCGCGGTATGGAGGCCTACGAGGCCCGCAATGCGCAAACGCGCACTTGGGACGTTATTGGAACCGTCGAAGACATTGCCAAAGCCCGTGGCGTGAGCATGGCACAAGTCGCTTTGTCTTGGACGGCGGCCCGGCCAGCAGTGACATCAGTAATTCTCGGTGTACGAACCGCTGCGCAGCTCGCCGACAATTTGGGTGCCGCCAATCTTGTCCTGACCGAAGATGAAATGAACCGCCTCGATGTGGCCAGCAAGCCGGAAATGGCCGACTATCCTTATGGAGAGGGTGGGATCAACCAGCGCCATCGCAAGATCGAAGGTGGTCGCTGATCCGACAGATTGCGGCCACGACAAACCAACTGGGGCCGCATTCTCTCTTGCTTGATGGCGCCCAAAAGTGATGTCTATGCCCACAATGACTGATCTTGCCGCGTCCCTGATTCCCGACTTCGACCTGACCACGCGCAACACCCTTGCGCTCGAGGCCCGCTCGCGTTTCGGCCTCCTCCTCGATCATCCCGACCAGCTCCCGGACCTATTTAGCTATGCAACGGATAGCGACCTGCCCGTGCGCATTCTAGGCGGTGGCAGCAATGTGGTTCTGGCTCCAGAGTTCCACGGCATCACAGCCCTGCTTACCCTACGCGGCCGGGCAGTCATCGGGGAAACCGCGGATCATGTTCTGATCGAAGCGTCCGCCGGCGAGAACTGGCATGATCTGGTGCAATGGACGGTCAACCGGGGTCTTGGCGGCCTCGAAAATCTGGCGCTCATCCCAGGAACCGTCGGCGCGGCGCCGGTACAGAACATCGGCGCGTACGGGGCCGAACTGTCGGAGTTCCTGCACACGCTTCGGGCCTTCGACCGTAGCTCCGGTACAACGCTGACCTTCAGCCGGGATGAGTGCGGCTTCGCCTATCGCGACAGTGTGTTCAAGCAACACCCGGATCGCTTCGTCGTCTTGTCGGTTCAGCTTGCCTTGCGCAAGAACTGGACCGCCAACCTGGCATTCGCCGGACTTTCCGAACTCGCCCAAGCCGCCGACCTCACGCCGCGTATGGTGATGGATCAGGTTATTGCTCTGCGCACCAGCAAGCTGCCGGACTGGACCGTAACGCCCAACGCCGGCTCCTTCTTCCAGAACCCCATCGTGCCGGAAACTCAGGCGGCATCCATCCTTGCAGAATTCCCTGCTGCCCCCTGCTACCCCCAACCCGATGGCCGGATGAAACTGTCCGCAGGCTGGCTTATCGAAAGGTCGGGCCTCAAGGGTTATCGCTTGGGCCCGGCAGGAATATCCGAACGCCACGCCCTGGTCCTCGTCAACCATGGCGGCGCTCGGCAAGCCGACATCTCGGCCCTTGCCGACCATGTCAAAGCAACGGTGCTGGCCCGTTTCGGCATTGCGCTCCACGAGGAGCCGATTTTTCTTTAGTTGTAGCGCCGTGCCACCAGTTGTCCGCTGGACCACTCAATGTGCCCGCCAATGTCCAGTTCAAGCAGCAGCATCTGCATGATATGCGGCGCGATTCCGGTCTGGGCAATCAGCTCGTCCACCTCGACTGGCGTCGTACTGAGCGCCTGATCCAGCTTGCTTCGGTCATCCGGCGCCGGCTCGACCGACGACGCTGCCACCTCGTCGGGCTGCCACTCCGGCTCGAACAGGGCCTGCCGCGCCGGGTCGGCGCTGGTAACAACCTCGATAACATCCGCCGCACAGGTGACCAGCCGCGCACCTTGCTGAATCAACAGATTGCCACCTTCCGCGCGCGGATCGAGAGGCGAACCCGGTACTGCAAAGACATCACGGTTTTGTTCAAGCGCCAACCGGGCGGTGATCAGGGAGCCAGAGCGCTTGGCAGCCTCCACAACCACTATGCCCAGAGACAGACCCGAAACCAGGCGGTTACGCCTCGGAAAATCACGCGATCGCGGCTCCCACCCCAACGGCATTTCGGTCAGCAGCGCCCCGCCATTGTCCAGTATGTCATGCGCCAGCGGGATATTCTCGTCTGGATAGATGCGATCAAAGCCACCCGCCAGCACCGCGATGGTACCGGTCTTAAGGCTCGCCCGATGCGCAGTAGTATCGATCCCACGGGCTAGTCCTGAAGCCACGCAAAAACCCGCCTCGCCAAGCTCGGTGGCCAGCATGCGGGTCATCTTTACCCCGGCACTCGACGCATTGCGTGCCCCCACGATACCCACGGTACGCTTCAAGTCCAGCCGCTCTCCACCCGCAAGGGTCACAAGAGGTGGTGCGCCGGATATCTGCAGCAGGTGCTTGGGATAACCGGGCTCACCCTGCGCCACCATGCGCGCGCCATAGCGGCTGAGTCCGGCCAATTCTTCTTCTGCGCGCGTCTGGCTGATGGGGTGCATCGGCCGACCGGCTTTCGCGCTGATTTCGGGTAGCGCATCAATTGCGGCCTCGGCAGAACCGAAACGGTTGAGCAACTGCCGGAACGTCACCGGCCCGATATTGTCGGTGCGGATCAACCGCAACCAGGCAACGCGTTGGGCGGGCGTCAGTTCTCTGGTCACCCCGCCCACCTGCATCAGCCTGCCTTCTTGCCGCCGCCGATTGTCGGCTCGGTCCCTTTGAGCAGCCGGACAATGTTCTCCCGATGCTGGAAGAACAGCAAAAGCGCCAGTCCGGTCACCACCAGGGCCAGTCGCTCGCCGGTAAACACATAGGCAAAGATCGGCGCGGTCGCCGCTGCGGTCAGTGCGGCAAGTGACGAAATCTTGCGCGTAAAGGCGATCAGAAGCCAGACCGCGCAAAAAATCAGCCCCGCGGGCCAGGATAGCGCCAGCAGCGACCCAATCATGACCGCGACCCCCTTGCCGCCCTTGAAGCCGAGCCAGGCCGGAAAGCAATGCCCGAAAAAGGCCCCCAGTGCCGCGATACGGGCCGCATCTTCACCCCAAAAATAGCGCGCCACCAGAATGGGCGCGACAGCCTTGAGTGCATCGAGCACCAATGTTGCTGCCGCGATGGGCCGATTGCCGGTACGCAGCACATTGGTTGCCCCGATATTGCCCGAGCCAATGGCCCGAATGTCCCCCATGCCGGCCGCCTGCGTTAGGATCAGGCCGAAGGGTATCGAGCCGGAAAGATATCCCAGCACCAGGGCAAAGATCAGCGGCAGTATTTCGGCGGGCATGAAGCGACCCCCTCCTCATGGCATTGCGCCAAGGTCTAGCCCTTCAGCGCCCATTGTCACAAGAGGGCGAACGAGATTGCACACGGCCATGGTGCTGGCCGCGTTTGGCAAAGCGCCGCCGATCCCCTACATAGAGAGCAATTTTCAAGAACACCCTATTCATGGCCAAGACCCCGAAACCAAAGAACACCTCCGGTCCGAAGCGGCCACGCCTGCCCGTGGCGGAGCGCTTGCCAACACGCGAGCAATTGCTCGAAGCGCTGGCCCAGGAAGACGACATCAAGGGCAAGCGCGACCTGGCCAAGGTGTTTGGCATCCGTGGCGATCTGCGCCGTCCCTTCAAGGCAATGCTGGCCGAACTCGAAGGTGAAGGTGTCATCACGCGCACCCGCAAGGCTCTACGCCGTACCGCCGCCCTGCCCCCTGTAACCGTGCTCGATATCCCCGGCGATGCTGACCCCGATGATCTGCATGCCTTCCCGGCCCAGTGGAATCCCGAGGAAGGTGAAATGCCGCGCGTCCGCGTCCTGGTCGGTCCTCGGGCCCGCGTGGCGCCTGCTCCAGGAGATCGCATTCTCGCTCGCATCGACGCGGGAGAAGGTGTGGTCCCGAGCTACACCGCCAAGCCGATGAAGGTGCTGGACAAGCCGCGCCGCGCTCATATCGGCATCGTCCGCAAGGACGAGGACGGCGCCCGCCTGATTCCGGTGGATCGCAAGCAGAAGGAAATGCGCATTGCCATGGGCGATCTTGGCGAAGCCTCCGATGGCGACCTAGTGGAAGTGGAGGTCAAATTCTCCGGCCGACTGATGATTCCGCGCGCCCGGGTGACCTCGGTTGTCGGCAATCCGCATTCGGAAGGCGCGATCTCCCTGATCGCCATTCACAACCTCGAAATTCCCCATGTCTTTCCACAAGCCGTCATCAGAGAGGCTGACGAAGCCAGGGAAGCCACGCTCAAGGGTCGCGAGGACTGGCGCGACCTGCCGCTGATCACCATCGATCCGGCCGATGCAAAGGATCACGACGACGCCGTGCACGCCGCTCCCGACGAGGACCCGGGCAACACAGGCGGCTTTGTCGTTACCGTCGCCATTGCCGACGTTGCTGCCTATGTACGCCCCGGCACAGCGATTGACCGCGAAGCTTACCTGCGTGGCAACTCAGTCTATTTCCCTGATCGCGTCGTGCCCATGCTGCCCGAGCGCATCTCCAACGAACTATGCTCGCTCAAGGAGGGTGTCCCGCGCGCGGCCCTTGCAGTTCGCATGGTTCTTGGAGCGGATGGCCGCAAGAAAAACCACAGCTTTCATCGCATCCTGATGCGCTCAGCCGCCAAGCTGTCCTATCAACAGGCGCAGGCCGCCATTGACGGCAACCCGGACGATCAAACCGGCCCCCTGCTTGAACCGATCCTCAAACCCCTCTGGGCGGCCTATGCCGCCATGAGCAGGGCCCGCGACCATCGGGCGCCACTTGACCTGGATCTGCCGGAACGGAAGATTCTCCTCGATGAAAAGGGACTGGTGCGGGACATCCACATTCCGGAGCGGTTGGAAGCGCACCGACTGATCGAGGAGATGATGATTGCCGCCAATGTGGCGGCCGCCGAAACGCTCGAACAAAAGCGCAGCGAACTCCTGTACCGCGTCCACGATGAGCCCTCATCTGAAAAACTCCAGGCTCTACGTGAGTTCCTCGGCAGCCTCGATATCGCGGTCAAGAAGTCTGACAGCGTCCGCGCATCCGACTTCAACGGCATCCTGCATCAGGCCCGCAAGGCCGGCAATGTCGAGCAGGTCAGCGAGATGGTGCTGCGCAGTCAGGCGCAGGCAGAGTATTCGGCGGAGAATTATGGACATTTCGGTCTTAACCTCGACCGCTATGCCCATTTCACGTCTCCTATCCGCCGCTATGCCGACCTGATCGTACATCGGGCCCTGGTCCGCGCACTTGGACTCGGCGATGACGGCCTGACCGATCAGGAGGCCAGCAAGCTCACCGGTATCGGACAGCACATTTCAGCCACCGAGCGCCGGGCCATGCTGGCTGAGCGCGAGACTTCTGATCGCCTGCTGGCGCAATTCCTTTCTGAACGAGTTGGCGCGCGATTCATGGGGCGGGTGTCAGGTCTGACCCGCTCTGGCATGTTCATACGTCTGCTCGAAACCGGCGCCGACGGCTTCATCCCGGCTTCCACCCTGGGCCAGGACTACTATCGCTTCGTCGAGGAACGCCAGGCCATGATTGGAGAACGGACGGGCGAGACCTTTACCCTTGGCGACCGCGTTGAAGTTCGTCTGCTGGAAGCAGCGCCCGTAGCCGGCGCGTTACGCTTCGAGCTCCTTTCGGAAGGCAAGCGCGGCAATCCGCCTTCTGGAAGACGCCCCAGAAAAGGTGCACAACGAAGCTTCGGCCCAAAGTCCACCAAATCCACGGGCCGCAGAAAGAGGTAACGGATGACGGATCGGTCCCGCACTCTCGACGAGCGTAGCATCGGCCCTGCCATGTGGCGCGGCACACTCTGCCGCTGTCCGCATTGCGGCCAGGGCAAGATGTTCCGTGCCTATCTGAAGACGGTTGATCACTGCGACACCTGTGGCGAGGAACTCAGCCATCATCGCGCCGACGACTTTCCTCCCTATATTGCCATTACCATTGTGGGCCACATCATCATCTTCCTGATGCTGCATCTGGACATGACCTATCATGTTCAGCCCATCACCTATGTGGTGACCATGCTGCCTCTGGCCATTGTCCTGCCGCTGGCCATGCTGCCCTCAATCAAGGGTGCCATTGTCGGCCTGCAATGGGCTAATCGCATGTATGGATTCGGCACCGGGCAGCGCGACTGACTCCTCAAACACAGCCACTCCGGCCTGGATGCCTTGATCCTCGCCGACACACTGTTATCGACTTGACATCCCGCCGCAAATCCGTAGGTTGCGCGCAAATTCCGGCGCTGCCCCGCTGCAGCGCCTTTCGCTTTGTGAAGGACCTCAGAAATGGCCAAGGCCGCCACCATCAAGATCAAGCTCGTCTCGACGGCCGATACCGGCTTTTTCTACGTGACGAAGAAGAATGCCCGCACCCAGACCGAAAAGCTGGCGTTCAAGAAGTACGATCCCGTCGTGCGCAAGCATGTCGAATTCAAGGAAGCCAAGATCAAGTAATCTGGCTTTCTGCTTGAAATGAACAGACCCCCGCAAGCGATTGCGGGGGTTTTGTTTTGCGCTCCAGGCGAACGAGCAATTGCGTCTCTCGTCCGCACACAGATGCAGTCTGTCGAGGTGCAAGGAATAAAGCGTCACCGGATCCACAGGTGACCGGGCAGACCGCATCCATTTGAAGAGAATGAGTGGCTGGTCCGGAGCGGCATGTCGAAGAGGCCACTCTGTCCGCGTCCGGACCAACCGCCCTACGGGAACTCAGGAGTTGCGGCGGACCTGAGATGGGCCGTAGGGAGCGAGCGGCATTGGGATTTCTCCCAAGGCCGTCTGGTAATGACCCTAGTCCCAACCCAACGAAACGCCAAGCGAATCCCGCAATGGCGAGCGCGCAACCATTTGTTAATTATAACAAATAACCCTAATGCCCGGCATTTTAGGATTTTGCCGCTACGCCGCGTCAAAAATGACCCGGTTTCGCCCCTCGCGCTTGGCACGATACAGCGCCACGTCCGCGCGCTTGATCAGTCCCTCGGGTGTATCTGCCTGGCTATCGTTGAGCGCGACGCCTGCTGAAACCGTAACCGATAGCGGACGTGAAGGCCCAACCTCAAACGGCTTTTCCGCCATGGCCTGACGGACGCGTTCCGCCACGGCTTCGGCCTGTCCGGTGTCGGTGTCAGGCATCAGCACCACGAATTCCTCACCACCAAAACGGCAGGCTAGGTCGACCCCACGGATATTCCGCTTGAGACGGGCCGCAAACTCCCGCAAAACGGCATCGCCCACGTCATGACCGTGATTGTCGTTGACCGCCTTGAAGTGGTCGATATCCAGGATCATGAGCGCAATGTCGCGATCCTGCTCCTGCGCCTTGTTCAGCATAACGTTCAGATGCCGATCGAAATAGCGTCGATTGTAGAGCCCTGTCAGTTCATCCGTGACTGCCAGGGCCATGGTATTGTTCACACTCTCGCGCAGCTCCATAGCGTAGCGATGCCGGCGGATCTGGGTGCGCACGCGAGCCTGCAGTTCGTTTCGCTCAACGGGCCGGCTAATATAGTCATTGACCCCGAGGTCGAGCGCCCTGACCACACGCGGCTTGTCGGCCGCGTCCGCCATCAGGATAATCGGCAGGTTTCGCGCATGATCCACCGTGCGAATCTGCGAACTGACGCGCAGCGGGTCGAAATCATCAAGACTCATGCTAACCAGGGCCAGTTCATAGCCGCCACCGGCCACCTGAAACACGGCATCGGCCGGTGCTGTCAGGATGTCGACCTTGTGATCCGGCGTCAGATAGCCCTGAATTCTCTCCGCATGGCGACGGTCCGTGTCGATGATCAGCACCGAGCCGCCGCTGGCCGAAATACTGTCCATCGCCCGCAGCGCGTCTTCAATGGCGATCTGCTGGCCGGTCAGGGCCCGCGCTCGCAGCTCGTCAGTCAATGACTTGAGCCGCACCAGGCTCTTCACACGCGCCATGAGCTGCGTGTCATCGACCGGCTTGGTCAGAAAGTCGTCTGCACCGGCCTCAAGTCCCTGCACCCGGTCCGATGCCTGGTCGAGTGCGGTGATCATCAATACCGGCAGATGATGTGTCTTGGGATTGGCCTTGAGCCGACGACAGACCTCGAACCCGTCCATCTCGGGCATCATGACGTCGAGCAGGACGATGTCGACTTCCTGCTTCTCGCAGATGTCCAACGCCTGGGCGCCGGATGCGGCCGTCAGGACTTCATAGTACTCCGCGCTCAACCGGGCTTCGAGGAGCCGGACATTGGTTGGAATATCATCGACGATCAGAACACGCGCGGTCACTGCACTACCCCGGACTGGAACGGCCCGCCGGCG
>Ga0207773_100434_pt1 | contig 16856 bp, 11 predicted proteins | sample TtaePargueraPR_2_FD_187281 | JGI IMG/M metagenome (GOLD analysis project Ga0207773, IMG submission 187281) | Aerobic enrichment media microbial communities from Bioluminiscent Bay, La Parguera, Puerto Rico - Tt and M1 (3) (SPAdes) | ecosystem: Environmental > Aquatic > Marine > Unclassified ...
AAGGATACGGTGTTAGAATTCAGGAAGGTATAGTAGCCGATACCCCTGAAGCAGCACTGGAAGCAGCCAAGCAACTCAACGCAGAAACAGGTACCTCATGGTATGTGATTAAAGCACAAATCCATGCAGGGGGACGTGGTAAAGGTAAAATTCAGCAAACCGGTTCCAATGGAGTGGTTTTGGCCAAGAAGTTGGAAGAGGTGACTGAAAAAGCCAAAAACATCCTAGGAGGAACTTTGGTAACCCATCAAACCGGACCTGAAGGAAAATTAGTCAACAAAGTGCTAATCGCTCAGGATGTTTACTATCCTGGTGACTCAGAACCAAAAGAGTATTACCTGTCCATCCTACTTGACAGGGCTAAGGGATGCAATGTAATCATGGCCTCTACCGAAGGGGGAATGGACATTGAGGACGTCGCAGAAAAGACCCCAGAAAAGATCATTAAAGAATGGATTGATCCTAAAGTAGGACTTCAGGGATTCCAGGCCAGAAAAGTAGCTTTTGCCCTTGGCCTTAGTGGCAATGCATTCAAAGAAATGGTAAAATTCATTACCTCTCTTTATAAAGCCTACATCGCTACTGACTCTTCCCAGTTTGAAATCAACCCGGTGTTGAAAACTTCAGACGATAAGATTTTGGCAGTAGATGCCAAAGTAAACTTGGATGACAACGCACTATACAGACACAGAGACCTTGCAGAACTCCGTGACCTTTCAGAAGAGGATCCATTGGAGGTAGAGGCAGGTAAATCTGACCTTAACTATGTGAAGCTGGACGGAAACGTGGGATGTATGGTAAATGGTGCCGGCTTGGCCATGGCTACTATGGACATGATCAAACTTTCCGGCGGTGAGCCTGCCAACTTCCTGGATGTGGGAGGTGGAGCAAATGCCACTACTGTAGAAGCAGGGTTCAGAATTATATTAAAGGATCCAAATGTAAAAGCTATCCTGATCAATGTGTTTGGTGGTATCGTAAGATGTGACCGAATTGCAAGCGGTGTGGTAGAAGCTTATAAATCAATCGGTGACATTCGTGTACCCATCATCGTAAGACTTCAAGGTACCAACGCTGAGGAAGGCGCCAAGATCATCGATGAATCTGGACTTAAAGTATTCTCTGCAATCACCCTAAAAGAAGCTGCAGAAAAAGTACAGGACGTGCTTAAAAACGCATAAAATAGTATATCTTTGTAGCCGGTTTGAGAGCAGTTGCTTTCAGATCGGCCTCAAGCGCGCGTAGTTCAACTGGATAGAATATCGGATTTCGGCTCCGAGGGTTGAGGGTTCGAATCCTTCCGCGCGTACTGCAAAGCCCAGTGGTTCAAGTCACTGGGCTTTATATTTTTTTGACAGAAAATATCAGTTCCTTAAAACATCCGGATCAATCCTTTTTTCTGGGGAGTGGATGGGAATTGAAGCTAACCTATTGGATTTAGGATAATGTTTAACCATAGAGAAAAAAGATTAACACAGATTTATCCTGAAATAATCACCACATTTGTGTCAACCCACCGGCGAGGCAAATCTGTGGGCATCGGTGAATCGAAGAAATGAGGAATAATAAATAACAAAGCCCACATATCATTATCCCCCCAACTTTTACTCATGATCATCACCCAAGATCACTAAACCAACAATATTTATTCCTCTTCACCCCTTCTTCTAATATTGCAATTGGAAAAAATGTATTGGGAGCATTATTTCTCTCGACTAATCTTTTCCATACTGCCCCAAATTTTTATATTTTAAGAGAATCCATTTGAAAAATGACCTACTCTCGACATAAATATTAATCAGCACTATCTAAAAGCCCCCTTATGTATACCCAAAAAGTTTTTAGTATTAAGGATATGACCCTGTGGACCCGAATTGAAACATTTAAGTTCATCGGGATAGCTGTCCTTGAAGTATTGCTTTTTAACCTTAGCGATCATGCCTTGCGTATTCCTTTTACCCCCATAGCCCTAATCGGTACTGCCGTGGCCTTTATCATAGGTTTTCAAAGCAACTCTGCCTATGGAAGAATATGGGAGGCTAGACAAATCTGGGGTGGCATTGTCAATAGCTCAAGGACGTTTGGTATGATGGCAAAAAACTTTATCAATAACGACCATGCAAAAAAACCTGCCTCCGAAGAAGAACTCCATAATGAAATCAAAATTCTCAGCCACCGACACATCGCCTGGTTAACAGCACTTCGGTATGCCATGAGACAACCAAAACCTTGGGAATATGTAATGCAGGAGCGCACCAACAAAGAATGGGCGAAAATGATATATGTCCCTGAATTCCAAATTCCCTTTGAAGAGGCCATCTCCCCGTACATTTCCCAAGACGACCTTAATTACATCCAACATAAATCCAATAAACAAACCGCCTTGCTTTACCTCCAATCCCAGCACCTACAAAAACTGAAAAAACGGGGCTTAATCTGGGAGTTTTCCTACCTTGAACTTCAAAATGTCCTTAAAGAATTATTTACCCATCAAGGCAAATCCGAACGCATCAAAAATTTCCCCTACCCTAGGCAGTTTGCCTCCATCCTTTTTTACTTCACTTGGATTTTTATCCTGACGCTTCCTATAGCAATTGCCTCCCAATTTGCAGATATGGGGCAAGAATTGGCGGATAAAGTGAAAGGGATCCAACAATACTTTGTTTGGTTGTCTGTCCCTTTTTCTGTTGTAGTGATGTGGATATTTCATACCATGAACCGAATAGGCCGCGTTGGAGAAAACCCATTTGAGGGTTCTGCGAATGATGTGCCCATTTCAACTATAGCAAGGGGAATCGAAATTGACTTAAGACAGAATCTAGGCGAAAGTGAAAAAGAAATTCCAGAACCTTTTCCTGTAAAATCACATACCCAGATGTAAGCATGAAATCAAATCAACCGTTGAACTTGACAGTCAAATAACCAAACAATTCATTTTCCATTTACTAATATGAAAACTCAAACACTAATTGAAAGATGGTTCAAGTTGTGGGAATCGGGAAGCTTTAGGGAATTGCCTCTTTCTGAAAACTTCTCTCATACCAGTCCCCTATGGGACCATAGAAGGCAAATCTTCCTATATGAATTTAATTGAGGCAAATAAAGACAAATTCCTAGGACATAGGTTCGAAATTCAAGATATCCTAGCTGATGGAGACAAAGCTTGTGTCAGATATACAGCTATTCAAAATGATTTTAGGCTGGAAGTTTCCGAATGGCATTACGTGAAAAATGGATTAATTGAAAATATAATTGCTTATTATAATATCCCCGGAGAGATCAGGGAAGACCGAAAACTGAAAAGCCTTTAAGATGTCCAAATTGGGTCTCAATCAATCCCTAATCGACATTCGAAAAATGCAGATAGCTTAATGCATATTTGGGGTTAAAGATCAATCTACCTCCTGAGGATGTTGAAAATGCTTTGGAGACTGTCCAAAATGCTTCTTAAAAAGTTTGCTGAAGTACTTGGGATCATTGAACCCACAGGCAAAGCTCACCTCTGAAACATTCATCTTGTTTTGTAGCAACAGCTTCTGGGCTTTCTCCAGCTTAAGGCTCATGATCAGGTCAGAGGGGGAAGTACCCAGGACATCTTTAAACACCCTATAGCATTTGATCTTGCTAATTCCCAGCTCCTCACTTAAGGCTTCCACCTTGAAATCACCGTTGGAGATCTGGTTTCTAATAATTTTTAGGCCTTCCTTGACCAGTTTTTCATTTGGACTGGAATAGGTTTGATTATCATCGTCAGGCAGTAGGGAAAAAACATTTCTTTCGGATTTATACCGCTTCAAATTATTAAGTTGGGTTGCTATTTTTTTCATGATAAAGCGGCTACTTGCCGGAAGCTGAATAAAGGTCTCTACCCCCAAATCCATCAATTTATCCTGAAAACCAACTTCAATGGTATCGTAGATATAAATTATGGGTATATCGATTTTTTGCCTGGCTTTTAGTTTAACAGCATCAATCAGATCCACTATATGCTGACTGATTTTTTCATTATAGATAATTAAGGCATCAATGGAGGTGTTGCGAATGGCAGAAATCACCATTTGCACTTTTTCCTCCACAATTATTTCAAATTCATCATTGTGGATAATTTTCACCAAGCTGTCGGATTCATATTTCTTTCCCAATAAAACAACATGGTATTTATTAGGATCCAGCTGTTCACCCAGGTTGAGGTGTTTCCAGTGTCTCACATTGATCTGTGTGCCTGAGCGCTGGAACGCTCTGACTGGAACATTGACCGCAACATGCAGTGAATCCCCAACTATTTCATGGGATATTGTACCTTCCAGTTTTTCCAAAATGGAAAAGGCACTTTTCAGATACGGACTGTATTTTATAATCTCATCAAGGTTTTGCACTAATAATTTACTGGATACCTTTAAATTGACCTGAATATTCATCTCCTCAGAAATGGCATGGACCTCTAAACCAGCCCCTTCCTCAAGGTATTTCATCATTTCCCTTAATAGATATTGCCAGAAAAGCTTGAACCTAAACACATCCAGTTCCACCCACTGGTCACTAAGCTGGTAATTTTCCCTAAAGTCAATGGCGTATTGTTCCAACTGCGGCCTCATATTATTGAATATGCTTTCCATCAGTTCAGAAACAATCGTTAGGGATTGTCCCCCAGTATCCAGCTCCTCCAGTTTGGAAAGCTTATCCCAGTCTTTTATCTGGCTCATCATCTGCTCCACTAAGGCCATCACGGATTCTTTTCCTGCCCTGCTGTGTGTCCTGAGAGGCTCCAAGGTCTCCTTTAGCTCAGTCAAAGGAAGTTTAAACTGCCCCAAAATGTAATTCTTAAACTTATCAATCTCAAAATCAGCATCCTTGTGGCGTTGGTGCAGTGCCAATAAAGCCTCCTTCTGCTGGCTAATTTCCTTGTTCTTAATGTCCAGATCATGGTTGATTGTTTCGAGCTTCGACTTCTGTTCCTTAATGACAGCAGTTCTCTCTTCAATTTTTTCCTGTAACCTGGCCTGCAAAACTTTGTTCCTTCTGTTCCTCCAAGTCAATACCACTACTGTCAACAGCAATATCCCTGCTATCCATAAAACTGGAGAATGCCACAATGGTTTTGGCACCGTAAAATCAAGTGTAATAAAGCTATCTTGATTTTCATGGAGTGAATTTCTTACCAATAAACGATATTGCCCCGCTTTGAGCCCATCAACCTTAATTTGGTTATCCTGTCCCAAATTTGACCAGGAAGCACTTCCCGGGACAAGTTTATATTGAATTCTGTTCAAAGGACTTTTGGTAAAGGCTATTGGACTGACTTCCAACCTCAAACGGCCAGCTTCCAATTGCTCCTGCCATACCATCTCAGCCGGTTTCTTAAAATATAAAATGGGAAGATCATCCTCGAGGTTTATATTCTGAGGATGGAAATAGTTCATTCCATTAACCCCACTGAAAAACATCATTCCCCTGTCACTTTTAAAAAATGCCCCTTCCGAAAACTCAGCGCCTTGCCAGCCTTCATCTGGAGGCAACAGCCTTACTGAATAATCCTTTTTACTGACCCTGACAATACCATTGGTGGTACTCAACCACATATATTGTTCACTGGGAAGCACTCCATATACCAATTGGCTTTTGAGGCCTGTCCCTTGGTTGATTTCCTTCTGCATTCCTTTGTTGGGATGAAAAATATTTACACCTCCCAAAGTAGCTATCCAAATATTCCCAGTTTCCTGATCTTCAGCCAAGGCATATACACTATTGCTCAGAAGGCCGTCATTGTCGGTAAGCTGGGTGAGCTTACCATTTTTTAAGATCAAAACACCGTTCTTTTCGGTAGCAAGAAAAAGGCTATTGCCCGATTTGTACACTTGCCGGATATGGTATGGGGTAATTTTTTCTTGGCCTTGAAAAGCCTCGAACTTTTCACTATCGAAACTGTATTTTGCCAAACCTCCCCAACAGGCAATCCAAAGGCAATTTTCATCCCTGTCCTCGAAAAAATCATAGTTTCTGTCATTGGGCAAGTGTTCAGTATCTTCACTGCGGTAAAAAACCACCCTTTGGTCGGTCTCAATTTTGGCCACTCCTGCATAGGAACCTACCCATACTTGCCCCAGATGATCTGTGAATAAACTTCTGATCCTATTCCAATCCTCGTCCCTCTTTCCTGCTTTTAACGCAAAGTTTTTGAAGGTGCCGTTTTCCCGACTGTTCACATACAATCCGGAATTATAAAAGCCTAACCAAACATTCCCTGCCTGATCCTGGGTGATGGCCCTGATAGTTTCTTGAGGAAGAAAAGGGTTATGGACGGGATGAGGGTAAACCGAATATACTTCACTGGAGTTTTTATAGGCCATGCTTATCCCACCATCTTTCATGCCCAGCCAAATATTCCCAAAAACATCCTCATTGATGGTATAGATTTCATTGCTCTTGATACTGTAAGGATTGGCCAGATCGGTCCTGTAATTTTCGAATCTGAGATGGGAAACCGAAGAAGCGTCATTGGGCAATACAAACAGGCCATGTTTCAAAGTCGCATACCAAACTCTTCCCTTGGAATCGGTATGGGTAGACAAAATATCCACCTCCGGATATTTTCTCAATAACAGTTGGTTTAGGCGGTTATTATTGTCTTCCTTGATTTGGCAGCTTTCACAATGGACCAGATTACCATTTTCAAAAGTGAATTTTCGCCCATCCACTTCCGTGACAAAATCTCCCTGATGGTTGAGACCGCTTTTCTCTATAGGATGTTGAAAATAAAAATTCCTGAATTTCTCGCCTTCCTTTAAACTGATGGAATGAGGAGTGGACTGTATCCACAAGCGTGCAGACCTGTCCACTATCAGGTCAGAAACAAAATTTCCTGCAAGGGAGCTACTATCATTTGGAATATGTTTGAAGACAACAAACTCATTGCCATCGAAATAGTTAAGTCCATCCCATGTGGCTATCCATAAACCTCCTTTTGAATCATTGACAATCCTGCTGATAGAATTATTGGAAAGCCCATCCTCCACCTGATAGGTTTTGAACTTAATATTTTGGCCATGCCCTTGCTGAAGACCAATACAAAAACAATAAATTATCCCTAATAGGATTTTTACTTCCTTCATTTAATTCTTGTTAAATCAGTAAATAACCAGGCCTGAAACCTTCGTAAGGCATAATTGGCAGAATAACACTTAAGAAAGTCCTTATCCAGGAAGTATACAGCATTTATTAGGGCAATTCAAAATACAAAATTAAGCGCTATTACCGACAGTTGAGCCTCCAAAAGATTACCGTTTGGTTAACTTTTCCTACCACTATAGTCATTTTTAAATTTTAATCATTTGATTAAAAAATTTGTTTAATTCATTTGATCAATCTACCTTTGAAAAAAACAGCAACCAATATGCCTGCAAAAACCAAAAAATTAGATGCCTCCACAGAGGAGAAAATCAAATCTGCTGCCAAAAAGGTCTTCCAAGAAAAGGGATATGCTGCTTCCAGGACTAGGGACATTGCTGAAGAAGCAGGTATCAACCTCGCTTTGCTAAATTATTATTTCAGAAGTAAACAGAAGCTCTTTGAGCTCATCATGATGGAAACGCTGCAGGGATTTATCCAATCCATGTCCACCGTTTTCAATGATCCTAACAGTACGCTCGAAAATAAGATCAACGTCTTTTCAAACAACTATATTGACTTCCTGTTACGTGAGCCAGGAATCCCATTGTTTATCCTCAGTGAAATCAAGGCCAACCCCTATCACATTGTTCAAAATGTCAAAATGAAGGAAATATTAATGGACTCCTATTTCAGAAAACAGTTCGAAAAGGCCATTCAGGAAAAAAAACTGCCTCAACAAAATATCATGCATTTCTTAATGAACCTTATTGCTTTAACGGTATTCCCCTTTGTGGCAAGTCCTCTACTTAAGGCCCTTGGGGGTTTTGACGATCAGGCATTTAATCAACTTATGCTGGAAAGAAAAAGCTTAATTCCAAAATGGATCCAAACACTAATGAAGGCTAGCTGATATTTTTTTGAACAAACATTAATCAAATGATTAAAACAAAATTATAAAAATGGCAACTTATATAAATCGATTAGGAACCTGTCTACTGCTCCTACTAAGCTTGGTTACCCCCAAGACTATGGCGCAAGAAAGCAGTGTGATAGGTCTGGACACTTGCTACTTCTTGGCAAAGAAAAACTATCCGCTGACCAGACAGTTTGAACTTATAGAACGAACTAAGGAGCTGAACATAGAAAACATTTCCAGGGGAATAGTTCCCAGGATCCAATTGAACGGTCAGGCTTCCTATCAATCTGATGTCACACAAGTACCTGGTCCTGCATTAAATATTCCCACTATCAGTAAAGATCAGTACCGCATTTATAGCGAAATCGTACAACCGCTCACAGATCTATTTAACATTGAAAAACACAAACAACTCGCCTCCGCTCAAGCAACTGTGCAAATGCAACAAAATGAGGTGGCCCTATATCAATTGGAAGAAAGAATAAACCAGCTGTATTTCGGAATACTGCTATTGGACGAGCAATTAAAACAAACACAGCTCGTAAAAGCAGACATTCAAACCGGGATAAAAAGGACTAATGCCGCCATAGAAAATGGAGTGGCACTAAAAAGTGAACTGGAAGTACTAAAGGCCGAATCGCTGAAAATTGACCAAAAGGTAACTTCCCTTCAATCCGGTAGGCAAACATTCATAGACATGCTAGCGCAATTTACTCTCCTGCCTACAAGTAGCTTAAAGCATTTACAGAAACCTTCGGCACCATCTTTTACTACAGAAAACAACCGCCCTGAGCGAATGTTGTATAACAAACAAAAGGAAATTTATGCTGTCAAACATAGTTTGGTCCAAGATAAAACCTTACCTAATTTCCACCTCTTTTTCCAGAGTGGATATGGTAGGCCGGCTTTAAACATGTTGGACAATGGTTTTGATTTCTTTTATATCGGCGGTATCCGTATGCAGTGGAATATTTCCGGATTCTATACAAAAGGCAGAGAAAAACAATTATTAAATCTTGGTCAAAAAGAATTGGATGTGCAGGAAGCCTCCTTTCTTTTCAATACTGGCCTTAATATTACCCAGCAAAGCCATGAAATCGCTAAACTTCGTTCATTGATCGAAACAGACAAACGCATTATCCAGCTAAGGGAAAACATCAAATCCACAGCCCAGGCACAACTGGAAAATGGGGTTATCACGGCTAGTGATTACCTCAGCCATGTCAATGAAGCCGACCGTGCGAAGCAGGATTTATTGCTCCATGAAATCCAGCTTTTGTCCACACTATATGAAAATAAAATCACCACAGGAAATTAATATTTGACACTTCTCCTATGAAAAAGATAGCCATAAAATTTTCTCATTTGGTCCTGATTGTGGTCACATTGGCCTGCAATGGACGATCCTTTGATGCATCAGGAGCTTTTGAAGCAGAGGAAACCATCATTTCTGCTGAAGCCTCCGGTGTCATTAAGGAATTTATGATCGAGGAAGGCCAGAAAATAACCGCTGGTCAACCTATTGGGTACATAGACAGCACACAATTACACCTGAAGAAAAAACAGTTGGAAGCGCAAATTCAAGCAATAATGGCCAAAAAACCCAATATCCCCGTTCAACTGGCTTCCCTTCAGGAAAAGTTAAAAGCAGCCCAAAAGGAACAAAAGCGAATAAGCAACTTGGTTGCGGCTGATGCAGCTACTACAAAACAATTGGATGACATCAATGCAGAAATCCAAGTAATCCAGAAGCAGATAGAAGCCCAGAAATCTTCATTGAATATTTCTACAGAAAGCCTGGATCAGGAAATCTTACCCCTTCAGGCACAGATAGCGCAACTGGACGACATGATCACAAAAACAAAAATCATCAATCCCATTAACGGGACAGTTCTGGTAAAATATGCGGAACCATATGAGATGGCCTCACCGGGTAAGGCCCTTTATAAAGTTGCAGACTTGTCCACATTGATCCTTAAAGCCTACATCTCAGCGGATCAATTACCAAAGGTCCGCTTAGGGCAGGAAGTAAAAGTATATACCGATGGGCTAAAAGGAACCTTTAAGGAAACCACAGGAACGGTTACCTGGATCAGTGACAAAGCAGAATTTACACCAAAGACCATCCAGACCAAAAATGAACGGGCCAACATGGTATATGCTGTCAAAATTAAAGTGGAAAATGATGGCAGCTATAAAATCGGCATGTACGGTGAAATCAATTTCCTCTGATCATGGCAGATGTGCTACTTGAAAATATCAGCAAAACTTATGAAAAAGGCTCCATAAAAGCAGTGAAGGACATTTCTTTTGCTGTCAACCAAGGAGAGCTTTTTGGACTCATCGGTCCGGATGGTGCGGGTAAAACCAGCCTATTCCGAATAATGACCACTTTAATACTCCCGGATAAGGGGCATGCTTCAGTTAATGGGCTTGATATCATCAAAGATTACAGGCAAATACGACAAAAAGTGGGATATATGCCCGGAAAGTTCTCGCTCTACCAAGACCTATCGGTATTGGAAAACCTCAGCTTCTTCGCTACTGTTTTCAATACCAGCATTGAGGAAAATTATGACCTGATCAAAGATATCTACATTCAAATAGAACCCTTTAGAAACCGACGTGCGGGAAAGCTTTCTGGAGGAATGAAACAAAAGCTGGCCCTATGTTGTGCACTTATTCACCGCCCCACTGTCTTGTTTCTGGATGAACCCACCACGGGTGTAGATACTGTTTCAAGAAAAGAATTTTGGGAAATGCTTCACCGGCTCAAACAAGAAGGCATCACCATTCTGGTTTCCACTCCCTATATGGACGAAGCCAACCAGTGTGAACGGATAGCCTTGATTCAGTCGGGGGAATTGATGTCCATTGACACCCCCAAAAACATTACCTCCCAATACCCCAAACCCCTCTTTTCTATAAAAGCCAGCAACATGGGCAAACTATTAAAAGATCTAAGGAAAAATCCACTTATAGACAGCTGCTTTTCCTTTGGAGAGTACCACCATATTACCTTCAAAAAGGAAAAACAAGAAGGGGTTTTGGTCAAACAATTAGAACAGTTGAACCATGGTCAAGTAACTATCCAAGGCATAGAACCAAGCATTGAGGATTGTTTTATCAACCTGATGAACCGATGAATGAAAATATAGTCATAAAGACGGAAAAGCTAACCAAGAAATTTGGTGACTTCATAGCCACGAATGAAATAAGTTTTGAGGTCTATGAAGGAGAAATATTTGGCTTTCTGGGAGCCAATGGCGCCGGCAAAACCACTGCTATGCGTATGCTTTGTGGCCTGTCCATTCCCAGTTCTGGAAATGCCACGGTGGCAGGTTTCGATGTCTATCGGGAAACCGAAAAAATCAAAAAACATATCGGTTATATGAGTCAGAAGTTTTCCCTATATGAAGACCTGACCACCTTGGAAAATATCCAGTTCTTTGGAGGGATATATGGCTTGCCCGAGAAAACCATCAAGGAAAAAAGTAAGGAACTTATTTATCAGTTAGGAATGGAATCAGAGGCCCATAAACTGGTAGCCTCTTTACCCTTGGGCTGGAAACAAAAACTGGCCTTTTCAGTGGCCATTATCCACGAGCCAAAAATCGTTTTTTTAGATGAACCTACAGGCGGTGTAGACCCGGTCACCAGAAGACAGTTTTGGGACCTGATTTATGATGCCGCAGATAGAGGAATTACCGTATTCGTCACCACGCATTATATGGATGAAGCAGAATACTGTAACCGTATTTCCATGATGGTGGACGGTTATATTAAAGCCTTGGATTCCCCCATTAATCTCAAAAAGCAATACCAGGCCCAAACCATGGATGAGGTATTTTATGAATTGGCCAGAGGAGCCCAAAGAAAATCCGATTGATCATGAAGCAGTTTCTCGCATTTGTAAGAAAGGAATTTTACCATGTCTTCAGGGACCGAAAGACCTTGCTATTGTTATTTGGGCTCCCCATAGCCCAGATCATCCTTTTTGGCTTTGCCCTGACCAATGAGATCAAAAATACCCCAATCGTCATTTGTAATTATGCAAATGATCCGATCAGCCATCAAATCACGGACAAGCTAGGTGCCGGTGACCATTTTATTGTCCAAAAGCAATTGCTGAGCCACCAGGAGATCGAAACGGTTTTCCGAAAGGGAAAGGTCAAACTAATTGTTGTTTTTCCGCCAAATTTCCAATATGACCTTTACCATCAGAATCAAGCCCAAATCCAGTTGATAGCGGATGCTTCTGATCCAAACATCGCTACCACCATTACCAATTATGCCACCAGGATCATCATGGATTACCAGCAAGGCCTTTCTCCATCTAAGGATGTCCCCTACTCCATCAATACAGAAACCAGAATGATCTACAACCCGGAGCTGAAAGGTACCACTAATTTTGTACCTGGGGTGATGGCTCTGGTACTGCTGTTGATCTGTGTACTGATGACTTCGGTATCCATTGTCAAAGAAAAGGAAAGCGGCACCATGGAAATCCTACTTGTCTCGCCCTTTAACCCCATAATGGTCATCTTTTCCAAAGCTGTCCCCTACTTAGTGATTTCATTGGCCAATTTAGTGATCATCTTGCTCCTAAGTGTCTTCTTACTAGGAATGCCGGTCAACGGAAGCATAACACTCTTATTTGCTGTCAGTGCTTTATTGATCATCACTGCACTCTCCATGGGACTCTTGATTTCTAACGTTGCCGATTCCCAACAATCCGCTATGCTGATTTCCCTGATGGGCATGTTATTGCCCACCATGATATTTACAGGTTTTATGTTCCCCATAGAAAACATGCCTTGGCCACTGCAGCTGATTTCAAACCTTGTTCCCTCAAAATGGTATTATATCATCGTAAAATCAGTTATGATCAAGGGGCTAGGTTTTGAGGACATATGGCAGGAAAGCCTGATCCTAATGGGCATGACCGCATTTTTACTTGTTTTGAGTATCAAAAAATTCAAGCCCCGATTATCATGAAAACCCTGAAATTCCTTTTGAGAAAAGAGTTTAAGCAGATTTTCAGGAATCCCATCATCCTGAGGCTTATCCTTATTATCCCTATGGTGCAACTGTTAATCCTGCCATTAGCTGCAGATTATGAGATCAAGAACATCAATATCGCAGTGGTGGACCATGATCACTCCCCCTATTCCCAAAAACTCCTCAATAAAATCGCTTCATCGGGATATTTTAGACTGACCAACTTTGGGAGCAGTTATTCCGAAGCTTTCCAATTAATGGAGAAAAACAAGGCCGATCTGATCTTAGAGATTCCTTCCAACTTTGAACGTAATCTGGCCAGGGAGAAAAATGAAGATCTATTTCTGGCCATCAATGCCATCAATGGAACCAAGGCCAGTGTAGGAGGGGTTTATCTGGGCCAAATCATCCATAGTTTCAATCAGGATATCCGGCAGGATTGGCTTCCTGTAAATCAAACCTCCACCCCTCAAATTGAAGTGGCCAGCATCAACTGGTTCAATCCTTTCCTGAATTATCAAATCTTTATGGTACCAGGTATTCTTGCATTCTTGGTCACCATGGTCGGGGCATATATGTGTTCTTTAAACCTGGTCAAGGAGAAGGAAATTGGCACCATTGAGCAAATCAACGTTACCCCCATCAAAAAGCAGTATTTCATTTTGGGAAAACTGATCCCATTTTGGTTGATTGCCATGTTTGTCTTCAGTTTGGGCTTGTTTGTGGTGGCCAGGCTGATTTATGGTATCGTACCTCTTGGAAGCATTTTTGCACTCTATGCCTTTCTGGCCCTGTACCTAGTAGCTGTCCTTGGAGTGGGACTATTGATCTCCACTTATTCCAACAGCCAACAGCAGGCCATGTCCCTGGCATTCTTCTTTATCATGATCTTTCTGCTCATGAGCGGGCTTTTCACCCCAATTGAGGGCATGCCATTTTGGGCCAAATGGATTGCTGATGTCAATCCGGTAACCTACTTCATAGAAGTCATGCGTATGGTGGTGATGAAGGGCAGCGGCTTTGCAGAACTTAAAAACCACTTCCTCATTATGTTTGGCTTTGCCGTTTTCTTTAATTCCTGGGCCATATGGAACTATAGAAAGACGAGTTAAAAGTTAAGTCTTTAACCTGAAATCAATGTCGTTTGGTTAAGGCTATTTCTCCGTTTTTACATGCTAGGAGTCTCTTTTCTATTTGACTTTAACTGTGGAACTTTGGCCATTTTGGTGGATTTTATCCTTTTCCTTTTTTCCCCCGAAATCCTTCGGGGCAGGCTATTGATGAAAAAAGAAAGAAAAAAATCTAGGCCGGTGGTATGCCTTTTAAAATGGGGCATGGATTTCCCATGCGACGGGGATCCGTCACCCATTTTTATTTTCATCCGCTGGCTCCGGCCTGATCGGGAGTGGATCTCGCTGTTCCACGACGCGAGCTAACTCCCTTTCTTAACGGCCTGCACCACCTGATGAAAAACAGGCATGCCAAGGGCCGTTATCAGGAAGCCATACCTTTTATTGGGCTCAGTTAGGCTTATAATTCTGGTTTTAGGGTTTGTTTTCCCCCTTTGCGTATTATTCCTGTGCTGGACTGCCCTTTTCTGGAGTATTCGAGCGAGCGGTTTGACGTAAGCATTTAATTGATGTCATCCTGACAAATGTTGGGACAGCTTGACACCTACCAATGACACTAAAACACGTCAATGGTAGAAACTGCCGGAATCGCTAACTAAACGACATTGCCGAGATTATGCATTAGGAAAAGAAAACACATTCTCTCTGTGCAAACAATAAGATATAGGGAAAAATAACCACCACTGTTTCCATTACAGAGGTAATTACCTTTCCCTAGCTACACCATTACAATCCCTCTATCTGAAGAAACTCTTATTTCGAGTACAATTTATACACTTCTGAGCCTGCACATAGAAAAGCTCCAGCCCCATAAACTTCCGTTTTATCTTCCCAAGCCTTTCCTGGAGCCGCCCCTATTGGCTGTACATACCCCAGCATTCCTTCATCAGTGATATAACTCACCATTGCATTCCAAGCCTTTCTCACGGCCGGCTCATACTTTTCCGCATCCAAAATCCCTTGGTTTATTCCCCATGCCAATCCATAGGTAAAAAAAGAAGAACCACTGGTTTCCGGAGTCGGATAATATTCCTGCCCCAACAGACTCATGGCCCAATGCCCCGGAGGAGTTTGAATTTCAAGGAGTTTCTTCGCCATCTTTTTATAGATTTTCAGGAAGTATTTATATTCCTTGCTGCCAGGTTCCAACTCATTCATAATGTTGACCAATCCGGCAAATACCCAACCATTTCCTCTGGCCCAGAATATTTTGGTACCATTATCCAACTTTCCCATATAACTCTGGTCCCTATAATAAAGTCCCTCCTTTTTATCAAAAAGAAAGTCGGTAGTGGCTTTAAATTCGGAAACCATAAAGTCCAGGTATTTTTGCTCACCTGTCAAATTATACAGTTTTGCCCAAACCGGTGGGGACATGAAAAGTGCATCGCACCAGTTCCATCGATCTTGATGATAAGGCGTTTTCCATTCAAGGGAGCTTATAGCCGGATGATACATAATAAATTCAAATTGCTTTTTGGTGGGCTCCAACATCTTCTCTTCTTTATATTTGCGATAAAGATCAGCATACAGCTGCCCTACGGTATGATCATCAGCATGGTATTTCCTTTTGTAAAGTTGCCATTCACCTTCTTCGCCGATTGCCTTTAACCATTCATAGTAAGTATCCTCTCCGGCCATACCTGCCCACTTGACCATCCCGACATACAACGCTCCATTCGTCCAGTCAAGGGGATGATGTGCCTTCATAAAACCTGGAGCGCCTCCTTTAAAATGTTTTATTTGCCAATCAGCAACGCTCCTCATCGACTGCTTCACCTCTGAAGGATTAATGGTTTGGGAATTCACTTTCCCACTAAAGATGGCCAAAGAAAGTACCATCAAAGCTACTTGGCTCAGTTGAAAAATTTTCATTGGTAATTATTATTAATGGTGTTTTTTGTTAATTCGACCCATATTACAATATTTTGATCAAAACCCGATGACCGTTCGACAAAAAGGAAACAAGTCCCCAAAAAAATGGACATACCGGTTCATGTTATGATTCCTCCTTAACCATATTCCCTACCAATCTTATAGACTTTCTGAAAAGCATTGCTATTTTTGTGGCGGAATTCAGGTTACTACTACAAATTTTTAGCAGTGAAGCGATTAAACAGGGGCTACAGAAAAGCCAAATATGTGGTTTATCGACAAACCATTCTCAACCCCATAGACCACCTATGGACCTTTATTGGGGCATTTTTGGGAATCGGATCTATCGGGTTTATCCAGTCGGAATTTTATGATTTTTCCCCAATGGACCAGGTCTTTCTTATCGGCTCTTTTGGTGCAACAGCAGTTTTGGTGTATGGAGCTACGCACAGTCCTTTAGCCCAACCTCGGAACCTCATCCTTGGACATACGGTAAGCGCTTTCATTGGTGTCACAGTGCTGAAAACCATTGGATATTTTGATGTTTTCTGGCTTACCTGTGCGGTTGCAGTAGCCAGTTCCATCATTGCCATGCAAATGCTGAAAGCCCTGCATCCTCCAGGAGGAGCGACAGCGCTCATTGCAATAATCGGCTCGGAAAAGATCAAAGCTTTAGGATATTGGTACATCTTAAGTCCTGTTTTTTCCGGTGCCTTTATCCTTTTGATTATTGCCCTTTTGGCAAACAATTTCCCAAAAGAACGGCATTACCCTTATAACCCAAAGGTCTCACCATATATGAGCAGAAGTAAAAAATATCTTTTGAA
>Ga0207773_100436_pt1 | contig 16817 bp, 15 predicted proteins | sample TtaePargueraPR_2_FD_187281 | JGI IMG/M metagenome (GOLD analysis project Ga0207773, IMG submission 187281) | Aerobic enrichment media microbial communities from Bioluminiscent Bay, La Parguera, Puerto Rico - Tt and M1 (3) (SPAdes) | ecosystem: Environmental > Aquatic > Marine > Unclassified ...
CAGGGCCGTGCGCCTCGGCAACGGCGCGCGTTAGCCCTTGCGCCCGGCCCGCCGCTGGGCCTAGCTGGCGGCTCGCCGCAACCGGCCCCGGCCACCGAGTCCGCCCCAGTCCATGTCGCCCCAGGCGCTGTCCACCCGCCTCTCGCTCTACTTCGCGACGGTCTTCGTCGCCATCGGCGCACACCTGCCGTTCTGGCCGCTGTGGCTGGAGGCGCGCGGGCTCACCGCCGCCGAGATCGGCCTGCTGCTGGCGCTCGGCTCCTGGGTGAAGCTGGTCGCCAATCCCGGCCTCGCGCACCTCTTCGACCGTCTCGACTGGGGCAAGGGCGCCATCGTGCTGCTGACCGCGGTCAGCCTGGTGCTGTTCCTCGCCTTCGTGCCGGCCGAGGGCTTCGTTTGGATCCTCGCCCTGCACCTCGCGGCAGCCGCCTGCTTTCCCCTGCTGGTGCCCCTTGCCGAGAGCCAGACCATGGCCGCCGTCTACCGCCACGGCATCGACTACGGCCGCATCCGCCTGTGGGGCAGCCTCGCCTTCATTGTCGGCAGCCTCGCCACCGGGCGTCTCATCGCGGCCTACGATGCCGACTGGGTGCTGTGGGTGGTGCTGGGGCCGCTGGCCGTCTCCTTCCTCGCCGCGGCCGCCCTGCCCGGCCGCGCGGTGACGGCCCCGGCGAGCGGCACGGCCGAGGACCTGTCGCTGAAGCGCCTCGCCCGCCTCTTCGCGCGGCGCGAGGTGCTGGTCTTCCTCGTCGCCTCCGCCCTCATCCAGTCAAGCCACGCCGCCTACTACGGCTTCTCGAGCCTCGCCTGGCGCGCGGCCGGCATCGGCGAGACCGCCATCGCGGTGCTGTGGACCGAGGGCGTGGTGGCGGAGATCGTATTCTTCGCGCTCAGCCGGCGGCTCGCCGGGCGGCTGCGGCCCGGCCGCCTGCTGGTGGCGGCGGGACTGCTGGGGACGCTGCGCTGGAGCGTGACCGCCTTCACCACCGACCTCGTGCTGCTGGGCGCCGTGCAGATTCTGCACGCGGCGACCTTCGCGGCGACCCACCTGGCGGCCATGCACTTCATCACGCGGGAGACGCCTGCGCGGCTCACCGGGTCGATGCAGAGCCTCTACTCGGCACTGTCCGGCGGCCTTGCCATGGGCGGCACCATGCTGCTGGCCGGCGCGCTCTACGAGAGCGGCCCCGGCCTTGCCTTCCTTGCCATGGCCGGCCTCACCCTGGCGGCCGTCGTCATCGCGCTCGTCGACGGCGTGGCGAGCCGGGCGCCGGCAGCGTGATCCTGGCCTACTTGGTGCCGAAGATGCGGTCGCCGGCGTCGCCCAGGCCCGGCACGATGTAGCCCTTCTCGTTCAGCTTCTCGTCGACCGCCGCGGCGAAGATCGGGACGCCGGGATGGGCCTTGCCCAGCTCGGCGATGCCCTCCGGCGCCGCCACCAGGCAGACGAAGCTGATGTCGCGGGCGCCGTCGCGCTTCAGCAGGTCGAGCGCCGCGACCGCGGTGTGGCCGGTCGCCAGCATGGGATCGACCACGATGGTGAGGCGCTCGCTCATGTCCTTGGGGACCTTGTAGTAGTACTCCACGGCCTCGAGGGTCTTGGGGTCGCGATAGAGTCCGACGTGACCCACCGGCGCGGCGGGAATGAGATCCAGCATGCCGTCGAGCAGGCCGTTGCCGGCGCGCAGGATGGTGATGAGGCAGGGCTCCAGGCGCGACAGCACCGGCGCCGTCGTGGCGCCGACCGGAGTCTCGACGTCGACGGTCTTCAGGTCGAGATGGCGGGTCACCTCGTAGCCGAGCAGCAGGCTGATCTCGCGCAGCAGGCGCCGGAATTCCGGCGGGGCCGTCCGCTTGTCGCGCATGAGCGTCAGCTTGTGCTGCACGAGGGGATGACGGACGGTCGTGATCTCTGCGTGCTTGTCCCTGCCCTGCATGTCGCTGTCTTTTCCTTGCCTGCCGCTATCGTTGTCTCTGGGGGAGGCGCCGCCGGGGCGGCGCCGCGGCGGAGTGTTAGAAGAAGCCGGAGATTCTGTCGAGCCTCTTGCGCCTCCCCGCCGGGGTCAGCTGTTGGCTGCGCTCGCCGGTGGCGGGGTGGAGCCCACCGCCGAGGCCGCCGCCTTCTCAACCGCCGCGCGCTGCTCCGGCGCCATCGCCTGCGCTTCCGGCACGTGCACGGTGACGCGGCGGTCGGCGAAGGCAATGCCCTCCTCCGCGAAGGCCCGCTGCACCGCCTGGAAGACGACGCGGCGGATGAGGAACTGGCGGCCCGGCCTGGCCATGAACTTGCCGCGGATGACGAAGGCGCTGTCGTCGGTCTGCAGCACGCCCTGCGACTTGAACGGCTCGAGGAAGTCCGGCCCGATCTCCGGGTCCTTCAGCATGTCCTGACCGATCTTCTTGAAGATCTTGCGCACCTTCTCGAGGTCGGTGTCGAAGGGCACGCGGAACTCCAGCTTCATGATCGCCCAGTCGCGGCTGTAGTTGGTGAGATGCTGGATCTCGCCGAAGGGCACGGTGTGCAGCGCGCCGCGATGGTGGCGCAGCCTGAGCGAGCGCAGCGAGATCTTCTCGACCGTGCCCTTGGCGGCGCCGACGTCGATGTACTCGCCCAGTCGGAAGGCGTCGTCGACAAGGAAGAACACGCCGGAGACGATGTCGCGCACCAGCGTCTGCGCACCGAAGCCGACCGCGAGGCCGACGACGCCGGCACCGGCCAGCAGCGGCCCGATGTCGACGCCGAGCGAACTCAGCACCACCATGACGGCCATGACGACGACGGTGACCTGCGCGGCGCCGCGCAGCAGCGGCAGCAGGGTTCTGAGGCGCGAGACGCCCTGCCCGCCCTGCTCGCCCCTCTCTCCTTCCTGCGTCTGGCCGGCCTGGCGCAGCTCCTGCGCCAGGCGGCGGTCGATGGCGATGCGCGCCATTTCCCACAGCACGTAGGCGACCAGGGCGGTGAGGCCGATGTCGACCAGGGCGCCGGCGATGCGCGAGCCGACGCTGCGCTCAGCCATACCGAAGAGGTCGATGCCCCAGATGCGCATGAGGAACATGGCGGCGGCGACGAAAAGCACGATGCGGCCGGCGCGCAGGGCGACGATACGCAGCTGCCCCGCGGCATGGTCGACCGCCTCGCTCAAGGCCTCCAGGCGCTGCGCGGCGCGCTCCAGCACGGCGTCGATGTGCGGCACGAAGATGACCGTCAGCAGGCTGCCGAAAAGCGCCAGGAAGGAGACCTGGTGCCCGGTGAAGGCGATTGCGACGATGGCCAGGAAGAGCAGGACGACGTAGGCGGTGCTGATGCCGGGCCAGGCCTCGGCGAAGTGCCGTCGAAAGCGGCCGCTCGCCGCGCCTTGCCAGGCGAGGTCGCCGGTAATGGCCCGGCGGGCGCGCAGGATGGTGAAGGCCAGGGTGGCGAAGAGGACGAGGCCGACCGCGAAGGCCAGCAGGCGGTACAGGTCGGCCGCCAGGCCGAGCTGACGCAGCAGCGTGCAGGTCAGGAAGCCGAAGGCGGCGACCGACACCATGACGATGTTCTGCCGGTGCAGGAAGCGGGTCGCGCCGTCGTCCATCTGCGCCAGCCGCAGGTTGGGATGATCCGGCGCCAGGAGGAAATGCGAGAAGACCACGTAGAGCCGCACCGCCACCACGGCGGTGAGATAGGTCATCACCACGGACCGGGCGATCTCGTTGCCCTGCCAGAGGGCGAAGAAGACCGCGAGGGCACCGGCGACGAACACGGCGAGGAAAAGCAGCTCGAGCGCCAGGCGCAGCAGCAGGCAGCCAAGCCGGGCGGCGGGCGCCTCGACCCGCGCCTCGACGGTCTGCCGCCAGAGCGTGCGCAGGAAGCGCCGCGCCAGGCGCTCGACCACCCAGCCGCCCAGCAGCATGAGCGCGAGACCGGCCCCGATCTTCAGCAGCGCGGCGGCCGAGCCGCCCTGCGGCAGACGCGCGAGCGCGCCGGCGAGGCCTTCCGGCAGATCCGGCGCGGCCTCGGCCAGACCGCCCAGGCCCTCGCGCAGGTCCTCGGCGCTGTTGCGCCACCCGGTGAGAATGCTGCCCATATCGGCGGCTTCCGCGGGGGGCGCCGGCGCCTGCTGGGCATCGAGACGCTCGATCAGAAGCTGGCGGACCTCGGCATCGTCCAGGCGGGCGACGAGGTCGCGGACGGCCGCTTCGGACAGCGGCTGGGCGGCGCGCAGTTCCTGCAGCGCCTCGGACGAGTCGGCCGCCTCGCCTGCCGCCTGCGCAGCGGCGATATCGGGCGCGGCCGCTGCGAGAGCCCCGGCGGCCAGCAAGGCAGCGAGAAATCGGCGCATCGGTCTCCCCCGCGCAACCCTGATCGCAATGACTATAGGCGCAATTGCGCGATGCCCCCAAGTCTCCATGAATCCGCGGGCCGGCCCTTCACGCGCGCCTCGGCGCCCCCTATCTGCCTTGTCGCAACGGGTGAGCGGGCGCCGAGGGGCCCGGCCTTGGATCCATAGAGCCAGCCGACGGGGGCGCGCGCGTGGTTTACCTTGAATTGATTGGCGGTCTTCTTCTGCTGCTGCTCTGCGGCGACCTCTTCGTTCGCGGCGCGGTCGGGATCGCCGAGCGCCTGGCGGTCTCGCCGCTGGTCATCGGGCTGACCCTGGTCGGCTTCGGCACCTCGCTGCCGGAACTGGTCACCAGCCTGGAAGCCGCCCGCCAGGGGTCGCCCGCGATCGCCGTCGGCAACGTCGTCGGCAGCAACATCGCCAACGTGCTGCTTATCCTCGGCCTGTCGGGGCTCGTCGCGCCCATCGCGGCCAAGCCGGGCACCTTCCGGCTCAACGGTCCCGTGCTGGTCGGCGCCAGCTTGCTGGCCCTTGGCGTGTTCTTCCTGGGGGAGATCGGCCGCTGGTGGGGCGCCGTCTTCGTGGCCCTGCTGCTGAGCTACACCGTCACGGCCTACTGGCGCGAGCGGCACGGCCTCGGCGACGACGGCATGGGAGAACTGGCCGCGGAGGTAGACTCGGTGCCGCCGCGGCGGGCCTCCTTCACGCTCTACGGTACTTTCACCCTCTTCGGCCTCGCCGGTATCGTCCTCGGCGCCAACCTGCTGATCGGCAGCGCCGTCGCCCTGGCGCGCGACGTCGGCATCAGCGAGACGGTGATCGGCCTCACCATCGTCGCCGTCGGCACCTCGCTGCCCGAGCTCGCGACCTCGGTGATCGCCGCCTTCCGGCGCCACGGCGACGTCGCGCTCGGCAACGTCATCGGCAGCAACATCTTCAACCTGCTGGGCATTCTCGGCGTGACCGCGCTCTACACGCCGATCCCGGTGGCGGCGGAGATCGTCACTTTCGACGGCTGGATCATGCTGGCCGCCACTGCCCTGCTCATCCTGTTCTCGATGACGCGGGCCCGCCTCGAGCGCTGGGAGAGCGCCATCCTGGTAACCGGCTATGCCGGCTACATGGCCATCCTGCTGCTGCCCGGCCCGCGCGCGGCCCTGGGCCTTGATTGACGGCACAAAGAAAAAGGGAGCCGGCTGCGCCGGCTCCCGTCTCTTCGCCGCGACAGCGCCGGGCGCTACTCGGAGAACTGCTTCAGGTAGGCGATGACGTCCTCGCGGTCGTCTTCCTTCTTCAGCCCCACGAAGGCCATCTTGGTGCCGGGGACCACGCCCTTCGGATTCTCGAGGTATTGGTCGAGGGTGGCGTCATCCCAGGTGTGGCCGGAAGCGAATTCCTGCATCGCCGTGGAGTATTTGAAGCCCTCGACACTGGCCGGGGCGCGCCCGACGATGTTGTGCAGGCTCGGCCCCACCTTGTTCTTGCCGGCATCGGTGGTGTGGCAGGCCTTGCACTTGTTGAAGACCTTCTCGCCGGCCGCCGCGTCGCCGTCGGCGAGCGCCGGGCCGGACAGAGCGGCGGCGGCAGCGAAGGTCAGGATCGTCAGGGCGCTTTTTGCGCGCATATCAATCTCTCCGGTTCTGTCTCTCTGATCAGGGTAAGGCCACGGCCGGCGTTGCGAGGGGCGGCCGGGCCCCGGCAACTATCGGAAGGCGCGCGGATAATTGCAAGGCTCCGGGCCTCCGCCTTTGGTACAGGCAAGCTTGCCCACGCACGTGAAACCAGGGATAGAACGAAGCGACCGTCCCGGCGGGGAATTCCGGGCCGGCGGGGTGAAAACCTCTTGATTCCCGGCCGATATCCTATATCTAAATCCATACCAGAATAGTAAGGATTGAGGCCCGCGATGTTCCGGCTCAACCGCCTGACGGACTATGCCGTCGTTGTCATGTCCCAGATGGCCCTGCGCGGCGGCGAGACCCGCTCGGCGCAGCAGATCTCCGACGACACCGGCGTGCCGCTGCCCACGGTCGCCAAGCTGCTGAACCTCCTGGGGCGCGCCAAGCTGGTGGTGTCGCAGCGCGGCGCCAGCGGCGGCTACACCCTCAGCGCCGGCCCGGAAGACATCACCGTGGCGCAGATCATCCAGGCGATGGAGGGGCCGATCGCCCTCACCGCCTGCGTCGACGGCGCCAACGACTGCTGCGGGGCCGAGGCCTTCTGCCCCATGCGCGGCAACTGGAACCGGGTGAACGACGCCATCCGCCAGGCGCTCACCTCGGTCAGCCTCGCCGAGATGATGGCGATGCCGCCGCTGTTCGCCGTCGGCGACGAGGCCGCAGGCCGCCGGCGGATCGGACAACCCGCTGCGGGGGCGCAAGCCAGCCCCTCCCAAGCCGGCCCCTCCGCAGCAGCCAAGTAGTGGATCGAAGAATGCGGCAAAAGCATTCCGACAGGCAGGAGAGTGAGTGAATGGCAGCCAGAGTTGAGACCGTCGAACAGGTCCGCGCGCTGGACAAGTACAAGTACGGCTTCGTCACCGACATCGAGGCCGAGACCGCGCCCAAGGGCCTGAACGAGGACATCATCCGCTTCATCTCGGCCAAGAAGGCCGAGCCCGAGTGGCTGCTCGAGTGGCGCCTGAAGGCCTACCGGCACTGGCTGAGCATGCCGGAGCCGACATGGCAGAAGGTGCAGTTCCCGGCCCTCGACTATCAGGACGCCTACTACTACTCGGCGCCGAAGTCGCCGGCCGACGGTCCGAAGAGCCTGGACGAGGTCGACCCAAAGCTGCTGGAGACCTACGAGAAGCTCGGCATTCCGCTGAGCGAGCAGAAGCTGCTGGCGGGCGTCGCGGTCGATGCGGTGTTCGACAGCGTCTCGGTCGCCACGACCTACAAGAAGACGCTGAACGAGGCCGGCGTCATCTTCTGCTCGATCTCCGAGGCGGTGCGCAACCACCCGGAGCTGGTGAAGAAGTACCTTGGCTCGGTGGTGCCCTACGGCGACAACAAGCACGCCTGCCTGAACTCGGCGGTCTTCACCGACGGCTCCTTCGTCTACATCCCCAAGGGCGTGCGCTGCCCGATGGAGCTCAGCACCTACTTCCGCATCAATGCGCAGAACACCGGCCAGTTCGAGCGCACCCTCATCATCGCCGACGCGGGCTCCTACGTCTCCTACCTGGAGGGCTGCACGGCGCCGCAGCGCGACGAGAACCAGTTGCACGCCGCGGTGGTCGAGCTGATCGCGCTCGACGACGCCGAGATCAAGTACTCGACGGTGCAGAACTGGTACCCCGGCGACGAAGAGGGCAAGGGCGGCATCTACAACTTCGTCACCAAGCGCGGCGCCTGCCGCGGGCGCAACTCGAAGATCTCCTGGACCCAGGTGGAGACCGGCTCGGCCATCACCTGGAAATACCCGAGCTGCATCCTGCAGGGCGACAACTCGGTGGGCGAGTTCTACTCCATCGCCATCACCAACAACTTCCAGCAGGCCGACACCGGCACCAAGATGATCCACCTCGGCAAGAACACGCGCTCGCGCATCATCGCCAAGGGCATCTCGGCCGGAAAGTCGGACTCGACCTATCGCGGCCTCGTGCGCATCGGCGCCAAGGCGGAGGGCGCGCGCAACTTCACCCAGTGCGACTCGCTGCTGATCGGCGACAAGTGCGGCGCGCACACCGTGCCCTACATCGAGAACAAGAATCGCCGTGCCATCGTCGAGCACGAAGCCACCACCTCGCGCATCAGCGAGGACCAGCTGTTCTACTGCCGCCAGCGCGGCCTCTCCGAGGAGGACGCCGTTGCCCTGGTGGTGAACGGCTTCTGCCGCGAGGTCATGCAGCAGCTTCCCATGGAGTTCGCCGTCGAGGCGCAGAAGCTGGTCGGCATCTCGCTGGAAGGCAGCGTCGGATAACCAAGAAGAGTATCGTTACGAGGATCAGAGCCAAGCATGCTTGAGATCAAGAACCTGCACGCCACCGTCGACGGCAAGGCCATCCTGAAGGGCATCGACCTGACGGTGAAGGCCGGCGAGGTGCACGCCATCATGGGCCCGAACGGCTCGGGCAAGTCGACCCTTTCCTACGTGCTGGCCGGCCGCGAAGGCTACGAGGTCACCGAGGGCGAAGTGCTGTTCAAGGGCAAGAACCTGCTGGAGATGGAGCCGGAGGAGCGCGCCGGCGAAGGCGTCTTCCTGGCCTTCCAGTACCCGGTCGAGATTCCCGGCGTGCCCAACACGACCTTCCTGAAGGAGGCGCTGAACTCCGTGCGCCGCTACCGCGGCGAGGGCGAACTCGATGCCATGCAGTTCGTGAAGCTGGTGCGTGAGAAGACCAAGCTGCTGAACATGGGCGACGAGATGCTGAAGCGCCCGGTGAACGTCGGCTTCTCCGGCGGCGAGAAGAAGCGCAACGAGGCGCTGCAGATGGCGGTGCTGGAGCCAAGCTTGGCGGTGCTCGACGAGACGGACTCCGGCCTCGACATCGACGCGCTGAAGACCGTGGCGGACGCCGTGAACCGGCTGCGCCGGCCGGACAATGCGCTGCTGGTCATCACCCACTACCAGCGCCTGCTCGACTACATCGTGCCGGACCACGTGCACGTGCTGGCCGGCGGGCGCATCCAGAAGAGCGGCGGCAAGGAGCTGGCGGAGGAGCTGGAGAAGACCGGCTACGCCGAGTTCACCGCCGGCGCGGCGGCCTGAGCAGGCGGTGAGCGCGATGCCCGACAGCACTCCCTTCACCGAGCACTACGGCGCGCTGCGCGAGGCGCTGCCGGGCCAGGACCTCCCCTGGCTCGCACGGCTGCGCGCGAAAGCGCTGCAGAGCTTCTCGGCCAGCGGCCTGCCGACGCCGCGCCTGGAAGCCTGGAAGTACACCAACCTGCGGCCGCTGGAAAAGGTCGGCTTCGGCGTTGCCGGCGCGCCGCGCGCCTGCATTTCCATCGACCGCGCGCCGAGCCTGCTGCCGGCGGCCTCCGAGCATCACCGCCTGGTCTTCGTCGACGGCCACCACCGCGCCGACCTGTCCACCCCCGGCGGCCTGCCGAAGGGCGCGCAGCTGACGACGCTGCGCGAGCTCCTGGCGCGCGAGCCGGAGTGGGTCGAGCGCCACCTCGGCGCCGTCTCCGGCGAGACCGACCAGCCGCTGCTGGCGCTGAACACGGCGATGATGATGAACGGCTTCGTGCTGCGCCTTGCCGAGGGCACGGTGCTGCACGACCCGGTCGAGATCGTGCACCTGGGCGGTGCCGGCGACCGGCCGCTCGCCTACCATCCGCGCAACCTCATCGTGCTGGGCGCGCGCAGCCAGGCGACGCTCATCGAGCACCATACTCACATGGGGGAACAGCCCTACTACACGAACAGCAGCACCGAAGTAGCCCTGGCCGCGGGAGCGGTGCTGCATCATTTCAAGCTGCAGGCCGAGGCGCGCGACGCCTTCCATACCACGACGCTGCACGTCGAGGTCGGCAAGGACGCGCTCTACGACACCTTCGGCATGTCGACCGGCGCGCGGCTGTCGCGCAACGAGATCGCCGTCAGGCTCGCCGGCGAGGGCGCCAACTGCTACCTGAACGGCGCCTACATGGTGCGCGGCCAGCAGCACTGCGACAACACCACGCGCATCGACCACCTGGTGCCCAACACCACCTGCAGCGAGGTCTTCAAGGGCGTCATCGACGACGAGGCGCGCGCGGTCTTCCAGGGTAAGATCACCGTCCACCGCGACGCCCAGAAGTCCAACGGCCACCAGCTCTCGAAGGTGCTGCTGCTGTCCGACCGGGCGGAGATCGACGCCAAGCCGGAACTGGAGATCTATGCTGATGACGTCGCCTGCAGCCACGGGGCGACCGCCGGCGACCTCGACCACGACGCCCTCTTCTACCTGCGCGCCCGGGGCATTCCCGAGGCGGCCGCCCGGGCCATGCTGATCGAGGCCTTCCTGGCCGAGAGCGTCCACAACATCGCCGCCCAGGGCATCTGCCCGGCCCTCATGTCCTCCATCGGGCATTGGCTGGCGGACCGGCGGAAGGCGCGCTGATGGCGATCCTGCAGCAGACGGCGCGGGCCGGCGACAATTCGACCTTGGCCTTCGACGTAGAGCGCATTCGGAAGGACTTCCCCGTCCTCCAGCAGCACGTACACGGCAAGCCGCTGGTGTACCTGGACAGCGGCGCCTCGGCCCAGAAGCCGACGGCGGTCCTGGAGGCCATGGACGAAGTCTACCGTACGGGCTACGCGAACGTACATCGCGGCGCGTACTACTTCAGCCAGCAGCTTACCGACCGCTACGAGGGCGTACGCGGTAAGGCCGCCCGCTTCCTGAACGCCGGCTCCGACCAGGAGATCGTGTTCACCCGCAACGTGACCGAGGCGATCAACCTGGTCGCCCACAGCCACGGCAGCCGCCTGCAGCCTGGCGACGAGGTGGTGATCTCCGAGATGGAGCATCACGCCAACATCGTGCCCTGGCAGCTTCTGCGCGACCGCAGCGGAATTAACCTGAAGGTGGTTCCGATCGCTGACGACGGCAGCTTCCGCCTCGATGCCTACGAGGCGCTGCTCGGCCCCCGGACGAAGCTGGTCGCCCTCACCCACACCTCGAACGTGCTGGGCACCGTCACGCCGATGAAGGAGATCATCCGTCTCGCCCACAAGGCGGGCGCGCGGGTGCTGGTCGACGGCGCCCAGGCGGTGGTGCACGGCAAAGTCGACGTGCGCGACCTCGACGCCGACTTCTACGCCTTCACCGGCCACAAGCTCTATGGGCCGACCGCCATCGGCGTGCTCTACGGCAAGGCGGAGTTGCTGAAGGCCATGCCGCCCTTCCTCGGCGGCGGCGACATGATCCGCTTGGTGAGCTTCGCCGAGACCACCTATGCCGACCCGCCACACCGCTTCGAGGCCGGCACGCCGCCCATCGTGGAGGCCATCGGGCTGGGCGCCGCCATCGACTACGTGAACGCCATCGGGCAGGACGCCATCGCCGCCCACGAGGCGGGGCTGCTGGCCTATGCCACCGAGCGGCTGAGCCAGGTCGAGGGGCTCACCATCTTCGGGCGCGCGAAGGACAAGGCGAGCATCGTCTCCTTCGCGCTGGAGGGCATCCATCCGCACGACATCGGCACCATCATCGACCGCGAAGGTGTCGCCATCCGCGTCGGCCACCACTGCGCCCAGCCGCTGATGGAGCGCCTCGGCGTACCGGCGACGGCGCGCGCCTCCATGGGCCTCTACAACACGCGCGAAGAGATCGACGTGCTGGCGAACGCGCTGGAAAAGGTGAAGGACATCTTCGGCTGATGCAGGACGTGCTGCGCGACCTCTACCAGGAAGTCATCCTGGACCACGGCAAGCATCCGCGGAACCACCGCCACCCGCCGGAGGCCAACCGCCAGGCGCGCGGCTACAACCCGCTGTGCGGCGACCAGGTGACCATCTACCTGCAGACCGACGGCGACGGCCGCATCGCCGATGTCGCCTTCGAGGGGCGCGGCTGCGCCATCTCCATCGCCTCGGCCTCGCTGATGACCGAGGTCCTGCGCGGCAAGAGCGAGGCGGAGGCGCGCCGGCTGTTCGACGACTTCCACCGCCTCTGCACGGAGGAAGGCTTCGGGCTGGAAGACGCCAAGGCCGGGGATCGCGATGCCCTGGAGCGCCTGCAGGTGCTGGCCGGCGTGCGCGAGTTCCCGGTGCGCGTGAAGTGCGCGACGCTGGCCTGGCACGCCATGACCTCGGCGCTCGACGGCGAAGCGCAGGCGACGACGGAATAGGACGGCAGGCGATGAGCGATCACCCGCTTGGAATGGACAGCTTCGGCTTCGGTGCGGCGCCCGAAGGCCTCACCGCGCGCGCGGGCGCGCCGCTGCAGCCGGGCGTGCCGGTGGCCGGCCGCGAAGCGGTCGAGGACGCCATCCGGCAGGTCTACGACCCGGAGATCCCGGTGAACATCTATGACCTTGGCCTCATTTACACTCTCGACATCCACCAGGACGGCTCGGTCACCATCGAGATGACCCTGACGGCGCCCGCCTGCCCGGTCGCCGGCGAGATGCCGCAGCAGGTGGCGGAGGCCGTGGCCGGCGCCGAAGGGGTCGGCGAGGTGCAGGTGACGCTCACCTGGGATCCGCCCTGGACGCCCGACCTGATGAGCGAGGACGCCAAGCTGGCGCTGGGAATGTTTTAAGTATTCCAAAGGATTATGGGGTCTTCCGCGGGCCGCGGTGACTCCCTATATTGAAGGGGTAGGAAACAGGCAGACCATGGCTATTGCAAATCTCATCACCCTCACCGACGCGGCCGCGAGCCGCGTGAAGGAGCTGATCGCCCGCAGCGACGAGCCGGTGCTCGGGCTGCGCGTCGGCGTCAGCACCAAGGGCTGCTCGGGCATGAGCTACGTGGTCGAGTACGCCAAGGAGCAGCGCAAGCTGGAAGACGTCGTCGAGGACAAGGGCGTGAAGATCTTCATCGAGCCCACCGCGGTGATGTACCTGCTCGGCTCCGAGATGGACTACGTCGAGGACAAGTTCCAGAGCGGCTTCGTCTTCACCAATCCCAACGAAAAAGGCCGCTGCGGCTGCGGCGAGTCCTTTCACGTCTGAGTTCGCCGCGCGGCGACCGGAAACACCGTCGGCGCAGCGATCTCAAGGTGCGGCCGCCTCGGGCCTGGGCGTCCAGCCCGCCGTGCCGCCGGCCTCACGCGGCCGACCATCCCTGACACGCAGCAGGAAGTAGGCGAAGCACGCCAGCAGCAGCAGCGGGCTCACAGGGATATTGCTGATGTTGAACCACAGCATGGCGCTCGGCAGCAGCCAGGCGGCCAGCAGCACGAGGCGCTCGCCCGGCCGGAACCCGTGACGCACGCCGTGCAGGGCAACGAGCGCAACCGCCAGGCTCAGAGTCGTCATGTCGTAGTTGAAGACGTAAGGCGATGCCAGGAATCCACCGACCGCCAGAACGCTGAACTTCAGGTCGGCGTTGTCCGAGCGGGCGAAGGTCCAGACCACGCCGGCAAAGGCGATCGCGGAGCACAGCAGCTGCGCGCCCCAGCGCAGGAATGGCGCCACCTCCAGGACCCGCAGCCCCATGTAGGCCGAGGGCATCATGGCGGTGAAGATGCCATCGCGCTCGTTCATGATCTCCGTCTGCAGCGGCACGACGAGGTCGCGATAGGCCTGCCAGCTTTCCCAGCCGAACAGCACGACGCTCAGGACGACCAGGGCGACTGTCGTCACCCCAGCCGAGATGAAGGCCGTCCAGTGGCGCCCGGCGATCAGCGCGAAAGGCAGCAGCAGGCCCAGCTGCGGCTTGATCGTCAGGAGCCCGAAGAGGATGCCCGCCACAACGGGGCGCGGCCCCAGCAGCCGCATGCCGCCGATCAGCAGCGCGCCAGTGATGAAGCCGTTCTGGCCGCCGCTGAAGTTCTCGAACGTGGCGGGCGCCAGCAGCAGCGCCAGCACCAGCAGCCAGCGATCGGGCCGGCCGGCCGACGCGGCCCAAAGGTAGAGCGCCAGGGTGCCGAAGGACCAGGACGCCAGCGCCCAGAGATACGGCATCAGCCCGAGCGGCCAGACCACGAGCAGCATGTGCGGCGGGTAGGACCAATTGTGTTCCGCGAAGCGATGACCGAGCAGCTCTTCCTGGTAAGGGTGGAACAGGTTGACGTCGAAGATCTCTGGGATCATGCCGGTGAAAACCGCGACGCCACCGGTCCAGTAGTTCACGAAATCCCGCCCGATCGGCCGCCAGCCGAAGTCGAAGATGCCGTGATTGAAGGTGGTCAGATAGTGGATGCTGGTGTTGCAGTAGTAGAGCAGGCACACCGCGAGCAGGAAGCCGAAGAAGACGGCATCGCTTCCCACGTGGGGCGACTGGAGGAACATGTCACGAAGCTGCCGCTGCCGTTTCATCGTGCTGCTTCATCCCTTCTTGCCGGGTGATGGCTGCAGCCCGCCGCGCCGGTGGCCAAGACCGGGTGCGCGCTCGCGCTTCGCATCCTAGGCGCGAACAATTAACAGAGAGGAAATCGCGGAGAGCGATCATTAAGCAATAATTAGGCGCCCGCGCGCAGCATGTCGCCGCAGCCGAGACTCCGCGCGACGATCACGAGGCGCCTTCATGCAGGACCATCGCTTCCCGACCCGCACCACGGGTGGCACGCTGCTTGCGCTTCTCGCCCTCGTCGCCACCTGGGCGGCGATGCACGCCAGCATGCTCGCCTTCCGCGGCGTGCCGTTGATCGGCGCCGACCTCGTGGACACCGACAGCTACATGCGCCTGGTGCGCGTCGACGAGCTCGTCCGGAACTGGCAGTGGTTCGACACCACCATCGCCCGCGCCAACGCGCCCTACGGCGACGTCCTGCATTGGACCCGACCCTTCGATGTGCTGCTGATCCTGCTGGCGCTGCCGGCAACGCTGGTGATGTCGGTCGAGCAGGCGATCGAGCTCGCCGGCATGGTGGTCTCTCCCCTGCTGCAGCTCGCGACCGCGCTGCTGCACGTCTGGGCGCTGCGCCCGGTCATCCGGCCGCAGACCTGGTTCCTGCCGGCAATCGCGCTGTTCGTGCAGCCCGGCGCCCTCGGCTACGCCATGGTAGGGCGCGCCGATCACCACGCCTTTCTGCTGCTGGTCTTCGTCCTCGCAGCGGGCTTCATGCTGCGCGCCCTCGGCAGCGCCTTCGACAACCGGGCGGCGCTCCTCGCCGGCGTCGCCGCGGGCCTCGGCATCTGGCTTTCCGTCGAGTTCCTGCTGGTCGTGGCGCTCTGCCTCGCCGGCCTGGGGCTGCCCTGGCTGTTCGGTGAGCGCGAAAGAGCCGTGCAGAGCAAGTGGTACGCGCTCGGGCTCTGCTGCACGATCCTGCTCGCCCTTCTGGTCGAGCGGCCGCTCGGGCAGCTTCTCGCGCCCAGCTACGACAAGGTCTCGAGCGTGCAGTTCCTGCTCGCCGTCTGCTTCCTGCTGTTCTGGCGCATCGCCGAGACCTGGGAGTTCCAGCGCAGCCGGCACGCCCGCTTCCTGCATCGCGCCGCCCTGGGGGTGAGCGGCGCGACCGCGGTCGCCCTGGTGGTGGCCGCCGTCTATCCCCTGTTCTTCGCCGGCCCCATGGCCGGCGTCGACCCGCGCATCGTGCCGATCTGGCTCGACCGGGTCCTCGAGATGCAGCCGCTGGTGCCCAACGACCGCGAGAGCCTTGGCCGCTTCTTGCTCTTCCTCGGCGGCGTGGCGCTGGTGAGCCTGCCGCTGCTGAAGGTGCTCGTCGACGAGCGCGACTCCCCGCGCTTCTTCACCCTGCTCTTCATCGCGCTTTCCTGCCTGCTGCTGGCGATCGTCGCCACCCGGCATATGCGCTTCTCGAGCTACGCCGAGATCGCCTTCGTGATGGCCTTCGCGGTGGTGCTCGACCGCTTCCTGCGCTGGTCGGGCCGCATCGGCAACGACCTGCTGCGTGGACTGCTGCGAGGTGGCTTCGTCGGCATCCTGCTGCTCGGCCCCATTCTCGCGGGTGGCACGCTTATCACGAAGAATGCCGAAGCATCCGATGCCGCCAGCTGCAACCTGCGGGAGGTCGCCGGCTTCCTGCAGGGCGATCCCCGCTGGGCGGCGCCGCAGATTGTGCTGGCGTTCATGGACGTCGGGCCGGAGCTGCTCTACCGCACGCGCCACCAAGTGATCGGAACGCCTTATCATCGCAACGGCGACGGCATCTACGACGGTCACCTGCTGCTGGCGACCGCGGACGACGAGACCGCCCGCACGCTCGCCAGCCGGCGCGGCGTCGACCTGGTGCTGCTGTGCGGCACGCCCGCCGAGCGCGCCTTCTACGCGCCCCAGCATGGTGAACAAAACCTTTACCAGCGGCTGGCGGAAGGCACACCGCCCGCCTGGCTGGAGCCCGTCGCGCTGCCCGCGACGCTGCAGGGCGCCCCGCGTCTCTACCGGACGGTGGACTGAAGCGCCCCGCAGACGCGTCATCGTTAGGAAAATCTTGAGCCCCCTTGCGCGAGAATGCCGCTGACGACAGCACAGCGGACGGTCGCAGGATGCAACGTAACCCGGTTCACGAACAGCAAGCCGCCCTCGCCGCCGCGTGGCAGGCAGGCGCCGCGCGCATCGCCGTCCTGCTGCCCTGCTACAACGAAGAGGCGGCCATCGGACAGGTCGTCCGCGATTTCCGCGAGGCGCTGCCGCAGGCGCGCGTCTACGTCTACGACAACGCCTCCTCCGATCGCACCAGCGCGGTGGCCGCCGAAGCCGGCGCGACGGTGGTGCTCGAACCGCTGCGCGGGAAGGGCAACGTCGTACGGCGCATGTTCGCGGACATCGAGGCCGACATCTACGTGCTGGCCGACGGCGACGACACCTACGATGCCGCCGCCGCGCCGCACCTCATCGACGTGCTGTGCCGCGAGCAGCTCGACATGGTCAACGCCGCACGGCGCAACGCCAGCACCCTCGCCTACCGCCGCGGCCATCGCTTCGGCAACC
>Ga0207773_100437_pt1 | contig 16803 bp, 16 predicted proteins | sample TtaePargueraPR_2_FD_187281 | JGI IMG/M metagenome (GOLD analysis project Ga0207773, IMG submission 187281) | Aerobic enrichment media microbial communities from Bioluminiscent Bay, La Parguera, Puerto Rico - Tt and M1 (3) (SPAdes) | ecosystem: Environmental > Aquatic > Marine > Unclassified ...
GAAGGTCCACCAGTAGTTCAGGTTCCGCGGCGTCGGGTAGGCGACGAACGAGGAATGAACCAGCCCGATGATCGGCAGGCGCCGTTCAAGCCAGCGCGCGCCGCCGCTCTGCGGCTGATAGGTCGAATGGCCTTCCATTTGCAAGCCCCGCTCAGCCAATCTTCAGTCGCGTGTCCGAAACGAACGAGTAGACCGGGATGTGGAGGTTCTCCGGCGCCGGCCCCTGCCGAATGCGCCCGGCAGTGTCGTAGACCGAGCCGTGGCACGGGCAGAAATATCCGCCATACTCGCCCTGCTGGCCGAGCGGCACGCAACCGAGATGCGTGCAGATGCCGATCTGGATCAACCACGCCTCCTTGCCATCGGCGGCGCGGTTCTCGTCCGTGGCCGGCGCGTCGGCCGCAAGGTTGGCGTTGCGCGCCAGCGGATCGGGAAGCTCCGACACCGGAACGGACTTGGCGTCCTCGATTTCCTTTTCGGTGCGGTTGCGGATGAACACCGGCCTGCCGCGCCACTTCACGGTGAGCGACATGCCCGGTTCGAGTGCCGAGGTGTCCACCTCGATGCTGGCGAGCGCCAGCGCGGCGGCGTCGGGGTTCATCTGGTCGATGAGCGGCCAGGCGACGGCGGCGGCGCCTACGGCGGCCATTGCACCGGTCGCGATGTAGAGGAAATCGCGCCGCGTCGGCTGCGCTTCGTCCTCGACGTCAAACGTGCTTGCCAAAGTCTGCTCCCCTTCGGCCGGTTCAGGCCCCGTAGACTAGCGATTTCCGGAGGGATTCCCCAGGGCCCGCGCCTGTTTAGCCAGCGTCATCGGAATTTGTCCAGACCAAGCGCGTGTCATGCGCACATTGTCGCGGCCGGCTTTCTGCGGCGGGGTGAGGCGGTCTCATGCCTCGCGTGTGCTGGCCCGCCAGCTCCTGAGGCCGAGCAGGCGCTCCCCGAGCGGGGTGAGACGGGCGGTCTCGGCATGGCGCTTCTCCCACTCCCGCGGATCGCCGGGCCAGCCACCGCTGGGGGTGCCGCGCTCCCGCCACAGCCGGATCCGCTCCTCCCGCTCCGCCTGGTTGTCCTCGCGGGCCGGGAACATGGCGATGTATTGCGCCATCCGCACGCGGTTGCCGGAATGATTGGGGCGGACGCCATGGGCGAGCAGGCTGTTGAAGATGAGCAGGTCACCCGGCTCCATCTCGACATTGACGATCCGGAGCCCGGTGATGTCGGGCATCATCGGGTTGCGGTCGAGGGGCTGGGTCTTCACCCATGCGTCGAAATCGCGGAACAGCTCCGGCACGCACTGGAAGCCGCCGATCGCCTCGTCCTGCCGGACCAGGCTGAGCACGCCCTGGACGCCGACCGGCAGCGGCCGGAGGCTGGTATCGACGTCCCAGTGGATGAAGCCGCCGGGATCGCCCGGCTCGCGCTTGGGCGGGTTGAGGTTGGCGCGGTCGACTGCCACCCAGAGGTCCTCGCGGTCCCAGATGTCGACGAAGGCATCGTAGACCCGCCGCTCCTGGCGATTGTCCCACAGGTACTGGTGGCTATAGATCTCGACCATCCCGGTATTGTTGAGCTCGGCCCGGCCATGGGCGCGGCGCTGCGGCGCATACCAGGTCGAGGGATCGTTCGGATCCTTCTCCTCGAACCGCCACAGGAGGTCGATGAGGCGCTCGACATTCTCCAACGGCACCGCCTGCCGCACGATCACGTAGCCGTTGGTGGTCCAGTGCTGCCAGTCCGCCTCCGACAGCACCCGGAGCGGCAGGCGCTTGCGGATATCCTTCAGCGGTGTCTCGCCACGATCCGCGCCGGGATGGCCCTTGAATGTGTCGAGCGGCGGAGAGGCGGCTTCCATCGGGCTGGCCTTCGAGCGGTTTCCAGCCCGACTCTATCGCCCGGCGCCGGCGTTTGGTAGCGCTGCCGTCCGTTGACGGCAGCGCTCTCCCGGCACCAGGGCTAGGCCGTCGCCGCCTCAAGCACCGTCTCGTCGAGGAAGCCGCCGGACTGTCGGCTCCACAGCTGCGCGTAGAGCCCGCCGCGGCGAAGCAGCTCGTCATGGGTGCCGATCTCGACGATCCGGCCACGGTCGAGCACGACGAGCCTGTCCATTGCCGCGATGGTCGACAGGCGATGGGCGATGGCGATGACGGTCTTGCCTTCCATCAGCCGGTAGAGCGAGCCCTGGATCGCCGCCTCGACCTCGGAATCGAGCGCGCTCGTCGCTTCGTCGAGTATGAGGATGGGGGCGTCCTTGAGGAGGACGCGGGCGATGGCGATCCGCTGGCGCTGGCCGCCGGAGAGCTTCACCCCGCGCTCGCCGACATGGGCATCGTAGCCGGTTCGTCCCTTGGCGTCGGCGAGCGCTCGGATGAAGTCGTCGGCTTCGGCCTGGCACGCTGCCGCGATGATCTCCGCATCGGTGGCATCGGGCCGGCCATAGGCGATGTTCTCCCGCACCGAGCGATGGAGAAGCGAAGTGTCCTGGGTGACCATGCCGATGCGACTGCGCAGCGACTCCTGCGTCACGCGGGAGATGTCCTGGCCGTCGATGAGGATGCGCCCGCCTTCGAGGTCGTAGAAGCGCAGCAGAAGGTTGACCAGCGTCGACTTGCCCGCGCCTGATCGTCCGACCACGCCGACCTTCTCGCCCGGGGCGATCACCAGCGACAGGTCCTCGATCACCTTCTGCTCGCGTCCGTAGTGGAAGCGGGCGTGATCGAAGACGATCTCGCCACGTTTGACCGTCAGGTTCGCCGCCGTCTCGCCGTCGGTGATCGCGATCGGCTGGGCGATGGTGGTGATGCCGTCCTCGACCGTGCCGACATTCTCGAACAGGTTCGCGGTTTCCCAAAGGATCCACTGCGACATGGCGCGGATCCGCATCACCAGGGCGATCGCCACGGCGATCGCGCCGAGCGATATCGACTCCGTCAGCCATCCCCAGATCGCGGTACCGGCAACGGCGGCCAGAAGCAGCGAGTTGGCGAAGTGGAGCGACATGTTCAGCGCCGTCACCAGCCGCATCTGCCGATGCACCGTCACCATGAACTCGTCCATCGCATCCCGCGCGTAGTCCTGCTCGCGGAGCGTATGGGCGAACAGCTTGATGGTCTGGATGTTGGTGTAGCTGTCGACCACCCGGCCCGTCATCTGCGCCCGGGCGTCGGCCTGCGCCATCGAGATGCGCTGCAGGCGCGGGATGAAGAAGACGAGGATGCCGACATAGGCGGCGAGCCACAGGATCAGCGGCAGGGTGAGCCACAGGTCGGCGCGGCCGACCAGGTAGAGCGTGCCGATGAAATAGACCACGACATAGACGAACACGTCGATGATCTTGGTCACCGTTTCCCGCACCGCGAGCGCCGTCTGCATCACCTTCTGCGAGACGCGGCCGGCAAACTCGTTGTGGAAGAAGTCGAGGCTCTGGCCGAGGATGTAGCGATGCGCCTTCCAGCGGACCAGCATCGGGAACGTGCCGTACACCGTCTGGAACATGAGGAGGTTCTGGAACAGCATGGCGAGCGGAAAGCCGACCACGACGACGAGGCCCATCGCCGCCAGCTCGCCGCCGTGATCGGCGAGGAACGTCGCGCGGTCGGCCGCCGACAGCCAGTCGACCAGGTCGCCGACGAAGGCGAAGAACACGATCTCGATCACCGAGATCAGTGCGGTGAGCAGTCCGATCGCGATCAGCGGTCCGAGAAACGGACGCGTGTAGTGGTAGCAGAAGGCGAAGAAGCCCTTCGGCGGCATCTCCGGCGCAGCCCGCGGATAGGGATCGACAAGGCGTTCAAAGGCGGCGAACACGGAGGTTCTCCCGGTCTCGTTCGGTTTCATGGCTGCCGGCTGCCCCGGGCCGGCGATGTCGCAACGCCCGGGGAAACCGGTGTGATTGCCCGACGGCGGCAGCGCGGGCTGTGATCGGCGTCACACCTCATTCCGCTGCCTCGGGTTCAGTGGCCGCACCGACGCCCTCGCCGAGGAAGCCGCCCGACTGGCGTCGCCACAGCCCGGCATAGATACCACCCTTCGCCAGCAGCTCGCGATGCGAGCCGGTCTCCACCACCGCCCCGCGGTCCATCACCACGAGACGGTCCATCGCCGCGATGGTCGACAGGCGGTGGGCGATGGCGATCACGGTCTTGCCCGCCATCAGGCGGCCGAGCGACTCCTGGATCGCCGCCTCGACCTCCGAGTCGAGGGCGCTGGTCGCCTCGTCGAGGACCAGGATCGGCGCGTCCTTGAGCAGCACCCGCGCGATCGCGATCCGCTGGCGCTGGCCGCCGGATAGCTTCACCCCGCGCTCGCCGACATGGGCATCGTAGCCGGTGCGGCCACGCTGGTCGGCAAGGTCGGGAATGAAGGCGTCGGCATGGGCGAGCCGCGCCGCCTCGCGGACCTCGGCCTCGGAGGCCTCGGGCCGGCCGTAGCGGATGTTGTCGCGGATCGAGCGGTGGAGGAGCGAGGTGTCCTGCGTGACCAGGCCGATTTGCCGGCGCAGCGAATCCTGCGTTACCCGCGCGATGTCCTCACCGTCGATCAGGATCCGGCCGCCCTCGAGGTCGTAGAAGCGGAGCAGCAGGTTGACCAGGGTCGACTTGCCGGCACCGGAGCGGCCGACCAGCCCGACCTTCTCGCCGGGCCGGATGTCGAGCGACAGGTCCTCGATGACGCCGCCATCCCGACCATAGTGGAACCGGACGCGGTCGAAGGCGATCGCGCCGCGGCCGACCACGAGCGGTGCCGCCGCGGGCGCATCGACGAGCAGGTTCGGCCGGGCGATAGTCTCGAGCCCCTCCTGGACCGTGCCCATCGCCTCGAAGACGTTGATCGAGGTCCAGGTGATCCAGCCCGACATCGTCGCGATGCGGATGGTCATGGCGCTGGTCATGGCGACGGCGCCGAGGGTGAGCTCGCCGCCCGCCCACAGCCAGATCGCCAGCGCCATGGTTCCGGCGATGAGCAGGCTGGTCGAAGTGGTGACGATGGCGTTCATCACCGTGATCAGCCGCGTCTCCGCCCGGAACTTCTGGGTGTGGTCGACCAGCGCCTCGCGGGCGTGGGCATCCTCGCGCCCGGCATGGGCGAAGAGCTTGACGGTCTGGATGTTGGTGTAGGAATCGACGAGCCGTCCGGTCAGCATCGAGCGCGCCTCCGACACCGCCGTCGAGAGGTCGCGGATGCGCGGCACGAAGTAGACCAGGACGCCGACGAAGAAGGCGATCCACAGCGCCACCGGCACGATCAGCCGCCAGTCGAGACCGCCGAACAGGATCATGGCGCTGGTCGCATAGACCGACACGAACCAGATCGCCTCGCAGACCTGGACCACCGACTCGCGCAGCGCCGGTCCGGTCTGGATGATCTTGGAGCCGATCCGGCCGGCGAAGTCGTTGTGGAAGAACCCGACCGACTGGCGCAGCACGTAGCGATGGGTCTGCCAGCGCACGAGATTGGTGAAGGACGGCGCCAGCGTCTGGTCGATGACGAGCTGGTGCAGTGTGCTCATCACCGGGCGCGCCACGACGATGACGAAGGCCATCCACAGCAGCGTCTCTCCATGGGCGGCGATGAGGTCGCCCGGGCTGGTGGTCTGCAGCAGGTCGACGATCGAGCCGACATAGTCGTAGAGCGCCACCTCGATCAGCGCGACGATGAAGCCGAGCGCGAGCAGCGCCGCGAGCCCCGGCCACACCTGGCGGGTGTAGTGCCAGTAGAAGCCGATGAGGCTCGCCGGCGGCATCGTCTCGACGTGCGGCCGGAAGGGATCGATGACGTTTTCGAACAGGCGGAACATGGTGATACCGAAACGAAACGGAAGAAGATCGGGCGCGCGGCGAGGCGCGAGCGGGCGCGGGCAGCGAAAGCCCGCGGGGATCAGACCGACCGGGAGGACCGCGAATGGTGGACCCCCTCTCGGCGCTGCCGCGCCGGGAGCCCTCGTTCAGGCGTGAACTTTGGTGAAGTTAACGGGCCGCGACGAGGGACGGGTTCCGGAGGCCGGCGGCAAACGCCAGGTCGGATCTGATCATCGACGTGATGCGCTCCATCCGTGCCTCCTCGTGCGGGTCCAAAACGTGCGGGTCCAGAATCGCGTGCGCCCGCGACTTGCGGTCACGCGCAACGCTCTCATAGCGCTTATTGGCGCCGAACACCATGTCTTTGGTGTGACGGGCGCACGCTTGTGCAGCCAATGTGGCCCTGGCGCAACGCTCTGCCGTTCCGCCACTGTCCGCTCCGGCAAATCGTCGAGGCCGAGGAAGCCGAGAACAGGCGGCGTCGCGCTCGAGCCCGCCCACCGCTCGAGCTCCATCTGGACCCGGCGACCGTAAGCCCCCCGTAGGTCCCCAGGGCGTGCCTCATTGACTGATACTGCCGTCAGTTCGCTGCTACGACTGCTTTTGGGGGTGTTCCCGAAATCGCGGGCTCGTACCGAGACGGCAGCAATGCGCCAACAGGAGACATCGGCCAAAGCGACCGTCGTTAACTGCTACCTGCTTGCGCGCTCGCTTCTTGTTCGCGCCCCTATGACGGCCGCTGGACGCTGAGCAGCGCTGAAATGAGGGTCGCCTGATTGCGGGTACCTGTCTTCTCGAACATCCGACGCAACTGCGTGCGCAGCGTATTGATGCTGACGCCCAGTTCATTTGCCGCACTTGAGAGGTCCACCCCCGTCGCCGGGGATCGTGCGAGGCTCTGCAGCGACGGCGAAAGGGCGAAGACCCGCGGCGCCGTATCGACGCGAAGCCCGATTAAGTATGCATCGTCGAAGGTGACCAGCAGTCTCTCTTCCTCAATGGTCACCCAGCAACAAACAGGGTGACCGAGGTAATCCTGGCCAAGCTGCACTGCCTCGAAGGCGCGACGCATGAAGCCCGGCGGCGTCGAGGTCCGCAGTAACGCGAGAGCGCCTTCGATCTCACTCTGGAGGCCGGGGTCGAACCTGCGGTCGCGCGCCCGAAGGCGCCCGCCGGACACGATCAGGCCCGGGTGTGTCGGAAGACGTTCCCGAGCAAGCCCATTGACCCGACAGACTTTTCCGTTCACGTCCAGCTCGATCTGCGGGGTGTCGTTCCGGCCAACCCCGGGCACCACGATAGCGAGGTAGGCGAGCTTCCATTCACCGTCGGTCCGGTGGAGGATCTTCGTCTCGTGCTGAAAGTCCGCAGAGAGAGCTGAAAGTCCGCAGAGAGAATGTTGTCGCTCAGCCGAATGGCGACCTGATCGTACGTGACCCACGCCATGTCCGCTCGGGCTCGGATCTGCAAATTGTCCCACCTCAGCCATTCCTCGACCCCGCGACCCGGGTGCGGCACCACGCAACCCGAAGCCAACTCGAGGCCCTGATCACGGGACTGCAGACGCGCAACATCGCGCTCGGCCTTGTGGTCGGGCCCTTCCCGATTTCATGCCGGCAAGCGAAAGTGGTCGCTTGAGCGACCTATGTCGCAATCCGCGCCGCCGTCGCGGCCCGTCCGGCGTCACTGACGAACCAGCGGCTATATTCGCTTCCGTCTGATGACCCCTTGTTCGGCGGTTATCGCGGCAGGTCCGCCGATCTGCCACATTACGTCGATAGCCTATCTAGTGGCGTGTCAACGCGCCTCGGATCTTCGCCTGACAACGAAGCAGAGGGAACGCTCCCCATGGCTGTCGTCTGGAACTACTCACCCGATCTTGCCTTCGGCGGACAAAACACGGGCTACTCCGTTCTCACTGACGCCTTGGACAACGGCACGATCGAAGGTGGCACGACAACGCTCTTTCATATCAAGGACGGGCAAAACATCGCCACATTCCATGGCAATTTCGTCCTGACTGGCATGGGCCTCATCGTGTCGGGAATGATCACCGGCTTCGAGGTCTTCTTCGACAATCCGTCCAACAAGCTGCTCGCCGCCTCCGGCTACGCCATCGATTTCAACGCCTTTTCCCAGGCGCTGTCGCAGTACAAGACGAGCATCAAAATTCCGCTCAACGAGCTGATTCTCGGCGAACCGATGACGGCCAACGGTTCCGACCATCCCACCTATGCCGAGTTTGTGATCGGCGGATTTGCGGACGATCAGATGTTCGGCAATGACGGACCCAATTTCCTCTACGACTTCGGCGGCAGCGATGTCATGTATGGCGGCCCCGCCGGCGACCTGATGGTCAGCGACTTCGGGATCTACGGCGGTATGCCCGGGAACGACGCCATGTACGGAGGCGGAGGCGATGACAAGATCGCCGGCGGTGGTGGCGACGACTTCATTTCGGGCGGCCCAGGTATGGACGCGATCGACGGCGAGGGTGGCAGTGACACCGCCGACTACTCCGAGAAAACCGCCAGGCTGAAGGTCAAGCTCGACGGTCCCAACGAGGTCGGTGTCGAGGTCGCAGGGTTCGTTGAAGACACGATCAAGAACATCGAGAACATCAATGGCGGTTCCCACAACGACAAGGTCGTGGGCGACGGTTACGCTAACCAGTTCGTCGGAAATGATGGGCGCGACAAGCTGAAGGGCAAGAACGGCGACGACGTCCTGATCGGGCTCAAGGGCAAGGATAAGCTCAACGGCGGCAAGGACGACGACACGCTCTCCGGCGGGAAGGGAAAGGACACGCACAAGGGCGGTGCCGGCGTCGACGTCTTCCTCTTCGACGTCAAGCCGAAGGGCAAGCATGCCGACAAGGTCAGGGACTTTCACGGCAAGGACATGGTCGCCCTTGACGCGGATGTCTTCACCAAGGTGAACAATAGCGGCAAGCTGAAAACGAAAATTCTTCGTCGAAGCAAAGCAAGCCCAGGACAAGAACGACCACCTCGTCTACCATGACGGCGTGCTCAGCTACGACCGCGATGGAGCAGGCGGAAAGGACGGCAAGGTGATCGCCAAGTTCAAGGGCAACCCGAACCTCTCCGCCGACGACTTCATCATCGTCTGAGCGGGCCCCCCGATAAGCCCCTCGCCTCAGTCACATGAGTCCGGGCTGGGTCAGTGAGTACCGGTGGTATCAGAGGCAGTCCTGCCAGTCATGCTGGTGGCCCGTCTCTTGCCGGCGCAGTGTTCCGGTGACATGCAATTCATTTCCCACTGCGGCCGAATTCATGGAGGCCGCCATCGGGCGAACACCGTGTCGACTCTCGTGATGTCCGGACTGGGTCACGACCGCCGTGGCTTGGCAATGCGACGACGGCTTCCGGGTGCACTTCGGACACAGGCGAACCGCTTGAGGTTGGTGATGGTCGCGTGATGCAAGCTCCGAATAGGTCCTGAAGTCACCGATAGCCTCCGCAACACTCCAGTCGCCGGCCTGGCGTTCTGCTACTCCGCTGCCGTACGCTCCGGCAGGTCGTCGAGGCCGAGGAAGCCGCCGGATTGCCGCCGCCAGAGCTGGGCATAGAGACCGTCCCGGGCGAGCAGCGCCTGGTGGGTGCCCTCCTCCACGATCCGGCCGCCGTCCATGACCACCAGCCGGTCGAGGACCGCGATGGTCGACAGCCGGTGGGCGATGGCGATCACCGTCCGCCCCTCCATCAGGCCGTAGAGCTGGTCCTGGATCGCCGCCTCGACCTCGGAGTCGAGCGCGCTGGTCGCCTCGTCGAGGACCAGGATCGGCGCGTCCTTGAGCAGCAGGCGGGCAATCGCGATGCGCTGGCGCTGGCCGCCGGAGAGCTTGACGCCGCGCTCGCCGACATGGGCGTCGTAGCCCTCGCGCTCGCGCCAGTCCTGTAGACCGGCGATGAAGTCCTCGGCCTGGGCCTTGGCCGCCGCCGCCGCGATCTCCTCGTCGCTCGATTGCGGCCGGCCGTAGCGGATGTTGTCGCGGACCGAGCGGTGGAGGAGCGAGGTGTCCTGGGTGACGACGCCGATCGCGGCGCGAAGGCTCTCCTGGGTGACCATCGCGATGTCCTGGCCGTCGACCAGGATGCGGCCGCTCTCGAGGTCGTAGAAGCGCAGCAGCAGGTTGACCAGCGTCGACTTGCCGGCGCCGGAGCGGCCGACCAGCCCGACCTTCTCGCCCGGCGCGATCCTCAGCGACAGGTTCTCGATAACGCCGCCCGGCCGACCGTAGTTGAAGCTGATGTCCTGGAACTCGATTGCCCCGGCCCCGACGGCGAGCGGTCGCGCTTCCGGGCGGTCGACGATCTCCTGCGGCCGGCTGATCGTCTCGATGGCGTTCTCCAGCGTGCCGACATTCTCGAACAGCGAGGTGATCGTGCGGAGGATCCAGCCCGACATCTGGTTGAGCCGGATGACCAGCGCATTGGCCATGGCGATCGCGCCGACGCTGATCGAGCCTTCCGACCACAGCCAGACCGAAAGCGCCGCCGTCGCGAAGATCAGCACGCTGTTGATGACGTTGAGCGACACCATCATCGTCATGATCGCGCCGGAGAGGTCGCGGAAGGCGGTGATGTGGCGGATGAAGCCTTCCTTGGCGAAGGCCTCCTCGCGTTCGGCATGGGCGAAGAGCTTGACCGCCTGGATATTGGTGTAGCTGTCGACGATCCGGCCGGAGAGTCCCGAGTTGGCCTCGGCCATCGCCTCGGACTTGGCCCGTACCGGCGGCACCATCCGGTAGATCGTGATGACGTAGGCGAGCGCCCAGAACACCAACGGCAGGATCAGCCAGGCGTCGAGCTGGGTGAAGAGGGCAATGGTGCCGCCGAGATAGATGACCAGGGTGAAGATGCCCTCGACGACGTTGACGACACTGTCGCGGAGCGCCGGGCCGCTCTGCAGCACCTTTTGCGCGATCCGGCCGGCAAAGTCGTTCTGGAAGAACGAGAGGCTCTGCCGCAGCACATAGCGATAGCTCCGCCAGCGGACCAGCGCGGTGAGGCCCGGGACCAGGGATATGCTGGTGAGGCCGCGCGACAGGAGCGCCGCCAGCGGGCGAACCACCAGAACCACGAACGCCATGCCGGCCAGCGCCCAGCCATAGCGCGAGAAGAACTCGGCCGGCGGCGTCGTGGTCGCCCAGTCGACGATGAGGCCGAGGAAGACCAGCAGCGCCATCTCGGCGATGGCCGAGACGAACGACACCACGACGATCGCCACCAGCAGCCCGCGCACCGGCGCAAGGAAATAGCGGTAGAACGACAGCATCCGCTCGGGCGGACGGACTACCGGCGCATCCTTGAAGGGATCGGTCAGGCGTGCAAACCAGTCGAGCATCATCATCTGTCCTCGGCCGCGCCGGGCGGGCCGGATTCGCATGTCGCGCCAACATCTAGTGCAGGGACGCCGCAATGCACGCCCCACAGCAGCGGGAAACGGTCGCGCTGGGCCTCTACCAGCCCGACATTCCCCAGAACGCCGGCAACATCTTCCGTCTCGCCGCCTGCCTCGGCGTTCCGGTCCACGTCATCGAGCCCGCGGGATTCGATCTGTCCGACCGGGCCCTCCGACGCGCCGGCATGGACTATATCGCCCATGCGGCGATTCGGCGGCATCGCGACTGGACCGCCTTCGAGGCGGCGCGGCAGGCCGAGGGGCGGCGGCTGGTTCTGCTCACCACCCGCGGCGAGGTCGGTCATCTCGACTTCGCCTTCTCGACCCGCGACGTGCTCCTCCTCGGACGCGAGAGCGCGGGCGTGCCTTATCCGGTCCATGCGGCCGCGGATGCGCGGGTTTCCGTGCCCATGCGACCGGGGCTCCGATCCCTCAACGTTGCGTCCACGGCCGCCCTCGTGCTCGGCGAGGCCCTGCGGCAAACCGGCGGTTTCGGCGGGATTGCCCCGGCGCCTGGAACCGTGTGAAGTCGCGGCTTCCCCCTTGACGCAGGTGACGATGCCCCTCCCCGACGACCTCGACGAAAAGAAGAAGCGCGCTTTCGGCTGGTTCGTGGAGCTCCGCGACCGTATCGCCGAGGTCCTGGAGGAGATCGAGGCGGATCTCCCCGCCGGCATACCCTTGTCCGACCGGCCGCCGGCCAAGCTCCGGCGCAAGCTGTGGCAGCGCACCGACCACACCGGGGCCGACGGCGGCGGCGGGGTGATGGGGATGATGCACGGCCGCGTCTTCGAGAAGGCTGGCGTCCATGTCTCGGCCGTCCACGGCACGTTCTCGCCCGAGTTCCGCAAGGACATCCCCGGCGCCGACGAGGATCCGCGGTTCTGGGCCGGCGGTATCTCCCTCATCATTCACCCGCAGAACCCGAACGTTCCTGCCGTCCACATGAATACCCGGATGGTGGTGACGCGAAAGCTCTGGTTCGGCGGCGGCGCCGACCTCACCCCGGTACTCGACCGGCGGCGGCTCCAGGACGACCCCGATTCGCGGGACTTTCATGCCGCCATGGAGGCGGCCTGCGCCGCCCACGTCGTCGCCGACTACCAGCGCTTCAAGACCTGGTGCGATGAGTACTTCTTCCTCAAGCACCGCAACGAGATGCGGGGCATCGGCGGCATCTTCTACGACTATCTCGACTCCGGCGACTGGGAGGCCGACTTCGCCTTCACCCGCGACGTCGGCCAGGCCTTCCTCGGGGTCTACCCGACTCTCGTCCGCCGCAACTTCGCGACCCCCTGGAGCGAGGCCGAGCGCGAGGAGCAACTGGTCCGCCGCGGGCGCTATGTCGAGTTCAACCTGCTCTACGACCGCGGCACGATCTTCGGGCTGAGGACCGGCGGCAACGTCGATTCGATCCTGTCGTCGATGCCGCCGCTTGCCAAGTGGCCGTAGAAGTACCGAGGTCCGAACCGACCCCGGGGCGCGTTTCAACCGCCCGGTAACGCTGATCTCTCTGCGCGCTCGACAACGCCGAATCCGGCGTGCGAGGCATGGCCGCACAACGATGGCTTTGCGAGGGGCGCAATGAGTACCGAAACGGCCAGCCCGCCGACCGACGACGGCGACTGGGAATTCCTCGAGGACACCTACTGGTACGTCCCGGTGCCGTACCTGCCGGCTGTCGTATTGGTCAACGTCGACCCGCCGCAGACAGCCGACGTGGTCGACCAGACGCTGTGGCACATCACCAGCGTCGAGAACGGCTACGTCATCGGCGAGGTGGCGTCGAACTTCGGCGGTGGCTGGAGCTACTCCACCCTGGTCGGCTCGATCACCCCGGACGGCGCGGTCTCGTTCTCCTTCACGCCCGCCGGCGGCGGAAACCTGACCGTCGGCATCGGCACCATGGTGTTCGACGAGGGCGCCTGGTTCTTCGAGATGCAGATGACCACCGGCAGTGGCACCGCCAGCATCACGCACTGGGCCTACATGGCCGAAAGCCTGCCCGGCGACCGCGCCTGGCTGTCGCTGCCCGGATACCCCGACAACAGCATCCCCGAAGTCTTCGGCGGCGACCCGGTCGACACCACACCGCTCACCCTGATCATGGGCACCAACGGCGACGATGTCCTGCCCGGTTCCGGCACGGGCGACGGCCTGCTGCTCTTCGGCCTCGGCGGCAACGACACGCTCAGCGGCAGCAGCATCGCGGACGGCCTCGATGGTGGCGCCGGGAAGGACAAGCTCGGTGCCGGCAACGGCGCCGACGACCTCTACGGCGAATCGGGCCGCGACAAGCTCAAGGGCGGCGGCGGTGAGGACTATCTCGACGGCGGCAAGGGGCGGGACAAGTTGTGGGGCGGCAAGGATGCCGACAGCCTTCACGGCGGCAGCGGCCGCGACAAGTTCATCGTCACCAAGGTCGCCGACTCAACCCCCGGCGCGCCTGACACCATCCTCGACTTCGACCAAGGCAAGGACCTGGTCGATCTCCGCAAGATCGGCGAGCTCACGCGCTTCATCGGCGAGCGGGACTTCACCGGGCGCGCGGGCGAGGTCCGCTACGCATACGATCGCGGCAACACCACCGTCGAAGGCGACACCGACGGCGATGGAACCGCCGACCTCGCCATCACGCTCATCGGCAGGATCGCAATGACCTCGGAAGATTTCCTGCTGTAGGCCGTTCCACCGCGCCTCGTCCCGCGGGCGGTTCCGCTCCGGGGTCATGCGTGGTCGGTCACGTCGCCAGCACCGCCGCCACCTTCTCCATCGTATTCCAGTTGCGGGTGGTCACGCGCTTGCGGAATGCCCGCTCGATCTTCGCCATCAGGTCCGGCGTCTTCACCGCCGCCCGGTCGATGACGAAGAGCAGCTCGCGCTCGCGCCGCTCGAGCAGCCGATAGCCCGCGCCGCGCTCCGGATCGGGAAAGGCGTCGACCGGCGGCGCATCGGCGGCGAGCAGCGCAACGAAGCGAGTGAGTCTCGCCTGGTCGATTCCCCGGAACGGGTCACCCGCGACCATTGCCACGACATCCGCGCCGGTCCTGAGGATGGCCAGCAGCGTGTAGCCGAAATTCCCCTCGATCAGGGCGGTGAGCCCAGCCTCGCTTGGTGGCTTACGCTTGCGGCCGAGGCCGAAGACGACGTTGCCGGTTGCCAGCACCGGACGGACGCGGTCGTATCCCGCGCCGCCGAAGCAGGCCTTGAGCGAATCGCCGGTGGCCGGCCTCGGCCCGCCCACCCCACGCAGAAAGGCGACGTAGCGCGACATCCCGCCCTTTCACCACGGGCCGCCGGGCAGGGCAAGCCGGAGCCGCCCACGGAGACTGGACAGCATATACATGCAGTATTATATAACATGTGAACAAATTTCTTGGAACGGTCATGGTCGAGGATATCGTACGCACCTACGGCTATCTGACGCTCGGCAGCCGCATGCGGCGGATCGGCGAGCGTCTGCAGGCCGACACCCAGCGGATCATGGACGAAATGGGCGTGCCGCTGCAGGCGAGCCAGTATCCGCTGCTTGCCGCGCTCGACCGCCTCGGCGCCCTGCCTATTGGCGAACTGGCGGCCGCTGTCGGCATCACCCAGCCCGGTGCTACCCGGAGCGTCGGCCAGCTGGCGCGGATCGGCATGGTGCGCGCCGTGCCGGCTCCCGACGACCAGCGCCAGCGGATCGTCTCGCTGACCCGCAAGGGCGAGGAGCAGGTCGAATACGCCAAACGCGCCGTCTGGCCGCGGATCGAGGCGGCCGTCGCCGATCTCTGCGACGGGCTCGGTGGCCCGCTGCTCGTCCAGCTAGCGGCCATCGAGGATGGGCTCGCCGCCCTGCCACTCGAGCGGCGCGGCCCGAAGCCACGCAGGAGGGCGGGATGAACCACATCCTCGATCGCCCGGTGTGGAACGCGCTCGCCTCCCGGCACGCCTCGCTGGCCGAGGGCGGACCTCTCGCCCGCCGCTATCCACCGGCGATTGTCCCGTTCGGCGCCGCACAGGACGGCAGCGAGGAGAGCCTTGCGGCCCTCGCCGCCCTGCTCGTGCCCGGCGACACAATGATGATGGCCGACGCCACGCCGCTGGCCGTTCCGCCCGGCCTTGCCGTGCAGGCGACTGCCACCGTCGTCCAGATGATCCTGACCGGGCCGCTGCCCACCTTAGCCGACGACCGGATCGCGCGTCTCGGCGAGACCGATGCCGAGGAGATGCTCGCCCTCGCCACCCTCTGCCGGCCCGGCCCGTTTACCCTGCGCGCCCAGGCCCTGGGCGAATTTCACGGCGTCCGCATCGACGGCCGCCTCGCCGCGATGGCCGGCACCCGCATGCGGCAGGAGGCTTTCGCCGAGATCAGCGGCGTCTCCACCCACCCGGAATTCCGCGGCCGCGGGCTCGCCCGCGCGCTCTCGGTGTTCATGGCACGTCGCTTCCTTGCCGACGGCGACACCCCCTATCTTCACGCCTACGCCACCAACGCCGCGGCGATCGGCCTCTACGAATCGATCGGGTTCGAGATCCGCACCACGCTCAACGTAGCGGTGGTGGAACGGGAGGCGGCTTAACTAAGGCGGCGACGAGCTGCGCCACTGAGCGAGATCGACACGCACTCCGAGTGGTATGTCAGGGCACTCGAAACGCTTACACTTCGACCACCGCAAGACCCAGCGCTTCGGCGCTGCGCGCCATGCGCAAGTCGAAAGTCGCAAGGACCGCCCCCAGCCGGCGGGACAGTGCGATGTTGATGGCGTCGGGTACTCTCAACGCGAGGTCCGCACGCCTCAGGAAGGACATCGCCGCCGCAATGTCCTGTGTCGTCGTCTCTGCCTTTTGGGCGACCTGCGACGACCAGTCGTCGAAGTCCGCGAAGACCGCCCCGCTGTTGTCGAGACCGAGATCGCCGGTCCGGACCTTGCGTCCGACAACGGCGGAGAACTCGGCCGCAGCGAAGTCGCTGACGATGACGGTTCCTGGTTCGCGGTGCAAAAGCTCGTCGGCCCTGTCCGAGAAACTGTCGTTGACGAAGAACGAGATGAGGATGGACGCGTCGAGATAGACGCTCACCGCCAATCCTCGTCGCGCATCCTGCTGACGAGCGACCCCACGTCTTCCTTTGCGATACGCCCGCGTCGCCGCTTGATCACCCACTCGACGTCAGCAGGCGTAACCGGACGCGGCGCTGGCTTCACCGGCTTCAGTTCCACCACCGGATGTCCGTGACGAGTGATGGTTACACCCTCGCCAGCGAGGGCGCGGTCTATCAACTCGGACACGGTTCTTGGCCTCGGCGACGCTGTGGTTGCTCATGGCAGGAATATAGCTATCGGATAGCCAGAATTCCAGCGCTCCCTACCGCCGTCCTCCCTTGCCCACATCGCTGCCGGGACGGCCGGCGATGGAGCGGCCGCGCGGGCGCGGCTTGTAGGCGCCGGGTCCGTCCGGGATCTCCTCCGATCCGTTCATCTCCTTGAGGCTCGGCTTGTGCGGCTTCGAGGGAAGCGGCACCTCGGTGTCGGTGCCAGGCCCCATCACGTCGAGCGAGGGCTTGTGTGGTCGCTCGGCCAGCGGCACCTCAGTGCGGCGG
>Ga0207773_100438_pt1 | contig 16803 bp, 22 predicted proteins | sample TtaePargueraPR_2_FD_187281 | JGI IMG/M metagenome (GOLD analysis project Ga0207773, IMG submission 187281) | Aerobic enrichment media microbial communities from Bioluminiscent Bay, La Parguera, Puerto Rico - Tt and M1 (3) (SPAdes) | ecosystem: Environmental > Aquatic > Marine > Unclassified ...
CGATAAGGATGTGCCTGTTATGCGGGCATTTGCAGGTTCAAGGACAGATGATGGCATGGATTACCAAACCTTTGATACGTTCAAGGATGTGCCCAATGAAAAAGGCAAATGGAAGAATTATACCTTTAAAGGAAGGCTGAAAAATTTGCCAATTCCGATGATTGATACCGTGGAGACGGAAATTCTAGCAAACATCATGATTTTGGGCTTATGGAATGACTATTTGGTAAAAGACAATGAAGATTCTGGCCCTCCTTTATTGATACGGGAACTGGAGTTTGAAGCGCCTTATTATCCGACCTGGCCACCAGAAAGCCATCAATCTATCTTCTTTGACTCTCCTAAGAAAGCCAACAAAGAGGCTTATACCAAAGAAATTTTGACCAGCTTTCTTACCAGAGCATACCGCAGGCCTGTAAGTGCAAAAGAACTGAAGCCATATATGGAATTTTGGAACAGCATCAAGGGAGACTATACCCGATATGAAGATGGGGTGAAGGAAGTATTGGTAGCAGCGATTTGTTCTCCCAAGTTCCTCTATTTGGCAGAACCCGAAAAGGAAACTTCTGATGAGGAAAAAGAGTACTATCTAGCTTCAAGGCTGTCCTATTTCCTGTGGAATTCCGCACCGGATGACGAGTTGCTCGCATTGGCCAATGAAGGGGATTTGCATAAGGATCGATACTTGAAAAAGCAGGTTGCCCGTATGGTTAAAGATGATAGGATTTGGAATATGGTGCGTAGATTTTCCAATGAATGGCTAAGGGTAGACCGGCATGAAGCCATGAGTACCAATGTCCATGAATATCCGGATTTTACCCGCTTTGTAAAACGGGATATGACGGAGGAGACCTACCAATTTATGCATTATGTGTTGGAGCAGGACCTCAGTATTATGAACCTGATCGAATCAGATTTTGCAATGCTCAACCAAAACCTTGCGGAATTTTATGGGATAAAGGGTGTGAAAGGGAGTCATTTCAGACCGGTGGCCATAACGCCGGATATGCATAGAGGGGGGCTGTTGTCCCAAGGTGCATTCCTAAATGGTCACTCCGACGGAACGCAAGCGCATGCCATTAAGCGGGCAGTGTGGATAAGGTCCAAAATACTTGGTGACCAGCCACCTCCGCCACCGCCCAATGTCCCGGAGCTGGATCCTGAAACGCCAGGGTTTGAAAAATTGACTTTAAAGGAACAGCTTTTTATACACCGTGACAAAGCAGCTTGCATGGATTGTCATAAAAAGATTGATCCCTATGGAATTGCATTTGAAAATTATAACGCGGTGGGCATTTACAAAACTGTAGCCAATAATGGCAATACCATAGATGCTAAGTCGGAATTGCCTAATGGCGAAGTGGTGGATGGGATAGATGAAATAAAATCGTATATCCTCAATATGAAACAGGATGTATTTACCCGCTCATTGGTAAAACATTTGTTTTCTTACGGTTTGGGGCGTGATGTGACCTTTGTGGACGAGAAGGAAATTGAGCAAATTGTGCGTGAGGTTCGTTCAGATGACTACCGTTTCCAGTCTGTAATTGAAAATATCGTATTGAGTCCGTCCTTTAAGGGGGAATTTTGATACGGAGGCGATATTGGTCGCTAATCAAGTAATCTTTAAACAGTAGGTGCAGGAAACTGCCGGCAAGTAAAAAACTCAATAACCTATTTTAACTAATAACTACGCTATACCATGGGAAAGAAATCTTGGCAATTAGATCGAAGAACGTTTTTGAAAGGTCTGGGGGTGAGTTGTATGTTGCCTTATATGGAGGCAATGGGTACACCTTTGGCCAAAATCGGTTCGGTAAGTGAAGCACCGAAGCGAATCTGTTTCGTGTATTTCCCGAATGGAGTAGGCTTGCCTCCCAAGGATAACCCCAATCATGAGTATTGGAACTGGTTTCCGATGGGGGAGGGCAAGGACTATCGATTTACCAAGACCTTGTCCCCACTGGAAAAGCATAAAAAGGAAATTTCAATCCTTGGAGGTTTGAGCCATCCCAAGAGCCGGAATTTATTGGGGCATTTGGCCGGAGATACCTGGTTGACAGGTGGAGACCTTCGGGGAAGCCAGTATAATAACAGTATTTCAGTGGATCAGGTGGCTGCCCAGCATTTGGCTAAATACACTCGCTTTCCCTATTTAGCTCTTTCCACTGATGGTGGGGTAGGGTATAAATCCAGGGTTTCCACTCTTTCATTTGATCCAAATGGAAGACCAATCCCATCGGAGCACCGGCATAGGGAGATTTTTGAAAGGTACTTTGCCCCAAGTGGAGGAAAGACTTCCGATTTAAGGAGGAAGAGCTTGCAGCAGGAAAAGAAGATTGTCGATTTAGTGCTGGAAGATAGTAAGATGTTGCAAAAGCGCCTGGGGAAAAATGACCAGATGAAGTTGGATGAGTATATGACCTCTCTCAATACTGTGGAGGAACAGATCAAACGCAACGAGAAGTGGTTGAATGTCCCCATGAAGGATTTTAGTGCTGACCATCTCAATTTGAATCCCAATGCTACGGTTGATCCGGAAAGCTATATTCGGTCCTCTTTTGACCTGATGGTGCTGGGCATGCAAACAGACATCACCCGGGTGATGACCTATATGATGGCGCGGGAAGATGGTATGGGCTTCGGGGAGAATTTTCCAAAACTGGCACTGGGACTCAATAAGGGGCATCACTCCATCTCACATGACAAGTCACTTAACCACTGGCAGGAATGGGGTAGCTATGACCAGTGGTTGGCCAAGCAGTTTTCCTATTTCCTGGAGAAGATGAAGACCACTCAAGATGAATATGGGCCATTGTTGGACAATACTTTGGTGCTTTACGGTAGCGCATGTAGCAGTACCCATGATGCCGTGAACTATCCATTGGTTTTGGCAGGAGGTAAAAACATGGGAGTAAAGCATGGGACCTATACCAGGTTTGAAGAACACCATGCCCCAATGGCTAATTTGTTTGTGAGCATGCTGCACACTATGGGGATTCCGGTAGAGAGTTTTGCGGACAGTACAGGAAAGCTGGATACCGATATTTTGGGGTAAAAGATTTTCCGTAACCAATATTAATAGTGTCAAGTCAACGCTTGAGTGACGGGTAAGGCGGTAGCGGATTTTGAGATAAGTCAAGGCACAAAAAACGAGCATAGCCGTAGCTATGTGAGGCTTTTTGTAATGCAGAGATAGCTCAAAAGATGCACTGGATTACCCGTAGGTTGAGGATTGACTTGACACTAGTGTTCAGTTGACCGTAAACAGGCGTAGTGAGCTTGTTGGATCCTTTGCTTCCCGATTTTGGATAGAGCGGGGTTAACTGTTAAGTAGCTGCCCCGCTGTGGGGGACAAGGCTGCTTGTTTAACTGATTAACTGATTAACTGGAAAATCACGTTTAGCAATGTGAAATCCATCAGTTAAGCCATTAAACAAACCTTGCCTGCGGGAGGCAGGTAGCCGGTTAAACCAGAAGGAGGCTACGAAAAGCATCAACAAATCAAGTTTAACATAACTATTTACCCGAGGTTTTTTCGATGGACTTGTTATCTTTGGTCATATGAAAGTACTTGTCATCGATATAGGTGGTTCGAACATAAAGATTTTGGCCACTGGAGTAGGGGAGCGTATAAAGATTCCCTCCGGTAGTGATTTTTCTCCAGAAGAGATGATTCCCCAAGTTAAAAAGCATGCATCCCAGTGGGAATATGATGCGGTTACGATCGGTTTTCCAGGCATAGTGAAGAACAATAATATTCTGACGGAACCTATAAATCTAGGCCGTGGATGGGAAACGTATGATTTTGAAGGAGCCTTTGGTCGTCCGATCAAAATCATCAATGATGCAGCCATGCAGGCCTTGGGAAGTTATGAAGGTAAAAAGATGCTTTTTATGGGTTTGGGGACTGGCCTGGGAACAGCAATGGTTGTCAACAATACCATCATCCCCATGGAAGCCGCTCACCTGCCTTATAGGAAGGCAACCTTTGAGTCCTATGTAGGGAAGGCTTATTTTTATAAGCACGGGATCAAAAAGTGGGAAAAGCACGTGTACCAGGCTGTAGAACATTTTTTTGGCGCTTTCCAGCCGGATGAAATTGTTTTGGGAGGAGGAAACTCCAAACATCTTTCCAAAGTTCCCGAAGGATGCCGGCTAGGGAATAATAGAAACGCCTTCAAAGGAGGATTTAGACTTTGGGAGGAGGAATTTTATATCTGATTTTGCAAACTTTAAATAGTTTAAGGCCTACTAAACCCAATCAGATTGTTTTGACAAGGGAAGAAGTAAAGCATTACACTTGAAAGGTCAATGTGTCCTAGAGGTCTTAGTGATAAAAAATACTTTCTTTGCAGAATATTCCCACTCCATTTAGTGTTGAAGTGCGGTACAAAGTGTTGGTTGTTAATATGATAAGTGAAAATTAATTAATATAGTATATACGCAATTGGCGTATATACAGACGTTAGCGGTCAGGCATAAGACGACACCAGTGACAAAAACCTTAATAGCAGTGGGAATAATATCGACAATTCTAAACTTGTTTGGTTGTTCAGGACAGACGAAGAATCGTGACGCCTCACAAACCAAAGATATGGACGATCAGATTGCACAATCAATTGAAGCGTTTAAGAACAGACCAGTTCACGATGAGTTGACGAAAGAAATTATTGATTCTACCTCTGACAATGAATTATTGCAAGTAGTTTTTGACAACCTCACTACAAAACTTCCAGACAACTACCAAAAAGAATATGAAACCGTAATGACTTGGAATAAATCAAGACAAGCAATCTATTTGATTTGGCTTTTGGAAGCAGAAGTAAATAACGGTGGCTACAATCAATTTTATTTCAATTCAAGTGGACAGTTTTACGATAAACTACCAGAAGCATTAAAGCTTGTCGGTGCAAACAAATTTGCCAACCTAACTGAACGAGCGAATAAGATCTATGAAAAAGAAAATCAAGAAATTACCAAACATCAAGACGGAACAATTGAAGGATTTAGCAAATCATATGAAGACAATCCATTGAATGACTTGGACGATGAGTTCTATGAGCTATATCAAACTGAGAACTTGCAACAAATTCAGGTAGACTACATTCGACAAAATAAAAATGACTTTACCGACAAAAAATAAAAGCCCGAACCGCTAACATCGGCTTCCATGAATAACCTTTTGTTCCCCGTATCCCTTTATTTTTTCTTTTTGGCTGTTTTTTTGGTCATTTGCTATGATTTGGCCCGTTAGGGAGCAGTCAGGAATGGGCAAAGCGGGCTGACTGCTTAGAAATGAAGATATCTCATCTAAATAAAATTCGGTCTGGTGGACAAAGATTCGGTTTCAAAACCCCGCACTTGCCATAGCCAGGGCGGTTAGCGGTAATGTTTACAACCGCTCTCCCAAAGATTGAACTTTGTTTTCTTGAATATCACGATGATTGTTTCCCCAAACATCTAATTTATCCCAAATAGGAATCAAATCTTGGGTGCTTGCCGTTAATTTATACTCTACTCTTGGAGGCACTTCTGCAAACACATTACGTTCCACCAATCCGTCTTGTTCCATTTCCTTTAAATGGAGGGAAAGCATTCTATCAGAAATATTTGGAATGCACTCTTTCAACTCCGTAAAACGCAAATCTTTTTTTGACAATTTGTGAAGTATTGTCATTTTCCATCTGCCAGAAAGCAATGTCAATGCGAACATTGTTCCGCATTCATTTTTCAGATAATCTCTGTTTATCGTATTGGTGCTTGTGATTTTTCTTTTCGCCATTTCTAACAAAATTGTGAGTTGCTAACAAATTTCTGCTGTATTGCAAAGGTATAAAATGAAAAATAGCTTTGCCCTGAACAAAATTTAAAAACAATGAAAATATTAATTGTGTTAGCACATCCTGAACCAAAAAGCTTTAATGCGGCAAAGTATCAATCAGCCATAAAAACATTGGAAGAAAACGGACACGGAGTAAAGACAACGGACTTATATGCCATGAAGTTTAATCCTGTTTATGATAGGAGCAATTTTACAAGTGTGAAAAATCCAGACTTTCTAAAACTACAGATGGAAGAAATATACGCTGCCGAAATGAATAACAGTTATGCTACTGAAACCAAAACCGAGCAAGAGAAAGTTGAATGGTGTGATTTAATGATTTGGCAATTTCCGTTATGGAGATTTGCACCTCCGGCTATTTTAAAAGGTTGGACAGACCGAATTTTCACATCGGGAAGATTTTTTAGAGACGGTGGTTATTATGAGAACGGCACATTACGAGGTAAAAAAGCATTACTGTCAGTAACTACAGGAAGTCCTGAAGATACTTACACTAAAGATGGTTTTCATGGGGATATGTATGGAATATTACGACCTATAAACAGAGGGATCTTGGAATGTGTCGGTTTTTCGGTATTAGAACCTGAAATAAATTATTCCGTTGCACATCTAACTTATGAAGAGCGAAAAGAATTATTGGAAAAATGGAATAATCGTTTAAAGAACATTTTTAATGAGGCTGAAATAGCGGTTGGTAAATACTAAGCAAATGACATCATTTTTAAAAGCACTAACATTAGGGTTGCTGGCTTCAATGACAACTTTATTCACATTCTCCACAGGATTGCCAACTTGGGTTTCTAATATCTTCTACTCGTGGGAGTTTTTAATCTGTATGGCGCAGTGTCAATCTAATACTTTGAATGCACCGGCAGATAAGCTATTTTTATCGGAGTTTAAAAAAGTGCAGGGCCACAGCGCCATATCTGGCCATTAGCACTCATTAAAATAATTGTAATGATTAAAAAAGTAATTATTCTATGCGTTTTTATCCTTACATCACTATATGCCTATGGACAACAGTCCTTTGGAAAAACGGGCTTCATTGATGCCAGAGAGATTAAGTCAAAATATTTAGGTGAGGAAAGATGTATTGAGATATACCTACCGCCTAGTTATCAAATATTAGAGGTAAAAGAATACCCTGTGATGTATGTAATGGATGGACAAGAGTATTTTTTACATCCAGTAGCCTATCAAAGGATGTTAAGGTTCAAAGATAAATCACCAGAATTTATTGTTGTAGGTATAAACACCGACAGAAAGAAAAGAAGAAATCTGCTGGATAAGGATTCAAATAAGTTTATCAGCTTTCTGGTTAAAGAACTAATTCCTTACATCGATAAAAATTATAGAACATTAAAAGAGAAAGAACGCATATATTTTGGTTGGGAGATGTCCGGAGGTCTCGGATTAGAGATTTTAGCTCAACATCAAAATATATTCAATGCTTTCTTTATGGCAAGCCCCACACATATTACTGAAGAAAGAATTACTAACCTAAGTAAGAGTATCACAAACAAGAACTTTAATGACATTTATCTATATTTTTCTAGAGCACCGGAAGAAACCTATATCGAACAATCTTTAAACAAGACTGATAGCATTCTAAAAATCAAGGACCACTCAAATATCACATGGAAAATTGATAATCTATTAGGTGAAGACCACTACACAACACCTTTAAAAACAATAAATAATGGATTAAGAGACCATTTTCAAGATTATAACACCTTACGCTTTTATACCCTCAAAGAGTTTGATGAATTTGGATCTTTGGAGAATATTAAGGGGTATTACCAACATCGGGGCAACCGTTATGGTATTTCTTCAAACGTTCATAGAACTACACAGCATTTTTTGCTACTCAATGCTATGAATGAGGACAATTTTGAGCGTTTTGAAATGTATGCCAACGAGTTTAGAGAGTATTTTAAAGACCTTGCTTTGGAAATATGGGCAATTAGATTTGGGGATTATTTAGCCAAGAATAACAAAGAGGAAAAGGCTTTGGAAATTTATGAAGCTGGTTTAAAAAAGTTCCCCGAATCAGCAGCAATTCACCATACAATTGGGACTTTTTATGCAAATAAAGGAGACAAACAAAAAGCAATAATGTATTACAAAAAGGCGATACAATATGCAGAAAAGAATAGTGACTCAAGTTTGGATAAGTATGAAGCTGATTTAGAAAAACTATAAACGAGTGCTAATAACTAAGCTTTCGTTGTGTACGTAGCTCGGACAATGAAAAGCCCTCTCTTTGTTTGGGATTAAAACAGACACTGCAAAATGACAAATAGCCTGATAATAGGATTGATTTTATTGGTTGGAATTTCTTTCCATTCTTATTCGCAAGTTGATAAGTCAACTAAGAAAGCTGTTCAATATGATTATATAATTTATAAACCAAATGGTTATTCAATTAATCAACAAGATTCATTTCCTGTTCTGATTTATTTGCATGGAGGGTCTCAACGAGGTGATAATTTGGAATTACTCGAGGGATACGGGGTGCCAAAACTTATAGATGAAGGAAAAAACTTTGATTTTATGGTTGTATCACCGCAATGTCCGATTGATAAATATTGGACAACTGATAATTGGTTTGATTAGCTTTACATAGATTTAAAGTCAAAATATCGCATTGATACTACAAGAATTTTCGCAACTGGGATAAGTATGGGCGGATTTGGAACCTGGGAACTTGCGATGGATTACCCTGATTTGATTAAAGCGATTGTTCCACTTTGTGGAGGATGTAATGATTCATTAAATATTTGTAGGATTAATCATATTCCTATCTGGACTTTTCATGGTGAAAAGGATGACATGATCCCCATTGATGAAACTGAGAGATTGGTAAAAAGACTTGAGAACTGTGCTGGAAAAATTAAATTTACAAGATTAGAAAACCGTGGACATGGAATTCAAGACATTTATGATAATGATGAGATTTATAACTGGATTTTAAAATATTAATGCCGCACAACATGGGGGAAAAATGCTGGGACAGTAGGTTATTCAAGGCTTATAGCTCGCTCCAACTTTTGTGCAATTTGACGGGAAATCGCCCGCAATCGGAAACTTTCCTTACCTGCCAAACCATAAGCGTCATTGTAGGGCGATCCACCAAACAGACAATTCAAATTCAGAATTTGTAAATCATTTTGATAAGAAAATATTTTGTTCTAAAAACGATAAATATTTATTGTTTATCAATAATTATTTGTTATATTATATGAATATCCGCAATTGTGCCAGTAAAGATTAAAAGGGAATCGAAATGATCGTTTTGATTAAGATATCAGCTGCTTCGGTCTTCAGACTTCCGGCCCTGATATCCACCGGGGACCACTTGAGCAAAGAATTTAAGGTTACTGGCATCATAGCGGATAATCAGATTATATTATTTGGAATAAAATGCTTCAGTGAAATCATTATGAAAGCAATCTCAATAGTATTTCTTCAGGCAGTCATTGTGCTTATCGGCATTGTGGCACTTGCCATTTTAATTTGGCTTCCCTTAACCGAAGGACGAGCCACAAACTTAGACTTGTTTAGCATTTACTTTGATCCGTTCATCTTGTATGGATACGCAGCATCAATTATTTTTTTTGTTGCACTGTACAAGGCGTTCAAATTACTTGGGTACATCGGGCAAAATAAAGTGTTCTCGTCACACTCTGTCGGGGCTTTAAAGAGTATAAAGTATTGTGCAATCATAATTGGCGTTTTAATTGTGATGGCAGGGATATATGTAAGGATATTCCATAGTAAAGATGACGACCCCGCAGGATTTATTGCCATATGTATTGTGACTACTTTTGTATCTATCGTAGTTGCTACTGCTGCAGCAATATTTGAAAAAATATTGCAAAATGCCATAGATATAAAATCTGAAAATGACTTAACAATTTAAGCTATGCCAATTATTGTAAACTTAGATGTGATGATGGCAAAGCGAAAAATTTCTCTAAATGAACTTTCTGAAAGGGTTGATTTGACATTATCTAACCTTTCTATCTTAAAGACGGGGAAGGCGAAAGCAATTCGTTTTAGTACCTTAGAAGCAATTTGTAGAGCATTAGACTGCCAACCGGGTGATATTTTGGAATATATATATGACGAAGAATGAACAACAAACCACCAGCAGTTTGAAAAACTTCAAGCTAAGGCTGAGTGACGACTAGAGAGTATTATCTAAAAGAGAAAAATATGACAACGGTAACAATATTTATCCGAAACGCAGTTCTATTAATGTGTGTTTTTCTGACAGCATCTTGTTCTGCAAGAAAGGTAATGCCTGAAATTATTTTGATTGGAAGCACACCCGGGGACGAGCTTATCAAAACAATGCTAACAATTCCTGTTGAAACTAAAGTTGATTTTATACGATGGAATTTAATATTAGATGACAAAAATGCTTTCGTTTTGGATATTGCCTATGGTGAGTCAAAACCTAATACATTAGACTTTAAAAGAGTTGGTAAACAAACCATCAAAGGAACATATTTAATTGTAAAGAACCAGGAGGAAAATCGCTTTAAGGAGATTTATCAACTCAAGAGCGATGATTGGCCTGAAATAATTTCAATAGTCAAAATAAATGAAAACCTCTTTCATATTTTGACACCTCAAAACCAATTGATGACTGGAAACGGAGGTTGGAGCTATTCTCTAAACAGAAAAGTTCCTATTGATTCAGGTGAAATTTTGATTTCTTCACCTGTTGCAGATGACAAGTCTTTACAACTTGTTTATGATGGGAGAACCCCCTGTCAGGAAATTGCAAGAGAGCATCCCGAAATGAATGCAAGCCCCTCTTGTTTTAAGTTGAAATGGAAGCTGGTTCTTGACAGGGATTCTGTGACTTATCTTCCAACAACCTGTACCATTCGCACTATTGTGGACAATCAGCCACGTGACGTTACAGGAAGGTGGGCAATTATCCAAGGAACAGCAAAAAACGCAGAAGCAATAATTTATAAAATTCAAGCTGACAATCTCGCGGAACCTATTTTGTTATTTTTGGGTGACGAGAATGTTTTGTTTTTCCTTGACAAGGACAACAAGCCGTTTATAGGGAATGAAGATTTTAGCTTTGCGATGAACAAAAGAGTTCAATAAAATAAACTTAAGGCAATGAAAACCGAAATTTTGAGGGCAATTCCTATACTGCCAACTTCTGGTATTGAAAGAGATATTGCTTGGGACAAAGAAAAAATGGGAATTGATGGAGGTTTACTTTTTAGATAGTATGTGTGCTATTTTGTTCCGTGAAAATTCCTGTTAACGTTCATGTAAATACAAAATCACTATGTTTAAATTAATTTTTCCAATAGTATTTATTGTTTTAATTATAAATTGCCAAAGCCCAACTGAAAACAGTATAAATCAATTTTCTTCAAATGAAGATCGTTTGTTGGTAAAAACTCAAAGAATAATGGGGACTGAACCATTTGAATTTGGGGCAATGCCGATAAGCTTTAAAGATACCACAGCATTATTTGATTTTCCCATCAAATATCCAAATGGCTTATCTAAAATAAAGGGATTTAGGCTGAGTGTTGACTTAAAAAATCCCATGGATTTTATTGATATTATCAATGGAAAAATGGATGCTAAGGATGTTATCATTGTAGATCAAAATAATAATGAGGACTTTACAGATGATGAAATTCTTGAAATTCAACCCATTGATTGGAACTCATCAGAAAATTCAATTCCAGTTGAATTCCAAATATTAAATAAATCCGATACGCTTCGAAATTCCTCTTGGATTAGAGTCGGTACTGATAATGATGTTTTTTTGTATGCCAAGGATGAACATTTGGAAGCTAAAATTTTTATTGATGAAGAGATGTATAGAATCGGTGTTTTTGATCAAGAGGCTAGAGTTTCTTTTAATTATGGTGCCAAACCCATCATTGCATTATTATCGGATAGCAATAAAGATGACAATCTTAAAGCCAGTGAATCTTTTAAGATTGGTGAATACATTAATTAAAATGGGATTTATTACAGATTCGATAGTATCAGCAATAATGGTGAATTTATCACTTTATTAAAGGAGAACGATTTTGAAAATAAAGTTGGAACACAAGTTGGAATGATTGCTCCTGAGTTTATCTATAAATCTGTTAGCGGCCATAGGTTCAAAACGGATAGTTTGCATGATAGACCATTAATAATAGCGAACTCATGCGGTTGTGGAGGAGATAAAAAGTCAACCCAAGCATTTTTGGATATCAAGGAGACTTACAAAGATCAAATTTATGCATTAAGGCTAGATTCTGGCATAGATAAAATAAATGATTGGAACATTGATATGAATGAAGATTTTATTAAAGACGCTTACGATAAATTTAGACAAGCTTACTGTTCAAGAATTTGTTATATCATCGGAGAAAATAGAAGAGTCTTGGACAAATTTGAAATTGCAGATTGGAAATCATTCCTTCCAAAATACCTTTCTGATAATTGAAGATAATTCACGAAACGCTAACATTGTAAATAGTTAATGGGGGAATAAACTATAAAATCGCCTGCTCTTTGGCCACAATGAATCAATTGAACCGACAAGGGCTAAAACTGGCAATACTAACTGGACAATCTCGACTTTTCAGCTGACAGTTAAGCGGACATGGGAGGGCTTTGCTCAAAACGTAACTTTAAAAAAAAATAGCATTACAATCAAAAACAATGTATCATCCAAGACTATACGGGGAATTTTATGAAATGGGGCTGAGGTATGGCAAATTACTTCATGAAAAAGCAAATTTTGTTCTCCCGAAAATAAGCAATCAAAAGACTGAATTTGGACTTGAATCTTATAAGGAATTACAATCGTTCTATCCTGAAGTTGTAGAAGAAATAAAAGGCTTTGCAAAAGGAATTAAAGACAAACCAGAAAAATTAGGCGCATTTCTATTGAGTCTCGGGATTTTTGACGCTACAGGTCAATGTAGTGTGTTTGCTTTTAAGAATAAGGGCTCTGTAATTATGGGAAGGAATTATGATATGCTTTTTGACTTTAAAAAATTAACAGAAAGCAGCCTGATTGCTCCTAAAGGAAAATATTCATACATAAGCCAATCGGATGTCTTTATTGGGCGTTCTGATGGAATTAATGAAAACGGTTTGTCAATTGCAATGTCTTTTGTGAATGGAACAGAAGTTCAGCCTGGAATAGGGTTTCATTTTATAGTAAGAAAAGTACTAGAGAATTGTAGCAAAACCGAACAAGCAATTAAGTTAGTACAAGAAACAAAAGTAGCCTCAGCAAACAACTTTCTGATTGCAGACAAAACCGGCGATATTGCAGTAGTTGAATCTGCTCCAAAAAATAGCGTTATTAGAAGACCAGAGGAAAATGAAAACTTCATATACATTACTAATCAGTTTGTAACAAATGAGATGAAACCTTTTGACCGAGGGGGTGCGGAATGGAGTAAAAGCGATGAGCGGTACAACGGGTTAAAAGACAATCTAAAATCCATTGAAAGTATGGATTTACAAAAAGCCAAGGAAATATTATCCGACAGATGTGTATGCTTGGATTTAAAGAAGGAAAAGTTCGGAACCATTTGGTCGGTTGTAGCGAATTTGAATGAACTGAAAATCGAAAGAGCAGAAACAAAACCCAAACCAACTAATTATAAACCTGAAACAAGACTTGATTGGTGGCTAAAGAAGAGAAGTAATTAACCCTACACAATATGCACTATCTCCATAACCAACAAAGCTATTTGCAAAGGCTGGTGATAAGAGATACTTTTATATTCCAGATAGCGGGTGAAAAAACCTGCTTAGAGATTAATGGGGCTTTGTAGGGCATCGCAGAACATGGAAAAAGGACAAAAGTTCGAATTGATAAGTTTTAATGGAAAGACTACAGTTGATGAAAGCTGTAGCCAGAATGAAAATTATTGGAAACTTATTGGTGAAAGTGGGACACTTGTAAATTTTGCGCATGAGTTGAATTTCCCAAATGAGAATAGAGTTCTAATCCGGTTTGACGTTGATTTAAATTCTGAAGGCCTGGAATGTCATAATGATAAGCCTAATACTTTGTGGATTTTATGCTCTGATCTAAGAGCAATTGATACAACATGAACATGCCCACTCATACGTTTATTTCCCTTTCCATGAAGACGGATTCTTTCTTAGATATGATAAAGTAGTACTAAATAAGATGCCAACAATTCATGAAAACCATAGGCGCGTAAAGCCTACGCTTAGCCCCAACTACAGCTCTTGTACGAGGCTACACCATAAAAAATAACGATGAAAACTGACTCTGCCAATTACTATCTTCATAAAGCTTTATCTCTGATTTTTGGAGTTTTGTTTTTAGGAGGTGTTATATACGGACTTCTCAATCCCGATAACTTTACTGTAACATATAATGATGAAGTATCAGAAACTAACTTTGTTAATCTGTTGCCTTTCACAATAATTGGTTCTCTGGCAACTATGTTGTTTATCTGAATGGTAAGAAATTACTTCAAAATTAGAATGGATGAGAAAGGAATAACAGTTGTTAAATTGCGAGGTGATCAACGAATTATTTGGGAGGATATCGAATTGATAGACGAGATCGACTGGCTATGGGGTGGAACGATTTTCAAAGTCAGACCCAAGAACTCAAAAACATTCTACTTCCATGCTGACAAACCAAGGATGAGCCTTAAAGATATGTTTAATGGCGGTTTTAAGACCGAAATGGCCGAATACGTAAGTAAGAAGAAACAAGAATTTGGGATATGAAAATTTATTTAGCAAAGAAACACTCGGATGAAGATGATGACGAACCAGAATCAACTGGTAAATTGGGAATGATATATGGTACGAAAGCTGAAATTTCTGCGCTATGTAGATTCTTTGGAGAAGTGGAGAAACATCTTGCAGAACATTCAACTGGTCACCTGCATTTTAGAGATTTCTATGAACATTGGGGTAGGGACAATATTGATATTGAAGTAAATATTGAATAAGGTACATTGTACAGTGGGGCCTACAAGAATACCACCCAGAAAACAAAAACCATGACCGACTTAAAAACCTTCTTAAATAGTTTGATACCTATTTCTGCTGAAAGTTGGGGCAAGTTTGCAGCATTGTTTACACCGCAAATTTTGAAAAAAGGTGACTACTTTATTACAGCCGGACAAATAGCAAAGGAAATTGGCTTTTTAGAGAGTGGCATTGTCCGGGCTTTTTATAGAAACAATGAAGGTGTAGAATACAACAAACACTTTTTCCTTAACCCTTGCTTCATTGGGGGCTATGCCTCCCTAATAACCAAGAAGCCTAATCAGATAAATCAACAGGCATTGATAAACTGTAACATTCAAACAGCTAAGTATGCCGAAATACAAGCACTTTTCAAAACTTGCCCGGATATTGAAAGGGCAACACGAATTTTAGCCGAATTGTTTTTTGTACAAAAGGAACAGAGAGAAATTGAAATAGTCTTGCTGGATGCAGACAAGCGATACGAGATTTTTCAAAAGGAATTTCCACAGTTAGAACAACAAATTCCTCAATATCATATTGCTTCATATTTAGGGATTACAGCCACACAACTTAGCCGGATCAGAAGAAAACTAGCATACAAGTGATTTATTTACCTATGTAAATGGAATTGACTCCGGGAGCTTACAGTTTTGCATTATCAATTAAAATCAATGCAAAATGAAGGCTCAGGTAATTATTCTATTAACCTTATTGCCCTTGTTGGGCAATGTACAAACACGGCGGAGTAACATGGAAAATCAAAAACCTTATACAATTTTAATATTGATGAACGCCACTTCAGAATGGCTTTCCTTAACAAGAGATGAACGCAGCGAATTTGTTGAAGAAGAAATATCCCCTATTTTCATTAGGGTAAGCAAAACCGTTAAGGTAAGAATGTACGACAGTGAGTATTTTCATTCCTCAGTTTCAGATTTTATGATTGTAAGCACCACCAGTTTGGATGAATACAAATTATTGATTGAAATGCTTCGTGATACTAAAGTTTATGGTGTTCCCTATTTTGAAATCAAGGATATCATTGTCGGACAAGAGGAATTGTTTGAAGATTTTAATGAACGGCTTAAAAAGGAATAAAGAATAGGTTGTAATTCACCATCTGTTCTGAAAATTGCAAAGCAGAGAGAATACATTGACTGTGGAGGGCTTGATTATGTGATGATCATTAAGGACGGCAACTTAGGTCCACAGACCACGGATGACAGTCAACGGCGGGTCTTTCGAAATATAGTTATTAGTTAATGGGGATAGGTTATTGAATGTTCCGTAATTCCACAGTTCGACAATTTATCAATTCGACAATTCTACACTCTGACAGTTAACAATAACACTTACTATTTACCCAAAGTATTCCATATAGAACTAATTTAGTCCTCCAATAGATTCAATAGTTAGTTCAAAAGATTAAATTGCCGATTAATTCGGGTAAAGATTCAGTGATTACTAAAGCTGTTACAATGAGGTATAGAAAGGCGGAAAGAAATGATGTAAGCTCAATTGCCAAATTATTTGACTCATATAGGGTTTTTTATAGAAATAATTCAGATATAAAAAGTGCGGAAGAGTTTTTATCGGAGAGACTTAAGAATAATGACTCTGAAATCTTTATGGCCGAATCATCGAATGGGTTGATAGTTGGCTTTGTCCAGCTTTATCCTTTATTTTCTTCTACCAGAATGAAAAAGTTATGGCTCTTAAATGACTTATTTGTGGATCCTTCCTATAGAAACCAAGGGATTTCCATTGGCCTAATTGAAAGGGCAAAACAATTAGTAAGAGAAACAAACGCCTGTGGAATGTTCCTGGAAACAGAGAAATCAAACATTGTTGGAAATAATCTTTACCCCAAGACTGGATTTAATCTGAACGAAAATTCAAACTTTTATGAGTGGGATAACCACTGACAATTATAAAAG
>Ga0207773_100439_pt1 | contig 16763 bp, 13 predicted proteins | sample TtaePargueraPR_2_FD_187281 | JGI IMG/M metagenome (GOLD analysis project Ga0207773, IMG submission 187281) | Aerobic enrichment media microbial communities from Bioluminiscent Bay, La Parguera, Puerto Rico - Tt and M1 (3) (SPAdes) | ecosystem: Environmental > Aquatic > Marine > Unclassified ...
CCCGTGCCGTCTTGAGGTCGACGAAGCCGCGGACCCGCCCCCGCGGACCGACCATGACGATCGCCGAATGGCCGTACTCGGCCATCCGCTCGGCGGCGGTCGACAGCTTGTCCGCGGCGTCGACCTTCGGCGGGTCCGCCAGCATGGCGTCTGCGACCCGGATAAGTCGCAGTCGCTTCAGGGTCCGGTCGTTGCCGACGAAGTCGGCGATGAAACTGTCCGTGGGGTGCGCGAGGATGGTGTCGGGCTTGTCGTATTGGACGAGGCGACCGTCGCGGAAAATGGCGATGCGGTCGCCCATCTTCACCGCCTCGTCGATATCGTGGCTGACGAACATGATCGTCTTCTTCAGCCGCGCCTGCATCTTCAGGAACTCGTCCTGGATGACTTCGCGGTTGATCGGATCGATCGCCCCAAACGGCTCGTCCATGAGCAGGATCGGCGGATCGGCGGCGATGGCACGAAGCACGCCGACGCGCTGCTGCTGACCGCCGGACAGCTCCTTCGGGTAGCGCTTCAGGAAGATTCCCGGGTCGAGCGCCACCATGTCTAGGAGCTCCGCCGCCCGGTCTCGCGACTTGGCGCGGGGCCAGCCGAGCATGTCGGGCACGACGCAGATGTTGTCCTCGATGGTCTTGTTGGGGAACAGCCCGATCTGCTGGATCACGTAGCCGATGCCGCGTCGGAGCGTCACCGGATCGATGCTCAAGGCGTCGCGGCCGTCGATGGTGATGGTGCCGGAACTCGGCTCGATCAGGCGGTTGACCATCTTGAGGGTGGTGGTCTTGCCGCAGCCGGAGGGGCCGAGGAGGACGCAGATCTCACCCTCAGGCACTTTCATCGTCACGTGGTCGACCGCGGCGGTGGTGCTGCCGGGGAAGAGCTTGCTGACGGCGTCGAGTTCGATCATGCGATTGCCCTCGTCTCGGTTCGAAGTCCCGGCGAGGTCAGGAAGCGCTGCAGGGCAAGCAGCCCAAGGTCGGCCGCAATCGCGAAGATGCTGACCGCCAGTGCCCCGGTGATCAGTTGCCGTGGATCGGTCTGGCTGATGCCGCGGGCGATGAAGACCCCGAGCCCGCCGGCCCCGATATAGGCGGCGATCGCCGTCACCCCGATGTTCATCACCACAGCGATGCGGACGCCGGCCATGATCACCGGCACGGCGAGCGGCAGCTCGACCATGCGCAGCCGCTGCGGCCATGTGAGCCCCATGCCCCGCGCCGTCTCCCGCAGGGCAGGATCGACGTTGCCGATAGCGGTGTAGGTGTTCCGGATGATCGGTAGTTGGGAATAAAGGAATACGGCGATGACGGCAGGCAGGTAGCCGATGCCCTGGCCGACCAGCGACAACACCGGGATCATCAATCCGAAAAGGGCGATCGACGGGATCGTGATGATGATCGAGGCGACATAGAGCACCGCCGCCGCGACCTGGCGGTTGCGGGTGATCGCGACGCCGATCGGCACGCCGGTCAGGATCGCAAAGCCGACCGCCACTGCGACGATCGATGCGTGTTCGCCGGCGCGACTGACAATGAGCTGCCAATTCGCGATGATGTAGTTCAGGACATCCATGCTTATCCACGATTGTCGTCCAGTGGGCTCACGAATGCAACGCCGAATGGGAAGGTTCCGTCGAGGAAATCTGCTCTATTGTTGCAGGAAGGTCCCCGAGATACCTGAAGTTCTTCTATCTACAATCGGCGTACAGTATCGCGAAAATTACGTATCAGGTTCGCTTGTGCTGCGGATTATTATTTGGTCTAAACAGATGTTTCTTGCCGAGACGCTCGCTCTTCACGTCGCCGCGCCGATGAACGGTCGCCTTGTCGCCCGCGTCCGACAGCTTGCGCAGTAGCGCTGCGAGTGTTCGCACCAGGCTCGCGAATTTCTTCGGTTCCCGCCCAAGTGCAATCGGCGCGGTTCTGTCAGTGGCTGGCAGTAGAATCGAGAAAGGCCCGTCGTCCACTACACTGCGATTTTGACATTCGAACTCGATCGACTAGGGTCTGCTCGTCCAGAGCCGACGTGACTTGGGTCCTGCTTTCCTGAGCCAAGGAACCGGGTCGGCCCCTATCCAGTTGGATGTCCGTCGGCAGTTGGATGGGAGAATCAGCCTTGCGCCCTCGGCTTCCTGGCGAGGCGCGCCATATTCATAGGCCGCCGAACGAGGCGAAGCCGCTCATCTGCTCGGCTCGGCCAGAACGTCACAGGAGACCCGCGATGAAAGCCCTGCCCCTTGCCCTCGCTGCTCTGTTCGCCGCCGCGCCGGCCTGGGCACAGGATGCGCCGGAATGCGATCTCGATCGGCCGGTCGTCTTCGGTGACCTGAACTATGGATCGGCGCAGTTCCACACCGCGGTGGCCTCGTACATCATCAAGAACGGCTACGGTTGTGCGGTCGACAGCATCCCGGGCGACACCATTCCGTTGATCAATGGCGTTGCTCGCGGCGATGCCGACCTCGTGATGGAGATCTGGACGGCCAACCCGGCGCAGGCCTGGGTCGATGCGGAAGCGGCCGGCCAGACAGTGGCGCTCGGCACGACATTTCCCGATGCCAGCGAAGGCTGGTTCGTGCCCGCCGCGATCGTGACCGGTCCGGACGCTGTCGCGCCGGACCTTAAGGCGGTCTCGGACCTCGCAAAGTACAAGGACCTCTTCGCCGATCCCGAGGAGCCGGGGAAAGGTCGGTTCTACAACTGCCCCGCCGGCTGGCAGTGCGAGATCGTCAATACCAAGAAGCTCGAGGCCTACGGTCTCGACGACGCCTTCACCAATTTCCGCCCCGGCACCGGCGAAGCGCTCGATGCGGCGGCCGAGACCGCTGCCCTTCGCAACAAGCCGGCGGTCTTCTACTACTGGGGGCCGACCTGGCTGCTCGGCAAGTTCGACTTCATGCGCCTCGAGGAGCCGCCCTTCAACCAGGCGACGTGGGACGCGATGATGGCGGCCGAGCACCCCACGGAGGCGACGGCCTACCCCGAGAGCAAGGTCGTGATCGGCGCTAACAAGGCGTTCACCGAAGCGGCGCCTACCCTCGCCAAGTTCCTGTCGAGCTACAGCTCGACCAACGCGGCCACCTCCGCCATGCTCGCCTATATGCGTGACAACAAGGCCGATCCGGCCGAGACCGCGGTCCATTTCCTCAAGACCACCGACGACTGGACCGCTTGGGTCCCCGCCGAGGTTGCGGAACGAGTCAAGGCTTCGCTCGACTCGATGTAGGCTCCGCCTGACGGCGGCATCTGTGCACGGCCGGCCTGCGGGCCGGCCGTCGTCTAGGAGGACGGAGACATGTTCCCCGATATCGGCGCCCCGATCGCCGAGACGGTCAACCAGTTCGTCGAGTGGCTGATCGTCGAGCATGGCGCCTTCTTCGAATCGATCGCCAATGGCGTGCTGGTCGTCCTTGTCGCCATCGAACAGACGCTTCGGAACGCACCGCCGCCGGTCATCCTCGCCGGCGTCGGCGTCATTGCCTTCGCCGCCAGCCGGAACATCCTCCTTAGCCTCGCGATGGTCTTCCTCGCCTGGCTCGTCGGCTGCCTCGGGCTGTGGGAGCAGGCGATGCAAACCGTCGCGCTCCTGATCGTCGCGGTCGGTATCAGCATCATCCTCGGCATACCGCTCGGCGTGCTGACCGCCCGCAGCAGCATCTCCCGCGCGGTCATCAATCCGATCCTCGACCTGATGCAGACGATCCCGAGCTTCGTCTACCTCATCCCCGCGGCGATGCTGTTCGGCCTCGGCAAGGTTCCGGCGATTCTTGCCACGGTCATCTACGCGACGCCGCCGCTGATCCGCCTGACCGATCTCGGCATCCGCCAGGTCGATCACGACGTCGTCGAGGCCAGCCGCGCCTTCGGTGCGACGCGGGGCCAGATTCTCCGCGGCGTGCAGATTCCGTTGGCCCTGCCCTCGATCATGCAGGGCATCAACCAGACCATGATGATGGCGCTTGCCATGGTCGTCATCGCCTCGATGATCGGCGCCCGCGGGATTGGTGAGACGGTGCTGATCGGCCTGCAGCGCAACGATCCCGGCACAGGCCTGCTCGGCGGCCTCGCGATCGTCATCCTCGCCGTGATCTTCGACCGGACCAGCCAGGCATTCGGCACCCGGCTCCAGGCCTATCGCCGCGTGCGGAGCTGACGCCGTTGGCCCTCATCGAGGTTAAGCACGTCTCGAAGGTCTTCGGCCCCGCGCCGAAGAAAGCCCTTGCCCTGGTCCGCGACGGCATGGGCAAGGACGCCTTGCTTGCCAAGACCCGCAACGTCCTCGCTCTCGACGACGTGACGCTGTCGATCGAGCGCGGCGAGACCTTCGTCGTCATGGGCCTTTCGGGATCCGGCAAGTCGACGCTGATCCGCCACCTCAACCGGCTGATCGACCCCACCGAGGGCGAGATCCGGATCGACGGCGTCGATGTCCTCGCCCTCCCCAATCGCGGCCTCGAGGCGTTCCGTCGCGAGAAGACCGCCATGGTCTTCCAGCGTTTCGGTCTCCTTCCCCATCGCACGGTCATCGACAACGTCGCCTATGGCCTCGAGATTCGCGGGGTCGCCAGGGCCGAGCGCCGTGCCAGGGCGAACGAATGGGTGGCGACGGTGGGCCTAGCCGGCTACGAGGATCGCTATCCTTCGGAACTCTCGGGCGGCATGCAGCAACGGGTCGGCCTCGCCCGTGCGCTTTGCACCGACACCGAGATCCTGCTCGTGGACGAGGCGTTCTCGGCGCTCGATCCGTTGATCCGCAGCCAGATGCAGGACGAGCTGATGGCGCTCCAGGGCCGCCTTCGCAAGACAATCGTCTTCATCACGCACGATCTCGACGAGGCGCTGCGCCTCGGCGACCGCATCGCGATCCTCAAGGACGGGCGATTGTCGCAGGTCGGCACGCCGGCCGAGATCCTGCTCAACCCGGCCGACTCCTATGTCCGGGCTTTCGTCAAGGACGTGAACCGCGGGCGTGTGCTCACCGTCGACGCCGTGATGAAGCCGCCGCCGCTCCGCCTCACCGACGAGACCCTCGAGGAGGCGTTGGCGGCGATGCAACGGCGCGGTGCCGAGATCGGGTATGTCGTCAGCGACCATCGCTATCGCGGCGTCGTCACCCGCGAGGCGGTGAACGCGGCGCTGCTCAGCCAGGCGGCCCCTAACGTCGCCGCGATCGCCGTCGATTCGCCTTCGATCGAATCCGGCGTGTCGATCGCCGCGGCCTTGCCGGCGACGCTCGCCAGCGCCTTTCCTGTCGCCGTCATCGGCGCCGACGGTGCCGTCGCCGGCATCATCTCCGCCGACCGCGTCGGCGAGGTCCTTGCTCCATCCGAGGTTCGGGAAGCCGCCGAGTAGGCCATCCCGGGGTTCCGGCGTTCATGCCGCCGGGCGGAGCCAGGCAGGGGTCACCACCCGCGTATCACCGAGGCGACCATCAGCACCCCGACCACGGCAGCGCCCGCCGATGCCAGCAACACGGCGCCGGCGGCCATGTCCTTGGCCCGCCGCACCGCAGCGGCTTCGCCAGGATGAAGGTGGTCGAGGATCGCCTCGAGCGCGGAATTGATCATCTCGATCGCCAGCACCAGGGCGATGGCCAGTGCGACGGCGGCGACCCACACGACATCGGGTCGGAGACTTGCAGTGCCGACAAGGGCAAGGCCGGCGATCACCGCCTGGCTGCGGAAGCTCGCCTCACGCCGCCACGCCTCCGTGATCCCCGCCCATGCGAAGCCGATCCGCTGGAGTAGCGGCCGCCCCTTCATTCCCGTCGACGCCGGCCAGAACCGGTCATGCCGCGAGCGCCTTTGCCTGGAAGGAATCGAACGCGCGGAGCGCGTCGCCGCCATAGACCATCGACGGCCCGCCGCCCATCTGGATCGCGATGCCGATCGCCTCGACCACCTGGCCGCGCTCGACCCCGAGTTCGGACAGCCGGCGGGCATGATAGGCGACACAACCGTCGCAGCGCGAGGCGATGCTGAGCGCCAGCGAAATCAGCTCCTTCGTCTTCCGCGTTAAGGCCCCGTCGGCATAGGCCGCGGCGCCCAGCGCCTTGAATCCCTTCATCGCGTCGGGATGGCTGCGGGTCAGCTCCGCTGCCGAAGCGTTGACCGCCTCGGCGGCGAGTTCGTAGTCTGAGGTCATGGGTATCGCTCCCTGCACACGCGATATCCTTTGCAAGCGTGCCGCCGCTCATCCTTGATCCCGGTCAAAGCCGCGACCACGCGGCCTAGTTGCGGCAGATCAAGGGTAGCCCCGGCCCGCTGCCCTAACGTCGGCGCGAGGTTTCCAGTTGCCGGTGGTCCGCCGGCGTTCCCACCCGCCAGCCATTCGGTTCATGAGCGCCATGGCCCGCATCCTGTTCGAGATCGAAGGCCTGACCAAGGTCTACCGGACCGGAGACGTGACCGTACAAGCTCTCCGCGGCATCGATGCCGTCCTCTACGAGGGCGAGATCGCGGTGCTGCTCGGTGCCTCGGGCAGCGGCAAGTCGACGCTCCTCAACATCCTCGGCGGGCTCGACGTCGCGACCGCCGGCTCCGTCCGCTTCCGCGGCGCCGAGCTCTCGCGCTACAGCGAGCGCCAGCTCACGCTCTACCGCCGCGATCACGTCGGCTTCGTCTTCCAGTTCTACAACCTAATCCCGAGCCTGACGGCGCGCGAGAACGTCGCCCTCGTCACCGAGATCGCAGCCAATCCGATGCGCCCGGAGGAAGCGCTCGAGCTGGTCGGCCTCAAGGATCGCATTTCGCATTTTCCCGCCCAGCTCTCCGGCGGCGAGCAACAGCGGGTGGCAATCGCTCGCGCCGTTGCCAAGCGGCCCGAGGTGATGCTCTGCGACGAGCCCACCGGCGCGCTCGATTCAAAGACCGGCGTGCTGGTGCTCGATGCCCTGATCCAGACCAACAAAGACCTCGGCACGACAACCGCCATCATCACCCACAACGCGCCGATCCAGGCACTGGCCCACCGCGTGCTCCGCTTCTCCGACGGTCGCATCGGCGAAGTGACGGTGAACGAGCATCGGCTGAGCCCGACCGAGATCGAATGGTAGCCAGATGAGGGCGCTCGACCGAAAGCTCGTCCGCGATCTCATCCGCCTCGGGGCCCAGGCGCTCGCGGTGGCGCTGGTGATGGCCTGCGGTGTCGCCACCCTCATCCTCGCCATCGGCACCTACCGATCGCTCGAGGAGACCCGGCAGGCCTATTACGATCGCTACCGGTTCGGCGATGTCTTTGCTTCCGCCGTGCGGGCGCCGCGGTCGTTGGTGGAGGAGATTGCCGCAATCCCGGGCGTCGCCGTCGCCGAGGCCGGCATCAAGGAGACGGTTCTCCTCGACATCGAGGGGATGCGCGAGCCGGCGAGCGGTGTCGCCATCTCGCTGCCGCCCGGAAACGATCCGGCCGTCAACGCACTCTACCTCCGCGACGGCCGGCTGCCCGAGCCGGGACGCGCCAACGAGGTTGCGGTCAGCGCCGGGTTCGCCGATGCCCACGGCTTCGCGCCCGGCTCTCGCTTCACCGGTCAGCTCGGCGGCACCCGGCTCTCGCTGACGATCGTCGGCATCGTGCTTTCGCCGGAATATGTCTACGCCATCGGTCCCGGCGACATGATGCCGGACAATCGTCGCTTCGGCGTGGTCTGGATGCCGGAGGAGACGCTCGCCTCCCTCTACGATCTCGACGGCGCCTTCAACGCCGTCAGCCTGATCCTCCTGCCGGGCGCCAACGAGGCCAGCGTCATCGATGCGCTCGACCGGCTGCTCGCCGGCTACGGCGGGATCGGCGCCGTTGCCCGCAAGGACCAGCTTTCCAACGCCTTCATCGAGGGCGAACTCACCCAGCTCCAGGGCATGGCGGCGATCATCCCGCCGATCTTTCTCCTGGTCTCGGCGTTTCTCATCAACATGATCCTGTCGCGACTGATCGCCCTCGAGCGCGAGCAGATCGGCCTGCTCAAGGCGCTCGGCTATGGCCGCCTCGAGGTCGTCTGGCACTACCTCAAACTCGTTCTCGTCATCGCGGCGGTCGGTATCCTCATCGGCAGCGCGCTCGGGACCTGGGCGGGGCGGGGCATGACGATCCAGTACGCCAAGTTCTACAGCTTCCCCTTCCTGATCTTCCGCATGAGCGCGCAGGTCTACCTGATCGCCGCCGTCGTCACCTTCGGCGCGGCGATGATGGGCGCCTTCGCCTCGGCCCGCGCCGCCTTCGCGCTTCCCGCCGCGGTCGCGATGCGCCCGCCGGCGCCCGCCACCTACCGGCGCGCACTCGACGGAGCGATGGATCGCTACCGGTTCTTCTCCCAGCTCACCACCATGGCGCTCCGTCACCTCGTCCGTCACCCGGTCCGGGCGGGCCTCACCGCGCTCGGCACCGCCGCCGCAGTGGGGCTCGTCGCCATGTCGATGGGCACCATCGCCTCGATCGACTTCATGATCGACGTGGTGTTCTTCCGGACAGAACGCCAGGATGCCAGCATCCTCTTCGTCAACGAGCAGACCGATGGGGCGATGGCTTCGGTCCGGCGACTGCCGGGCGTGATGGTCGCCGAGCCGTATCTGGCGCTTCCCGTCACGCTGTCGAGCGGGCACTACGTGAAGCGCGTCTCGATAACCGGCAAACCCGAGAATTCGGATCTCAGCCGCGTCCTCGACCTCGATCTCGAGCCCGTGCTCCTGCCGTCGTCAGGACTGGTGCTCGGCGACCGGCTTGCCGCAATCCTCCACGTTGGTGCCGGCGACGTCGTCCAGGTCGACTTTCTCACCGGCGCCCGGCGGAGCGCCGCGGTGCCGGTCGCGCAGGTGATCAGGACCTATATCGGGCTCGCTGCCTACATGGACATTGATGCGCTCGCGCGGCTGGCCGGCACCGGTCCCCGTCTGTCGGGCGCCCATCTTTCCATTGATCCGGCTGAACTCGACGCGCTCTACGCCGCCGTCAAGGAAACGCCCGAGGTCGCGAGCGTCGCCCTCCAGAGCGTCGCACGCGTCCGCTTCCAGGAGACAATGCAGGAGAACATCCTGATCATGATCGGCCTCTACCTCTCGCTCGCGGTGATCATTGCTTTCGGCGTCGTCTACAACAGTGCGCGCATCCAGCTCTCGGAGCGAGCGCGGGAGCTCGCTACCCTCCGGGTCCTCGGCTTTCGCCGCGGCGAGGTGTCGAAGGTCCTGTTCATCGAGACCGGTTTGATCATCGCCGTCGCCCAGCCGATCGGCTGGGCCTTCGGGACCGGCATCGGCTATGTCGTCACCGAGAGCATCGCGAGCGATCTGTTCCGTGTCCCCTTCGAGATCACTCCGGACATCTTCGCAATCGCCAGTCTGGTGGTGGTCGGCGCCGCACTCTTCTCAGCACTGATCGTGCGCCGTCGGATAGATCGCCTTGATCTGGTGCGCGTCCTCAAGACCAGGGAGTGACGATGGCAGCCAAATGGACCAAGCGCCTCCTTGCGCTTCTCGTTCTGGCGGCGATAGCGGCCGGACTCGTCTACGCCTTCCGGCCCCAGCCCGTTGCGGTCGATGTTGCCGCCCTCGGCACCGGGCCGATGGAGGTGACGATCGATGAAGAGGGTATCGCCCGCATCCGCGACATATTTCGCGTCTCCGCCCCGATTCCCGGCCGGGTCGAACGCCTGCCGGTCGATGTCGGCGACACCGTCGAGTCGGACCGGACGATCGTCGCTGCCATCCACCCCGTCGACCCGCCGCTCCTTGACGTGCGTACCCGGCGCGAGCTCGAGGCGGCGGTCGAGGCGGCCAAGGCAGCAGTGATGCTCGCCCAGGCCCAGGTCGACAGCGCCGAGACCAACGTCCGCCTGATGCGCTCCGAGCTCGAACGCGCCCGGGAGCTCGCCGATCGCGCCACCATCTCGGTTCGTGCCTTCGAGAAGGCCGCCGCCGACCTCGAGACCGCCGAGGCGCGGGTCAAGGAGATGCGCGCCGCCCTCGAGCTGCGCCAGAGCGAGCTCGCCAGCGCCGAGGCGCGCCTGATCGAGCCGGGCGGCGACATGCGTACCGAGGCGTCGTGCTGCGTCACCGTCCTGGCGCCGGCCGACGGTACCGTCCTCGATCTGCTCAGCGAGAGCGAGCAGGTGGTGGCGGCGGGTGGCCCGCTGCTCGAGATCGGCGACCCCGGCAATCTCGAGATCATTGTCCACCTGCTCTCGTCGGATGCCGTCGCGGTCGACCCCGACGCGCTGGCGCGGGTCGACGGCTGGGGCGGGCCGGAGCTTGCCGCACGGCTCCGTCGCATCGACCCGTCGGCCTATACCAAGGTCTCAGCCCTCGGCATCGAGGAGCAGCGGGTCGATGCGATCTTCGACATCGTCGACCCGCGTGAGACATGGGCACGGCTCGGCCACGAATTCCGTGTCATGGTCCACGTGCCGATCTGGCGGAGCGACGACGTGCTGCGGCTGCCGCTCGGCGCGCTGTTCCGTCGCGGAGACGCCTGGCACGTCTTCAAAGTCGTCGACGGCCGGGCGATCCTTGCGCCGGTCGGCATCGGCCATCGGAACATGCGGTTCGCCGAGGTGCTCGACGGCCTTGCCGCCGGGGACATCGTCGTCCTCCATCCCAGCGACCGTGTCGCCGACGGCGTGGCGCTTGAGGAGCGGGACGTGGAGTGATTGTCATGGTTGACGGCTAGGAACAGTCGAAGTCGAAAGCTGAGTGCCTGTACCCGATGTCCACCTATCGCCTTGACCGCCTGCTCGCGCCCCGCTCGGTCGCGCTGATCGGCGCCAGCCCGCGGCCGGGCTCGCTTGGCAACGCCGTCCTCGCCAATCTGGTCGGCGCCGGCTTTGCGGGCCCGCTCGACCTGGTCAACCCGCGCCATGGCGAGATCGACGGCCGGCCAGTCGTCGCGTCCCTCCGCGATCTGCCGGAGCCGCCGGATGTCGCTGTGATCGCGGTCCCGGCCGAGATCGTGCCCGCGGTCGTCGCCGACGCGGCGGACACCGGCGTCTCGGCAGCCATCATCGTCACCGCCGGTCTCGGCCATGGTCCGGGCTCGCTTGCGGCCGCGTGCGAAGCTTCGGCGCGGGCCAAAGGCCTCCGCCTGGTCGGCCCGAACTGCCTTGGTGTGATGGCGCCGCGGGCGAAGTTCAATGCCACCTTCGCCGCGCGCATGCCGGCGCCTGGCGACCTCGCTCTGGTCTCCCAGTCGGGCGCCATCGCCGCGGCGATGATCGAATGGGCGGTCGACCGCGAGATCGGCTTCTCGGCGATCCTGTCGATCGGCGACCAGCTCGACGTCGATTTCGGCGACTGCCTCGATGCCCTCGCTCTCGACCCCGCTACCCGCGCGATCCTGCTCTACGTCGAATCGATCAAGGAAGCGCGGAAGTTCATGTCGGCGGCCCGCGCCGCGGCCCGTACCAAGCCGGTGGTGGCGATCAAGGCCGGCCGTCACGCCCAGGCTGCCAAGGCTGCGGCGACCCACACCGGCGCCCTCGCCGGTGCCGACGTCGTCTATGACGCCGCCTTCCGTCGCGCCGGCCTGCTTCGGGTGCTTGATCTCGGCGAGTTGTTCGAGGCGGCGGAGACGCTCGGGCGCGTCCGCTCCGTCAAGGGCGACCGCCTCGCGATCCTCACCAATGGCGGGGGCGTTGGCGTCCTCGGCATCGACCGGCTGATCGACCTCGGCGGCATCCCGGCCGGCATCTCGGCGGAGACCCGCGCGCGTCTCGATGGCGTCCTGCCCGCGACCTGGTCGCACGCCAATCCCGTAGACATCATCGGCGACGCTGACCCCGCCCGCTACGCGGCGGCGCTCGACGCCCTGCTGGCCGATCCCGACAACGACGCCGTTCTGGTGATGAACGTCGAGACCGCGCTTGCCTCGGCTATGGATTCCGCCCGCGTCGTCGCCGACCGCGTTGCCGCCGAGCGTGGTCGTAGGGTGAACCCCAAGCCGGTGCTGACTGCCTGGATCGGCACCGACCAGCGAGTTGCCCCCATCTTCAACGACGGCCGTGTTCCGCACTACGCCACGGAGACGGAGGCCGTGCGCGGGTTCATGCATCTCGTCCGCTATCGCGAGGCGCTCGCCGACCTGATGGAGACGCCGCCATCGCTGCCGGTCGAGTTCAGTCCAGACGCCGATGCTGCGCGCGGGATCGTGGCGGCAGCACTTGCCGACGGCCGCCGCTGGCTCGACCCGCTGGAGGTCGACGCGATCTGCGGCGCCTATGGCATCCCGGCGACACCAGTTGCCTTTGCCGCAACGCCCGAGGAGGCGGCCACGAAGGCCTTGCCCTGGATCGAGGAGGGCAGTGCGATCGTGGTCAAGATCTTCTCCCACGACATCGTCCACAAGTCCGACGTCGGCGGTGTCAGGCTCGGGCTGATAGGACGCGACGCGGTACGCGAGGCCGCCGCGACGGTCATCGCCAATGCCCGCGCCGCCCGCCCGGAGGCGCGGATCGCCGGGGTTATCCTCCAGCCCATGGTCGTCCGCCCCAAGGCGCGCGAATTGCTGGTCGGCATCGCCGACGATGCGACGTTCGGGCCGGTGATCGTCTTCGGCCACGGTGGTGTCGGGGTCGAGGTCATCGACGACAAGGCGGTCGCCCTGCCCCCCCTCGACCTCAAGCTCGCGCGCGACCTGATCGCCCGCACGCGCATCGCTCGGCTTCTCTCCGCCTACCGCAACGTTCCCGCGGTGCCACTCGACGAATTGGCGCTGGTGCTCGTGCGGCTTGCCCAGCTCGCGGCCGATGTGCCTGAACTGCGGGAATTAGACATCAATCCGCTCCTCGCCGACGAGACCGGCGTGCTCGCCGTCGACATGCGGATCGCCATCGCCCCCGATGGCCGATCCGACCGCGGCCACGGCCATCCGCGCTTCGCCGTCCGCCCTTATCCGAGCGAATGGGAGCGCCACGTCACGCTCGCCGACGGCCGCCCTCTCTTCATCCGCCCGATCCGCCCCGAGGACGTGGCGCTGGTGCGTGCCTTCTTCGCCCATGTCACTGCCGAGGACCTGCGGCTCCGTTTCTTCGCGCCGGTCAAGGACTTCAGTCACGTCTTCCTGGCCCGCTTCACCCAGCTCGACTATGCGCGGTCGATCGCCCTGGTCGCCATCGACGAGGCGAACGGGGAGATGCTCGGCAGCGTAAGGCTTCATGCCGATGCCAACTATGAGCGGGCGGAATACGCGGTGCTGGTCCGCTCCGACGCCAAGGGCCAGGGCGTCGGCTGGCTCTTGATGTCGATGATGCTCGAATACGCTCGCGCCGACGGGCTTCGTTTCGTCGAGGGCCAGGTGCTGCGCGAGAATACGGTGATGCTGGCGATGTGCCGCGAACTGGGCTTCGCCATCGCCGACGATCCCGGCGATCCGAACATCCTCCTGGTGAGCCGGCAGTTTCGATGATCGCCCGATCTAGCTCAACCACCATATCCCGAACAGGAGCGACAGCAGCATCATCGGCGCCCCAACGCGCAGGTGGGCCCAGAACGAGATGGTGACCCCTTCCGCTCGCGCCTTCTGCGCGACGATGAGGTTGGCGACGGAAGCGACCAGCGTGAGGTTGCCGGCCAGCGTCGCCGCCATCGCCACCACCAGCCACGCGGCCTGCGGTTCGGCGAGGCCGGCGACGAAAGGCTGCAGCACCAGCACGGCCGGCACGTTGCTGACGAGGTTCGAGAGGACCACCGTGACCGCCGAGAGCATCGGCACGCTGTCGAGACTGAGCCGACCCACCGCCGCATGCGTTTCCGGGCCGAGCACGGCCTTGTCGAAGCCGGCGACCACGACGAACAGTCCAGCGAACATCAGAAGCAACGGCCAATCGATGTCGAAATAGACCTTCTCCGCCTTGACGCGGCGGGTGAGGAGCAGCGCCGACCCGCCTACCACCGCGACTTCGGCGATCGGATACCCGGCCAGGAAGAAGCCGATCATGGCCGCCAGTGCGGCAAGCGACTTCCAGACCAGTGGCAGGTTCGGCCGGCTCGGCCTGAGCTTCGGCACCGGGAGGCGCTCGCGGGTGAGGAACTCCCGCGGATGAAGGAGCGCCACCACCGCAATGGTCAGCACCAGCGAGAACAGCGCCACCGGCGCAAGCCAGGCCGCAAAGGTGGCGTAGTGGATGCCGGCCAGCGATCCGATGATCATGTTCTGCGGATTGCCGGTGATGGTCGCGACGCTGCCGGCGTTGGAGGCCATCGCCAGGCCGAGCAGATAGGGTACTGGATTGCGGCCGAGCCGGCGGACAAGATCGAGCACGATCGGCGCCATCACCAGGCAGATCGTGTCGTTGACGAGCAGTGCCGAGAAGACGCCCGCAACCAAGACCACGGCCGCGAGCAGCGCCAGGGGATGACGAACCCGCGCCGTCACGAAGGCGCTGACCAGGCGGAAGAAGCCGGACAGCCGGAGATTGGCCGCCACGATCATCATGCCGAGGAGAAGCGCGATCGTCCCCATGTCGATCGCCCTGTAGGCCTCCTCGACATCGAGCACGCCCGTCGCCACCATCAGGCTCGCGCCGAGCAGCGCCGCGCCGGCACGGTCCATCCGATAGCCGGGCAGTTTGCCCACGGCCATCACTAGGTAGGTGCAGGCGAAGATCAGGATGGCCGGGATCACCCCGCCTGATTACTCCCGACCTCTTGCCGGGAACAGCGGCCCGCCGCTGTAATTAGGTCGCATCGCACTGCGACATCTTGGCTGGCATTGGACTCCGGTCGCGTTTTCGTGATCGTCGGCGGTCTTGCGACCGTGCCGAGCAGGGTTAGGCTTGCGAACGGGCCGGAGTGGTTCCGGCCTTCAAAGGTGGAAGGGATGTCTTGATGAAGATCATGACGACCTCAGCCTCGGTGCTCGCGGCATGCGGGCTCGTCGCCGCCGTGAGCCTGCCCGCCAGCGCCTGTGAGTTTCACAAGAACCACGTCACTGCGGCGGTGAACCCGCCGCCTGTCGAGGAGACCGTCGCGGCCCCGGCCACGACCGTCGATCCGATGGTTCTTGCGGATGCGGCGAAGGCGGTGCTGGTCCCGTCCGCGCCGAGGGAGGAATCCCTCGAGACGGTCGAGACCGACTGAATCCTGATCCAAGGCCAGGACGGGGAAGGCGCCGGTCCTCGGGCCGGCGTCTTCTTGCGTGAAGGCCATCCCGTCAATCGACGGCCTGGGATCCTGCCGGAAAGTGCTGCCGCGTCCGCAGCGACATCCAGCACGGCCTGCAGTCCTGGCCTGCGCGCGCTGCCTCTCCGGCCTTCCGGCTGCCCCGACGAGGGCCTCCTGCGCCCGGCCGTGCGATCAGATGTGGATCGGCCTGAACCAGGCGGCGAGCGCGGCTTCCTTGACCGCCTCCGACAGCGTCGGATGGGCATGGCAGATGCGGCCGAGATCCTCGGCGGCGCCCGCGAATTCCATCAGCACGCAGGCCTCGGCGATCAGCTCGCCCGCATAGGGTCCGACGATGTGGACGCCGAGCACGCGGTCTGTGGCGGCATCGGCCAGCACCTTGACGAAGCCGTCCTTCTCCAGCATCGCCCGGGCCCGAGCGTTGGCGGAGAACGGGAACTTTCCCGACCGGTATTCGATGCCGTCCGCCTTGAGTTCCTCCTCGGTCTTGCCGACCGACGCGATCTCGGGATGGGTATAGACCACCGCCGGGATGACGCCGTAGTTCACATGGCCCGCCTGGCCGGCGACGATCTCGGCAACGGCAACCCCCTCGTCCTCGGCCTTGTGGGCGAGCATCGGACCGCGGATGACATCGCCGATGGCGTAGATCCCCTCGACATTGGTGCGGAAGTGCTCGTCGACGGCGACCCGCTTGCGCTCATCGAGGGCAATGCCCGCCTCCTCGAGCCCGAGGCCCGTCGTATAGGGCCGTCGCCCGATGGCGACGAGGACGATGTCGGCCTCGATCGTTTCGGCCTCGCCGCCGGCGGCCGGCTCGATCGTCACCGAAAGCGCCTCGCCAGAGGTGTCGGCGCCGGCGACCTTGCTCGACAGCCGGAAGGCAATCCCTTGCCTCGCCAGGAGGCGCTGCGCCTGCTTGGCGACCTCGCCGTCCATGCCTGGAAGAACGCGGTCAAGGAACTCGACGACCGTCACCTCCGAGCCGAGGCGCCGCCACACCGAGCCGAGTTCGAGACCGATGACTCCGGCGCCGACCACCACCAGCCGCTTCGGCACTTCCGGCAGCGCCAGCGCGCCGGTCGAGGACACGATCCGCCGCTCGTCGACGGTAATGCCGGGGAGGGGAGTCCACTCCGATCCGGTGGCGATGACGATCGCCTTGGCCTCGACCTCGCTGGTGCTGCCGTCCTCGGCCGTCACCTTGACCTTGCCCGGGCCGGCGATCGCACCGGTGCCACGCAACGTGTCGATCTTGTTCTTCTTGAACAGGTAGGCGACGCCGGTGGTGTTTGATTCGACCACCGAGTCCTTGTGGGCAAGCATCGCCTCGAGGTTCAGGCTCGGCGTGCCCACCTCGATGCCGAAGGTCGGGAAGTCATGACCCGCCTTCTCGAACAGTTCCGAGGCGTGAAGGAGAGCCTTGGAGGGGATGCAGCCAACATTGAGGCAGGTGCCGCCCAGCGTCGGATCCTTCTCGACCACCGCCACCTTCAGCCCGAGCTCTGCGGCACGGATGGCGCAGACATAGCCACCCGGGCCGCTTCCGATGACGACGAGATCGTAACTGGCCATGACGCCCCAGCCTCCAAGGTCGTGACGCCACGCGGCGCCGGTCGGTCAACGATGTAGCGAACCGACGCCGGCGTTGCTACGGCTC
>Ga0207773_100440_pt1 | contig 16711 bp, 13 predicted proteins | sample TtaePargueraPR_2_FD_187281 | JGI IMG/M metagenome (GOLD analysis project Ga0207773, IMG submission 187281) | Aerobic enrichment media microbial communities from Bioluminiscent Bay, La Parguera, Puerto Rico - Tt and M1 (3) (SPAdes) | ecosystem: Environmental > Aquatic > Marine > Unclassified ...
ATCTACCCACTGGCAAGGCTGCCAAAATACCGGGAATTGGCGACAAGCTGCTGAGTATTCGAAAACAGAAAAATGAATATTTAAAAAATGCGGAAAAAGTGCTAACTGATTGCCAGAAGCACAATATTTCCATTTCCACTTACTTGGACAAAAACTATCCCTCCCGTCTAAAGTCCTTTATGGACTCTCCTGTCCTTCTTTTTTCAAAGGGGAATGTAAATTTTAACCCAAGCAGAACCATTGGAATAGTAGGGACCAGAAATGCCTCAGAATATGGCAAAAGTACTACCCGGAAAATCGTGGAAGGTCTTGCCCCATATAGCCCTACCGTGATCAGTGGATTGGCCTATGGCATTGACATCACTTCACACCGTGCTGCTTTGGAATTTGGGCTTCCCACTATTGCGGTTTTGGGAAATTCCCTTGAGCAGGTTTATCCGGCCAACCACAAAGGTGTTGCGGATTGCATGTATGAAAAGGGAGGTTTGGTTTCAGAATATAAAATAGGAACCAAACTCAATCCAAACAATTTCCCTGCAAGAAACCGAATCATTGCCGCCCTTTCTGATGCCTTGATAGTCGTAGAGGCGGCCAAGAAAGGTGGGGCATTGATCACCGCAGAGATTGCTTATAGCTATAACAAGGAAGTCTTTGCCGTCCCGGGCAATCTTCAAAACACCTACAGTGAAGGCTGTAACAACCTCATCCGCTCCATGAAAGCCAGCATCTACACCGGGCCAAAAGACATCCAGGAAGCGCTTTCATGGACCAAAGAAGATGAAGAAAATGATCGTAAAGATACTAAGCTTGATCTAAGCCAATTCCCGGTGCCAGAAAAAAATATCCTTAAACTTCTTAGTGAAAGCAACGAACTGGAAATCGACCAACTCAGTTGGCAAAGCCAAATTCCCGTCGCCCAGCTGGCCTCTCTCCTACTTAACCTGGAATTCCAAGGTTTGATAAAGTCACTTCCTGGTAAAAAGTATGCATTGGTTTAGGGAATAGGGATTGTAAGATTTGAAAATTGAAAGATTAGAGAGAAAGCAACTGGTAGGAATTTGCAATTCCGGCCATCCCATAAGAACGTATATAAAATTCAACTTTTCAAATTGGCCAATAACTAAAACTAAAAAATCCTGCGTTCTCTGCGCACCTTCCCTCTCCTCTGCGGTTAGGATCCATCATGGCAAATAGCCAAAATATCAACAATTAATTCGTGAAATTCCGTGTAATTCGTGGCCCATTCAATCAAAAACAAACCTGGCCAGCTTCATTGCTTCTCCGAACTCTTCCTTATTCAAGCCTAGCTTATAGCCGTTCCTTTCCAGTACTTCTATCATCACTTCTGTAGCCACATTGCCCACCAGTTCATCCTTGGCCATGGGACAGCCCCCAAAGCCTTTGATTGCCCCATCAAACCTCCTACAACCTCCTCGCAATCCTGCTTCTATTTTTTCGGTTATGGTTTCAGGCCGGCTATGAAAATGCGCCCCAAATTCAATTTCGGGATAAGCCTGAATATTTGTACTGAAGAGCTCTTCAATCAACTTTGGCTCAGCTGCACCTATGGTATCTGAAAGCGCGACAATCTTGATCCCCAATTCATCTAGCTTCCCCACAAATTCAGCTACTATTTCAGCGGAAAATGCTTCTCCATAAGGATTCCCAAAGCCCATGCTCAGATAGGTTACTAAGGTTTTCCCTTTGATCTCACAGAGGTTATGGGTATCCTCCATGGCTTCCAAAGCCTCAGCTATACTCTTATTAGTGTTCCGCTGCTGGAAAGTCTCAGAAATGGACAGAGGAAAACCCAAATAATCAATCTCCTCAAAATGTAAAGCATCTTCTGCCCCTCTCTTATTAGCCACAATGGCCAACAACTTCGACTTGGAATGAAAAAGATCCAGCAATTCCAACAGTTCGGCCGTATCCCTCATCTGTGGCATGGCCTTGGGACTCACAAAACTCCCAAAGTCCACTGTATCAAAACCGACTTCCAACAACTGATTGATATAAGCTGCTTTGATAGCTGTATCTATAAACTCCTCCCGTCCTTGCATCGCGTCCCTAGGACATTCAATGATTTTCATGGTAATTTGATTTCCTTAAAAATAATAATCGAAATTAAGGAAATTTATTGGGAATGGCCTCTTAATTATAATCCCCTATCCTGCGCCTCTTCCATGCGAGTGTTCCATTGAATATTGTAGAATTTATTGGCGCCTAACTGGTTGCCAAAATATTGAAACCTATCCGAAGAGAAGCGTTCTCTTTGTGGCCATTTTTTTTAGATTGACAATGCAAAAAGTGTCCGTAAGATGTGATTTATTTCTGTAAACATGGGTGCTTTTCATGGGAAAGTGTATTATACCCTTGCCCCCTAGGGCTTTTTCAAGATATAAGACACACTACTCCTTACTTATTACTGTAAGCCTTCCAGAAGTTACCAGAATTAGTTATTTTTATATAAGCCAAGTTTTTGGGAAACTAGCCATTTGGGCCAATGTGCCCAAATCATTACAACGAAATCCGGAATTGCATTTACGGAGATGCCGAAAACCGATTAGAGTAGGCAAAATTTTAAACGACCTAAAATGAACAGATTAACAATTGTTTTAATCCTAATAGCTGGACCGCTATTAATTGCTTCTTCCATTACCAGTTGTAGTGAAAAAGAAGAAAAAACGGTAGAAATGGTTACTGAGCCTGCCTTTGATTTGGCTACAGCCAAGTCGGAAATTGAAGCTGCTAATAAAGAATTTATGGATTTTTTTGCCGCAAAGGACTCAGTAGGCTTGGCCAATTTATATACGCAAGATGCTAAATTCATGATGAATGGTGCACCCGCCATAACTGGAAGGCAAAATATTCAGTCCACCATGTCAGGTTTTATGCAATCAGATATTACAAGCATGGAACTTATTACAATCGATGTTTGGGGAACAGAAGATATGGTAGTAGAAGAAGGTGAATATTTATTACATGCCGGGGATACGGAAGCAGATCACGGGAAATATTTGGTGCTCTGGAAGAAGGCAAACGGCAACTGGAAATTGCATAGGGACATTTTCAACACTAATTTGCCCGCTGAATAGTCCAATCCAAGAAAGAAAAGGTGAGATTTTTTAATCTAATCAGGGATAGCCATTTAGCTACACCTGATTAGATTAAAAAAATTATGCACTTTGTAAGAACTCATTGTATTCAACCTGAAACACTTTTTCAAAAAGCTTTCTAAATAAAAGTACCTCATTAACATTAATCCAATTGATTATCTTTAAAATAGACAGTTTTTAGAATAAAGATTAAACTAATGCCCGCCTTTCTTTTAGAAAAAAATACCTGCTAGGGTATTTTTTAAATCTTAATTAATCTATAAATTCTTTATAAAATTTTCTATAAATAAAATAACAACAAAAACTGCTATGATAAAATGATATTTTAGAAAAATCTTCTTATTCATACCATTATCATAATTATTTATAATTTAGAAAATGGTTATATTTCCTGGGCATCTGCAAAACACATCATATTATATAATTAATTTAATGTTGGAATCTAAAAAAATCTTAATAATAACAATAATCATATTACTCTATTCTGGAGGTTTATATGCACAGTCCGCTGCACTTTCTGTTGGTGGAAATGCTATGGGACTTTCAGGAACCGTCAGCTATTCTATTGGTCAAACTGTTTACAAAAATTATTCCCATGAAAATTTAGCAATAATAGAAGGAGTCCAACAACCATATGAAATCTATACTATCCCAAAACCTGACGGGTCTAAAGAGAATATACAATTAATCGTTTACCCTAACCCTTCAACAAATCACGTAATATTATGCATTAGCAATTACGACAAGAGGCACTTAAGCTATCAGTTTTACAACTCACTTGGACAATTATTAAGCACTGATTTAATTGTTGATCAAGAAACTATCATAAACACTGATGATCTTTCTCCTGCCACGTATTTTTTAATCGTTACAGAAAATAAGTCCATCATAAAAACCTTCAAATTGCTCAAAAAATAGGACAAAAATGAAAAATTTATCTATACTGTTTATTCTAATCTTTCTTTCAGTTGCCGCCTTGGCCCAAGCTCCACAAAAAATGAGTTACCAAGCCGTAATTAGAGATTTGAACAATGAATTAGTAAGAAACTCTACAATCGGAATACAAATGAGTATTATTGAGGGCTCTTCCTCCGGTTCAATTGTTTACACAGAAAGTCATGCTATTACCTCAAACGAAAACGGCTTAGTAAGTTTAGAAATAGGCTCTGGAGAAATTATACAAGGCAATTTTTCTGAAATTGATTGGGGCAATGGCACTTATTTTATCAAAACTGAAACTGACCCCTTAGGTGGAACTAATTACACTATTACAGGAATAAGCCAATTGCTAAGTGTCCCCTATGCGCTATACGCTGAAAACACCAAATTAGTTGGCTGGAAAGTAAAGGGAGATACAGTATATACAGATCTAAGTGTACTCATTGGCAACAACAATACAAACGATTTTTCCCCTCTGCACATCCAATCCTACCCTAACATTGCTACAGGAATCGCCATTGAAGGCTCTGCAAATAACAAAAGCAACTCGGGCATTCGTTTTTATGATGAATCGGAAAGGGTTTCAGCAATTGGTGTTTCATTAAGTGGCAATGGATTTTATTCCACCAATTCACAAAAAGGTGATTTTGTAATCAGATCAGAAGGCCATAATATAATCTTTGCAACCAACCCTGAAAACAACTTTGAATCAATACTGATCATTTCACAAAATGAAAATGTGGGCGTAGGTACTATAACACCTAAAAGGAAACTTCATGTAAAAGACGTACTAAGACTAGAACCAAGAAATAGCGCCCCCACAAACCCTTCTAAAGGAGATATGTACATGGACAATATTTCAAACAAACTGATGGTATTTGATGGCACTCAATGGCAAGCATGTTGGTAAACATAATAGTAAGGTACATTCTAAAAAATTATTTTTAGATTAATGAAAAAAAACTCAAAATTACAATTTGTTATTTTGAAGCTTCTCTTTCAATACACTTGAGCCCAATTGACCAAGGGTTCACCAACTAGTAAGGTTTAAACTCCCAAAACATCTCCTCAACATTCCTTATTAGAAATCCACATTAATTTTTAATTTGCACATCATTTTGATATCGCAATAACCAACTCAGCAGCATGCAAATCAACTTTAAAAAAGAGGTCTTGCCGCACCTCTTAGGTATTGTTTCTTTTTATATCCTGATCGTACTGTATTTTTCCCCAATGGTCTTTGAAGGGAAAATGATCTTCCAAAACGATATCCTCCAATGGGAAGGTTCTGCCAAAGAGGCAATTGATTTCCGGGAGGAAACAGGCGAAGAGGCCCTTTGGACCAACAGTATGTTTGGAGGTATGCCAGCCTACCTGATCAACACAGAATACCCTGGCGATATATCCAAGGCAGTGATCAGCACCCTGACACTTGGCCTTCCCCACCCTATCAATGGGCTTTTCTTTGGAATGGTAAGTATGTATATCCTGCTGTTGTGTTTCAAAGTCAGGCCTGCAATATCGGTAATGGGCGCCTGGGCTTTTGCCTTTAACACCTTCCACATGCTCAGCTTAGAGGCCGGTCACAATGCCAAAATCTGGGCCTTGTGCCTGGTACCCCTAATCCTTGCGGGAATCCATATGGCTTTTGGCGGGAAAAAACTGTTGGGCTTAGCAATCACTGCATTGGCCTTAATGCTTCAAATCCGCTTTAACCACCTTCAGATCACCTATTATACCTTGATCGTAGTGCTGATCTATGCCATAGGCCAGCTGGTTTACTATGTCAAAGCAAAGCGTCTGCCTGAATTTGGCAAAACTGCTGGGATGCTGATTCTTGGAGGGATGTTGGCGGTTGGAGCTAACGCTAATCGCCTGATGTCTGTTTTGGAGTACGGAAAATACTCTATTCGCGGTGAAAAGACCTTGGAAAGCAATAACGAAAATGAGGCCGGACTGAGCAAAGATTATGCATTTAGCTGGTCCCAGGGCAAGCTGGAATCCTTGACCCTGTTGGTACCCAATTTTTCTGGTGGTGCCAGCCAAGAAGATTTGGGAGAGGAATCCAATACCGAAAAGGCACTCCAGCAAAACGGAGTTTCAGGAGCTCAACTTACCAACTTTATCAAAGGTGCCCCCACCTATTGGGGTGACCAGCCCTTCACAGGAGGGCCAATTTATGGCAGTATCATTATGGTTTTCCTTTTCGTGGTTGGGATCCTTTATGCTCCCAAACGCTTTAGAAATATCTTTGTGGCCATCACCTTGGTTTCACTGATGCTGGCCTGGGGTAAAAACCTAGCTTGGTTTAATTATACCCTCTTTGATATCCTACCTGGATATAACAAATTCAGGGCAGTCTCCATGGCCTTGGGGATTACACTTTTTGCCATCCCTGTTTTAGGCTGCATAGGATTGGAGAATTTATATGCAGACACCAATGAAAAACAAAAAATCAAAGGCCTGTTAACGGCTTTTGGGATCGTAGGTGGTTTAACGCTGTTATTGATTTTATTTGCAGGTGCCCTTGGTTTCAAAGGGGCAGCCGATGCCAGTTTGCCTGATTGGCTGACCCAAGCCCTAAGAGCTGACCGTAAAGACATGCTTCGGAAAGATGCCTTCAGAAGTTTAGCCTTTATCGTTCCCAGTGCATTTTTGATCTACTGGGCACTCAAGGGAAAGACCAAGCTCCTTTACGCAACATTGGGTATTGGGCTACTTGTATTAATTGATATATGGACGGTAAACAAACGCTATCTCAATGACAGCTCCCTGGAGAAAAGCCCAAGTGAAAGTTATTTTGCCCCTACTCCCGCAGATAAAAAAATCATGCAGGATGAAGGTTATTTCCGGGTGTTGAACCTGCAAAACACCTTCCAGGAAGCCCGGACCAGCTACCGTTTCAATAGTATTGGAGGATACCATGGGGCAAAAATGCGCAGGTACCAGGACTTGATAGACCAGGTTTTGCATCCTGAAATCAGCCAGTTTATCCAAAAGGCACAGGATGGAGATTTTGATTATGAGGCCTTAAATGCTGTCAATATGCTGAACACCAAGTACATTATGGCAGGTAAAGGTGAAAATGCGGTATTTGAAAACCCTCAGGCAAATGGTCCTGCTTGGTTCCCAAAGGAAATTATCCCTGTAAGCTCCAATGCGGAAGAAATCCAACAAATCGCCTCCATGGACACCAAAACGCAGGTCACCGTCAACACCAATGATTTTGAAGCCAGTATTGGTGTTGGAACCGTAGTTCTTAAGGACTACAAACCAAACCAAATGACCTATACGGTGGATGCAAAGCAAGGTGGCTTGGTAGTACTTTCAGAAATATACTACCCTGAAGGCTGGATAGCCACCATCAACGGTCAAGAAACCGCTATTTTGCGGGTAAACTACCTCCTCAGGGGATTAATGGTGCCAAAAGGGCAATCAGAAGTAATATTAAAATTTGAACCTAATAGCTATTATCGTGGTTCTTTTATTGCGGTATCATCCCAATATTTTATTATATTACTACTGCTTGCAAGCTTAACCCTATTAGTCACCAAATTCAATAAAAATGGAAGAGAAGGATAAGTACATCAGTTTCTATGACCAATTTACGTCTGATCCAAAGAAAAATGAGATCAGCGTGCTGCACGTACATATCCTGGAAAAATTGATAATTGAGGGTTTAAGGTCTAATCATAAAGTCCTGGAAGCCGGCTGTGGTTTGGGAGAACTTAGCCATCTAATTGCCCAAAAGGTGAAACATGGGAAGGTCCTGGGAGTGGACATCAATGAAGACACGGTAAAAAAAGCTTCCCAATTATGGGAGAAGCAAAAAAACCTGAGCTTCGAAAAAGCAGAAATGAAGGCTTTTGAAAACCATGGGGAAACTTATGACTTCATTATTCTCTCAGAAATTCTTCAGCAAATCTCAAGGGACAAACATTACCGGTTGTTTGAGAGAGTAAGGCATCTCTCCCAAAATGGCACAACAATTTTTGTGAACCTCCCTTCACCCCGCTTTTCCGAATGGAAGGCCCAAAACGACCCTGAAAGCTTGCAATTCGTGGAATCTATCGTTAATGTCGGTGCCATGATCGAAAGTGCGACTGCAAACGGCTTCTTCCTTGAAAAAGTGGCATCCTACAGTGTATTCTTCGAAGAAAACGATTTTCAATATTTTATCTTCAGACCTCAATCGAGGGTGGTTTCTCCTATGCCAAAGAAAAAGCGCCTTTTTAGTAAAGAAAAATTACATATAAACCTGATGAGTTTGTTAATGTAATGCAGACTTGAACCATTCTATGTTAGATTACTGCGTCATCATTCCTGCGCATAACGAAGCAAAGTTTTTGCCAGGATTGCTGGATTCCCTGACCCAACAAAGTCTACTTCCTAAACAAACTGTCATAGTAAATGACCATTCTTCTGATGGAACAGAAAGGATTATAGACCAATATGCTTTAAAATTCCCTTGGATTTCCAAAGTCAACAGTAAAACAGAAGCCTCGAGGCTCCCTGGAAGCAAGGTAGTGGCAGCTTTTGAAAAGGGACTGAAAGATATCAATCAACCCTATGACTTTATTGTCAAGTTGGATGCTGATCTGATACTTCCCCAGGATTATTTTGAGCAAGTTTCCCTTACTTTTCAAGATAACCCCAAAGCCGGTGTGGTGGGAGGTTTTGCCTATGAGCTGGAAGATGGAGCATGGAAACTTAATCACCCCATGGGAAAAGACCATGTCCGGGGAGCATTCAAGGCCTATTCCAAAGCATGCTTTAATCAAATGAATGGTCTACGATGTAGTATTGGTTGGGATACCATAGACGAACTCCTGGCGCGGTATCATGGCTTTGAAGTGGTCACCCTGCCAGCATTAAAGGTAAAGCATTTGCGCCCAACAGGCTCCAGTTACTCCAAAAAGGCCAAATACATGCAAGGGCAGGCCATGTATAAAATGCGTTATGGTCTTGGGATTGCCTTTCTGTCCATGGCAAAGGTAAGCTGGAAACAAAAGAAACCGCTATACCTTTTGGACAGCATGATAGGCTACCTCTCTTCTTTTCTTAATAATACCGAAAGGGCCGTCTCTGTAGAAGAAGGGAAGTTTATTCGCACTTACCGATGGAAAAACATCTTTCAGAAGATGAGCGGTAAATAAAGCTATTTTTCCTAAGTTTGGTAATTTAAAAGCCATTGGTTTATCCAAAAAGCATGACTAATCCGATCATTCAGCAACTCAAAAAAGCACAACAAAACAGCATTCTTCCCAATGAAAACTGGCGCAGGGAAAAAGGTGATGGACTCAAATACCTCCGTTACCGCATCTTCCGCCCATTGATCAAAGGGGTATTTTATACTTTTCGCTGGTGGCACAAACCCACCCCATGGTTTGCTCCCTCAGCAGTGAATTTTCTAAAGGGATGGTTGCAAAAGGACATGGTTGGACTGGAGTTTGGGAGTGGTGCCAGTTCAAAGTTCTTTGCACAGAAAATCAAAAAATTAGTCAGTGTGGAGCACCACCAAGGTTGGTTTGAACACGTATCAAAATGGTTCAAAGAGAACAAGTTAGAGAATATTGATTATCGTTTTATTGCGGAACAACCAAACTTTGAAACAAAAGAACTTCCTCAATTCTTTGAAACCTTTGGCTTGAATCAGGAAGATTATCATTTTAAGAAACCGTTTTGGAAATACTTCCACGTTGCCGATGAGTTCCCTGATGAATATTTCGACTTTATCTTAGTGGATGGCCGGGCCAGGGTAGCTTGTTTGTTGAATTCTTTACCCAAGCTAAAATCCGGTGGTTTGATGATTTTGGATAATTCTGATCGTTCCAGTTATCAGCTAGCTTTTACAATTTTAAAGGGCTGGGAAAGTTATACCTGTACTACGGGGCTTTCAGACACCACTTTTTGGATCAAACCTTAATCAATGGGAATCATAAGGAAACAATCATCGCAAACTACCATCATCGCATATGCAGGCATCCTGATAGGCTTTGTTGGTTCAGCACTTTTACGTCCCAAAATCCTGTCAGAAGGAGAAATCGGTTTGCTTCAATTGGTCCTGAACACCACTGCCTTATTTGCTTCTATATTCACTCTGGGCACGAACCTCACCACCCTAAAAATGGTGCCTGAGTTTAAAAACAAGCCAGAAAAGAAAAAGAGCTTTATTACATTTTCCCTTTTGGTGGGATTAGTGGGAACGGTATTGGCTATTCCTGCTTTTCTATTAACCAAGGCGTTTATCTTCCAAACGCAAGATGGAGGCTTTGAAGGGTTCAACTATAACACCACCTTTTATGCCGGTATTTTGGTGGTTATCGGGTTTCGGGTTTTCCAATTTATTTTGGACGCCTACCTTCGTACCAATCACCAGCCCCTCCCTGGTGTTTTTTCGGACAGCATTATACAAAAGTTCTTCCCCATTTTGGGCCTGATACTTTTTTATTTTCATTGGATTGATTTTCAGCAACTTATTTACTTTAACCTGGCCATCTTCTTCCTCCCGGTACTGATTTCGTTTATCATGCTAAAAAAAGCCAATGCTTTTACATTCGGAAGACCTGGTCCATTTAGCAGGGAAGAAAAAAAGACCATAACAGGCATTTCTTCCTCTGGCATCCTGGAAATCCTAAGCGGTGGACTGATCCTATATATTGACGCCTATATGGTCCAATGGCTTATGGGGGAAGATGCGGTTGGGATTTATACCACCTTATTCTTTTTTGGGGTGGTCATCAGCGTTCCTGCTAAGGCCATCCGACGTGTCTCCATCGTGACGATTTCAGAATCCATGGCCTTAAGGGATTACGGTAATATCCAAACTATCTATAAAAAGAGTAGCCAGACTTTATTGGTAGCCGGCGGACTCCTGTTTTTGGGAATCTGGTGTAACCGCTATAGCGTAGGTGAATATTTGGGGGAAAACTATGCAGCAGCTATTCCTGTTTTACTCTTCATTGCTTTAGCCCAGTTGGTGGACTGCATTACTTCTGTCAATTACCAGATCATTGCCGTCTCCAAACACTATTATTACAACCTATTTATGGGCTTTATGACCCTTGCTCTGCTGATCATCTCCAACTATCTGTTAATCCCCATCATGGGTGTCTCTGGAGCAGCTTTGGCTTCACTGCTCAGCATGATCCTGATCAATGGCATGAGACATCTCTTTCTTAAAAACAAATACCAACTCAGCCCATTTTCCATAGAAAACCTCAAAACCATTCTGATCATTGCAGTAGTATTATTTCTGGTGGATTGGATTCCAAACCTTGATAATATCTACCTAAACCTCCTATTTAAAGGGGCTTTGGTCCTTGCAATATATTTACCTGCTGTCTACATTACCCAATGCTCACCTGACTTCAATGTGGTGATGGATAAGTATTTGAGGATATTTAGGGTAAAAAAATAACGACTCTATATGAAATAAAGTGGATAAAAATTATAATCGGATAATCAGATAGCATAGTTTTGGTTAACTGTCGAATCGATTAACCGGTTAACTGGCCGTATGCGAAAAGGCTGTGTTTGTGTCTTCTAAGAATGTTTGCCTAAGGCTGAAGGCCTAAGGACGAAAGATGAAAAATGAGAAATGAATAATAGAGTACGCGATCAATCCTTCATGCCCTCCATTCCTTAATGCCTTCGTGTTTTAACTTTTAATTTAACATTTGACACATTAGCGCTTTCTATAGAATTATCCTGTGGGAATTCAAAAGCCAATCCCAAATCACCAATAACCTAGCAACAATTCGTTCAATCCTGATTGCCCACCACAAATCATATAGGAGGACCAAAATAACTACCCTGATAATGAATTAGAGGTTCCTGGTTTTGTTCCAAAACTCCCAAGTACCTTTTTCAATGAACTGCCCTTCTAAAAAATCACCTCCTGTAAAAAGATCGTACAGCTTCAGAGACAAATCTTACCTCCTCCTCTCCCAAATAAGGATGTAAAGGCAATGACAATGTCGATTGGGAAAGTTTATAGGCCTTTGGACTTCTGTTTATTTCACCAAATGCCCTGGTCATTGGCACAGGCAAAGGATAATGGATAGCGGTACCAATGCCCTTGTCAGCAAGGTAAGTCCTTAGCTCATCTCTTTCTTCAGCAAAAACTGTAAAAAGATGGGCATTATGATCTCCATATAGGATTCCCTGAGGAACATTCAATTCTTTTAAATGCTGCAACTGTTCCAAATAGAGTCTGGAAAGTGCTTTCCGCTTTTGCTGCCATGCTTGGAAATACTCCATTTTCACATTGAGGAAGGCTGCCTGAAGAGTATCGATCCGACTGTTTTTCCCGATCAAATCATGCTGATCTCTTTCTGGTTGGCCATTATTGAGCAATAGTCTTAACTTCTTGGCCAACTCCTCATCTTTGGCCACCATAAGCCCTGCTTCTCCCAAAGCTCCCAAATTCTTGGTTGGATAAAAACTAAAACAACCTATATCCCCGAAACTTCCAGCGCTTTTTCCATGTTGAAATGCTCCCAAAGCCTGTGCTGCATCCTCCACGACTTTTATTCCTTTCGGTTCAGTAAGGGATAGAAGTTTTGTCATATTCACCATCTTTCCATAGAGGTGGACAGGAATAATAACCTTGGTTTTAGGAGTGATCTGGTTTTCCAACAGTTCCAGATCCATCAAACCCTGACTATCCACATCAACAAATTTCACTTCAGCACCGACCATTTTAACTACCTCAGCGGTAGAAACCCAAGTAAGCGCCGGTACAATCACCTCATCTCCAGGACCAATATCCAACGCCCGTAGTGATAACTCTAGTGCATCAGTTCCATTAGCACATGAAATAGCAAATGGCACTTTCAAAAAAGCCTTAATGGTTATTTCCAGCTGCTCTACTTCCTCTCCCCCTGAAAAAAGACCTTTTTGCAGCACCTTAGCGAATTTGGCCTTCAGTTCATCCGCCAAATCTGCATGCATGGATGCCAATTCAAGAAATGGTATGGACTTGCTCATCTAATAGCTTTGCTAACTTTTGTGTGAGTGTTTTTCTTTCAAACCGGAAGATGTCCCTTTCTTTTTCTGGGGAATTTTCCTGGTCAAGCTGCTCTTCCAAATAAGCCTTTACTTCCTTCACCGCCTCATGGGGAAACACTTTACCGGCACCTGCCTCTTGAATGATTTTTGAAGAATCTCCCTTTGGATCACCTAGGGCAACAATAGTCCTTCCCGTTGCTATATATTCAAACAATTTACCGGGAATATTCCCTTTGGCGTTTTTGGTGTTGGTAAGAATCAAAAGTAACATGTCCGCTTTTTCATAAAAGGCAAATACCTTTTCATGGGGCACATAGCCTGGAAACTCCACCCTTTGGGCCAGCCATGGGTCATTTTCTATGTAATGCGTCACTTTCTCACTTACCCTCCCCACAAAGGTCAATTTAACTTCTCTCTCTTGCTCCTCAAAAGCCTGTTTAAAGGCACTCAAAAAAGGAATGGGGTTTCGGATGGCATCAATAATTCCAGTATAAATAATTTCAAAAACCTCAGAACTATGCTTTTGTTTTTTGAAGCCCCGTGGCAAATCTTCCGAATCAAACCCATTTGTGATAAGATCAATCTCCCTATCGGCAATTTTTTCCAGTTCTTCCTGAAAAGTCGGCGAAATGGTCACCACTTTTTCAGCTTCCCGAAATACCGACTGTTCTAGCCGTTCATGACGCTTGCGGATACGCTTTAGCATAGGCAAAGTATCCAAAAACTCCCATGTGGACCAAGGATCCCTAAAATCCGCGATCCAGGGCAGGCCTGTTTTACGCTTTAGGTTCCTGCCAATCAGATGCATGCTATGTGGCGGCCCCGTAGTGATGATCGCCTGAATATTGTTTTTTCCGATAATATCAACAAGGTAATTTACCGAAGGTTTTACCCAAAACACCCTTGGGTCAGGCACGAGGGCATTGGCTCTCAACCAGATTGATGTTTGATCAAACCAGTTTTTCTCGCGTTTTTCAATAAGCTTGGAAGGGTCTTCCGCCTTTCCTTTTTTTTTCTTTTTTAGAAAGCGAAATACACCATAAGGTTCCCAAATTGGAAATTTGATCACTTCCCAATTGGGGGAAACTTCCTTGAGCATTGTTTCGTCCTTGAGCTCGAAATCCGGATTTTCCGGTGTAAAAATCACTGGTTCCCAGCCATATTCAGGAAGGTACTTGGCAAATTTCAGCCATCGCTGAACTCCTGATCCTGCACTTGGCGGCCAATAATAGGTGATGATCAAAACCTTTTTGGTGCTTTTCATGCAACAAAGATAGGATTTTCGTACTAAGGTTAGAATCTTGAAGGTTTAAAGGTTGAAAAGTTAAAAGGTCCAAGGTTTTAGTGCTTCGTTTGTCACCCTCATTTCCGGCATCCGATTACAAAATGCTGACATTTCACACAGCCTACTGATCCTTCAGTACCTGTTACTTGATGACAGTACCCTTCTTTATTATAAATACCAAATCCCTACTGTAAATATAGGTACAGCGATAGTGGATTTTGGCTTAGGTCAAGACAGGTTTTACTTGACACTAGCTGCCATCAACCAAGCTTCGGTACTTCTCCAAAATCAAGGCATGCATTTTTCTTCGATCGTACTTTTGGTTGACCTCTTTGTAAAGATTGTCCGCCAAAACCTGCATGGTTTCACGCTTTACAAAGGCAAACTCCAAAGCATCTTTTAAAATACCAACGTTTTTTACCGGAAAAACCAAACCCGTCTTTTTATTTTGAACAATATCGGAATTCCCCATAATATCCGAACAAATCACCGGAACCTGCATGGCTCCAGCTTCCAGGAGGACATTTGGAAATCCTTCCCTATGGGAAGCATGAACCAGCACATCTGAAATGGCCAAATAATGCTCCACATGATCCGACCAGCTCACCTGTACAATTCTTGGGTGATCCTCGATCTTTCTTAATACATCATCATCGATCGGATTAAGGTCCTGTTCGTAATCCCCCAACAAAACCAATTTGGATTGATTAATGATTTTGGATTTCAAAAAAGCCTCTACCAATTCCTGGATTCCCTTGTCCTTGACCAATCTCCCAATTGCCAAAATGATAAAATCATTCTCCCCGGGCATCACCCTCATGGTCGCAGCGACCAAATGATTTTCCTTCAAGTTGTCACGGTTAAATCTTTCCAAGTCCACGCCGTTGGAGGAACCATGGCCCAAAACTTCCACCTTTTCCGATCCAACCAACTTCTCCTTTAGCATAAAGCCCTTAAGGGAATTGGCATTTGGCCAAACATGGGTTGCATAATTAAATGTCCATTTTTCCGCTTTTTCCAATAACTTTCTGGTGTTGTCCTTGGTCACCACATAGGGCAATCCCGCCACAGTATGGATTCGGATTTTGACTCCTGCAAATTTGGCAGCAATCATTCCCAGCAACCCTGCCTTTGGCGTATGAGTATGGACGATATCAGGCTTTTCCTCCTTTAAAAATTTGTATAGCTTCCATAAACATACTAGGTCATGCAATGGAGTGATTTTCCTAGTAAAGGGAATTTCAAAATGTTCACATCCCTCTTTTCTTACAATTTCATTGATTTCTTTCCCATCTGCACTCACCATCTGCACTTCCCATCCAGCCGCCTTCATGTATTTCATTTGGCCCGACAGCAACAATTTTAGGGAAACAGGTACAGTGGTTATCCGAATCAGTTTTGGCATGAACTCTTACTTTAAAAGCACAAATATATACCTAAAAAATGAAGGAATATATCTCTTTGATGAATTATAAATACAATGAAATGCATATCATCAAATATGACACCAAAAATCCAAAATCCAAAAAAGAATGGTTGACAGAAAATAAAATCCTGTCAACCATTAGCTTTACAAGCCCGCTGCATCGAAAAGAACCTCTACCGGATGCAATGCCTTCCTGCCCGTTCCATCGGCAATCTGATGCCTGCAGCTTGTACCTGGAGCCGCTACAATAGTTTCTTTTTCAGCCTTCCTCACAGCTGGAAACAATACCAATTCTCCCACCTTCATACTTACTTCATAGTGTTCTTCCTCATACCCAAAAGAACCCGCCATACCACAACAACCTGAAGGAATCGTCTCCAAGCTATAATTCTCCGGAAGGGTCAATAGCTTTTGGGTGAACTGAACGGATGAAAGTGACTTTTGATGGCAATGGCCATGTAACAATACTTTCTTGCTCGCTTTAGTAAACTGGTCAGAAGTAATATTACCTCTCATAGCTTCCTTGGCCAAAAACTCATCCACCATCATGCTGTTCCGCTTGAGCTTCTTCGCATCCTCCACTAAATCTTTGTTGACCAATCTGGGGTATTCATCTTTGAAACTAAGGATAGCAGAGGGCTCTACTCCCACCAAAGGCTCATCCAAGGTCACAATGTCCTTGAAGAGTTTGACATTTTTATTGGCAAGATCCTTCGCACGATCCAGCAAGCCTTTGGATATGGCACCCCGACCACTTTCAGGGTGCTCCATAAGCTTAACCTCATAACCTAAATAATGAAGTAGTTTTATGGCCTTAATCCCTATCTCAGTATCATTGAAATTGGTAAATTCATCACAGAAGAAATTAACAGCTCCTATCTTCTTGGCCGGAGCAGGCAGCTTCCCGTAATTACTTTTATACCACTTCCTTAG
>Ga0207773_100441_pt1 | contig 16634 bp, 11 predicted proteins | sample TtaePargueraPR_2_FD_187281 | JGI IMG/M metagenome (GOLD analysis project Ga0207773, IMG submission 187281) | Aerobic enrichment media microbial communities from Bioluminiscent Bay, La Parguera, Puerto Rico - Tt and M1 (3) (SPAdes) | ecosystem: Environmental > Aquatic > Marine > Unclassified ...
TGGTAATGCCGGGCGATAACGTTCAGATGACCGTTACCCTGATCGCCCCGATCGCCATGGAAGAAGGCCTGCGCTTTGCGATTCGCGAAGGCGGCCGCACCGTTGGTGCCGGCGTGGTGGCCAAGATTATCGAATAATCCTTTTCGATAATTTTCAAAGGTTGCGCTGCTGGTGTTCTGCGGCAGCGCGCTTTGCCAAATGTGGGGGAGGGTGTTAAGATCCGCCCCTTCATTTTCGGGCGCTGTGGTGTCCGTGCTTGTTCCAGGCCAGTAGTTCAATTGGTAGAGCACCGGTCTCCAAAACCGGCTGTTGGGGGTTCGAGTCCCTCCTGGCCTGCCAACTTTCCAATCGCCCCGCCTCATTTGTGCCTGTGGGCGTCGCAAGCACCTGCACTCGTGCACGGGTTTGTGTGTGTACGCGCTAAGGGCTTTTCTATAGTGCGCTAAAGGCTTCTTTGTATGAATGCTAAGGTAGAAGCGAAAACCTTTCGTCTCGACGGCCTGAAGTGGCTGCTGGTGGTTCTGCTGGTCGGCACCGCCGTCGCAGGTAACTCCTATTACGCCGAATTTCCCTTGCTTTACCGCGTGTTGGCGATCGTTGCGATCTGCCTGGTGGCGCTGGTTGTGGCGGTCAATACTGCCAAGGGCAACGCGTTCTGGAGTCTTTTGCGGGAAGCGCAGACGGAGGTGCGTCGCGTGGTCTGGCCGACGCGCCAGGAAGCGACCCAGACCACCCTGATCGTGGTGGTGTTTGTGTTGATTATGGCGCTGATTCTGTGGGCGCTGGATTCCGCCCTGGGTTGGGCTGCCTCCAAGGTTATCGGCTAAAGGTTGACGCATGTCCAAGCATTGGTACGTAGTTCAGGCTTACTCCGGCTACGAGAAGCGCGTGGCCTCCTCTCTGAAAGAGCGCATCCAGCTGCACGAAATGGATCACCTGTTTGGTGAGGTGCTGGTTCCCACCGAGGAAGTGGTGGAAATGCGCGCCGGCCAGAAGCGCAAGAGCGAGCGCAAGTTCTTCCCCGGCTATGTGCTGGTGGAGATGGAACTGAACGACGACACTTGGCACCTGGTCAAGGAGACCCCGCGGGTGCTGGGCTTTATCGGCGGCAAGGCGGACAAGCCGGCGCCGATTACCGACCGCGAGGCGCAGGCCATCCTGAATCGCATCGACGACTCCGTCGACAAGCCCAAGCCCAAGACCCTGTTCGAGCCCGGCGAGATGGTGCGGGTTATCGATGGTCCGTTTAATGATTTCAACGGTGTGGTGGAAGAGGTCAACTACGAGAAGAGCCGCCTGCGCGTGGCGGTGTTGATTTTCGGCCGTTCCACCCCGGTAGAACTGGAGTTCAGTCAGGTAGAGAAGGCCTGAGAGTGAATTCGGCGGGGCCGAATTCATAATGTTCACCCTCTTTCGCCTTGCGGCGAAAGAGGGTTTTCGCGTCTCTGCACGTTTATATACGCGTAGAGATTCCGGGGAGCCCGGCGTTGCAATTCACGCAATTGTTCAACGCAGGCGTTAGACCCATCAAGGATTGCGCCTTGGGCGCAATCCTCACAGGAGAGCTGTAATGGCTAAGAAAGTAGAAGCTTATATCAAGCTGCAAGTGAAGGCCGGCCAGGCCAACCCGAGCCCGCCCGTCGGCCCCGCGCTGGGTCAGCACGGCGTGAACATCATGGAATTCTGTAAGGCGTTCAACGCCCAGACCCAGGGCCTCGAGCCGGGTCTGCCGGTGCCGGTGGTAATCTCTGTTTACAGCGATCGCTCCTTCACCTTCATCATGAAGTCGCCGCCCGCCGCAGTACTGCTGCGCAAGGCCGCCAAGATCACCAGCGGTTCCGGCCGCCCGAATACCGACAAGGTGGGCAAGGTAACCCGCGCCCAGTTGGAAGAAATCGCCACTGTCAAAATGGCGGATCTGACTGCATCCGATATGGACGCGGCCGTGCGCACCATCGCCGGTTCCGCACGCAGTGCCGGTATCGAAGTGGAGGGTCTGTAAGTGGCCAAGTTGAGCAAGCGTCAGCGCGCCATCGCTGAGAAAGTGGAAGCGGGCAAAGCCTACGGTATTGACGAGGCCGTCGCCCTGCTGAAAGAACTGTCCAATGTGAAGTTCGCCGAGACCGTCGATGCCTCTATCAACCTGGGCATCGACCCGCGCAAATCCGACCAGGCCGTTCGCGGCGCCACCACCCTGCCGCACGGCACTGGTAAAGAAGTGCGCGTAGCGGTATTCACCCAGGGCGCCAACGCCGACGCGGCGAAAGAAGCCGGCGCCGACCTGGTGGGTATGGATGAACTGGCCGCCGAAGTGAAGGCCGGCAAGATGGACTTCGATGTGGTGATCGCCTCTCCGGATGCGATGCGCGTCGTCGGCCAACTGGGTCAGATCCTGGGCCCCCGCGGCCTGATGCCGAACCCGAAGACCGGTACCGTAACTCCGGACGTGGTGACTGCGGTCAAGAACGCCAAGGCCGGTCAGGTGCGTTTCCGCGCGGACAAGGGCGGCATCATCCACGGCGGTATCGGTAAGGTGGCTTTCGACGTGAATGCGCTGAAAGAAAACCTGGAAGCACTGGTTGCCGACCTGAAGAAGGTCAAACCGGCCTCCGCCAAGGGCGTTTACCTGAAGAAGATCACCCTGAGCACCACCATGGGTCCGGGTCTGACCATCGATCAGTCCTCGCTGAACATTTAACTCTGTAGGAGCGGCGGGGCGGCCATCCGTCGTTGGCCGCGACAGGCTCCGGCCGGAGCCGTATCGCGGCCAACGGCCGCTCCTACAGAAATCGAACTTTGGGGTCCGCTGCCCCTCTCCCCCGACCCCTCTCCCCAGAGGGGAGAGGGGAGTAGGAGGTGCGGGTCGTCAAAGACCGTAGGTGCCGGGGCGTGTTTGTGGTTTAACGCGCGCGGCTTAATCCGGACTTCGACTGGGCGGCTATCCCACGCCGGCCATTTGAGAAGCCCGAGCCTACGCAGACGGTGTGCCCAAACCAGTATTTTTACTGGATTTGAGCTGCCGGAACGAACCGGGAGCAACTGTTTCCCGGTTTTCATTCAAATCCAGGAGTGACACTATGGCTATTGGACTCGAAGACAAGAAAGCGATTGTCGCAGAAGTCCAGCAAGCTGCTTCGAGCGCTCTGTCGGCGGTGGTTGCGGATTCCCGCGGCGTTACCGTGAACGGCATGACCGCTCTGCGCAAAGAGGCGCGCGAGAACGGCGTATGGTTGAAAGTCGTCCGCAACACTCTGGCGCGTCGCGCTCTGGCGGGTACCGAGTACGAATGTCTCGTCGAGAAATTCGTCGGCCCCAGCATCATTGCCTTTTCCAACGAACACCCGGGCGCCGGTGCGCGCATCCTGACGGCGTTCGCGAAAACCAATGACAAGCTGGAGCTGAAAGGTGCCGCCTTCGAAGGCGCGATCACCGACGTCGCACTGTTGGCAAGCCTGCCAACTTACGACGAGGCGATCGCCAAGCTGATGAGCGTGCTGAAAGAAGCATCTGCTGGCAAGCTGGTTCGCACTATAGCGGCCATCCGCGACCAAAAAGAGCAGGAAGCCGCCTGATCCAGTTCGCATCTGCGAATGGCGGTTTCTCAACGACTTTTTATTGAATTCAGACGAGCAGCTTGCTGCTCAAACAAATCAGGTACTGACTCATGTCTCTGACTAAAGAAGATATCATCAACGCTGTTGCCGAAATGTCTGTTAAGGACGTTGTCGAGCTGATCGAAGCGATGGAAGAGAAGTTCGGCGTAACTGCAGCTGCTGCTGTGGTGGCTGGCCCGGCTGCTGCTGAAGCGGCTGAAGAGAAAGACTCTTTCGACGTGATCCTGACTTCTGCCGGCGAGAAGAAAGTAAACGTGATCAAGGTCGTTCGCGGCATCACCGGCCTGGGCCTGAAAGAAGCCAAGGCACTGGTAGACGGTGCTCCGAGCCCGCTGAAGGAAGGCGCTACCAAGGACGAAGCCGAAGCAGCCAAGAAAGAGCTGGAAGAAGCTGGCGCAACTGTAGAGCTGAAGTAAACCTGTTTGCCGCCCTTCGGACGGCAAACAGTAAGGGGCTGGCGGATTTTGTCCGCCGGCCTTTTTGCCGTTATGTCACTGTCGAGATGTTTCCGCAGAGCGCGGTCGCAGGCGGGTTCTGCAGAGACATCTCATTAAAATTTGCGCTCGCGCAAATTTCAAGCTGGGGAAATATGAATGGCTTACTCATACACTGAGAAAAAACGTATCCGCAAGGATTTCGGCAAGTTGCCTAAGGTCATGGATGTGCCTTTCCTGCTTGCGATACAGCTGGATTCTTATCGCAATTTCACACAGGCCGACAAGCGCCCCGACGAGCGGCTGGACGTTGGCCTGCAGGCGGCGTTCAAGTCCGTATTTCCGATTGTCAGCTATTCCGGCAACGCCGCCCTGGAGTATGTGAGCTACACCCTGGGCAAGCCGGCCTTCGACGTCAAGGAGTGTACCCTGCGCGGCGTGACCTACGCCTGTCCGCTGCGGGTGCGCGTGCGCCTGATCATTTACGACAAGGAATCATCCAGCAAGTCCATCAAGGACATCAAGGAGCAGGAAGTGTACATGGGCGAGATTCCGCTCATGACCGACAACGGTACCTTCGTGATCAATGGTACCGAGCGCGTGATCGTGTCCCAGCTGCACCGTTCCCCGGGTGTCTTCTTCGACCACGACAAGGGCAAGACCCACTCCTCCGGCAAGCTGCTCTACGCCGCGCGCGTGATCCCCTACCGCGGCTCCTGGCTGGACTTCGAGTTCGACCCGAAGGACCTCGTATACGTGCGCATCGACCGCCGCCGCAAACTGCCGGCGACCATCCTGTTGCGCGCCCTGGGTTACAGCTCCCAGGAAATGCTGGAGATGTTCTTCGACACCAGCGTGTTCGACCTGCACGAGGATAACTGCAGCCTCGAGCTGATTCCGTCGCGCCTGCGCGGTGACGTTGCGTCTTTCGATATCAAGGACGGCAAGGGCAAGGTCATCGTCGAGGAAGGCCGCCGTATCACCCCGCGCCATATCCGCCAGTTGGAAAAGGCCGGCGTCGAGCGCCTGGAGGCGCCGCTGGAGTACCTGTACGGCCGCGTGCTGGCCCACGACATCGTCGATGAGTCCACCGGTGAGGTGGCGGTCGAATGTAATAGCGAAATCACCGAAGAGGTGATCGCCAAACTGCGCGCGCTGGGTGTCAAGAAATTCGAGACCCTGTACACCAACGACCTGGACCGCGGTCCCTTTGTTTCCGACACGCTGCGCGCGGATCCGTCCCGCACCCAACTGGAAGCGTTGGTGGAAATCTACCGCATGATGCGCCCGGGCGAGCCGCCGACCAAGGAATCCGCGGAATCCCTGTTCGAGAACCTCTTCTTCACCGACGAGCGCTACGACCTGTCCGCGGTCGGCCGAATGAAGTTCAACCGCCGCCTGGGCCGCGACGAAGAGACCGGTGAGGGCACCCTGAGCAGGGAAGATATCGTCGACGTGCTGAAGACGCTGATCGATATCCGCAATGGCCAGGGCATGGTGGACGACATCGACCACCTGGGTAACCGCCGCGTGCGTTCCGTGGGCGAGATGGCCGAGAACCAGTTCCGCGTGGGCCTGGTGCGCGTCGAGCGCGCGGTGAAAGAGCGCCTGTCCATGGCCGAGTCCGAGGGCCTGATGCCCCAGGACCTGATCAACGCCAAACCGGTGGCGGCCGCGGTGAAGGAGTTCTTCGGCTCCTCGCAGCTGTCCCAGTTTATGGACCAGAACAACCCGCTGTCGGAAGTGACCCACAAACGCCGCGTCTCCGCACTCGGCCCGGGCGGCCTGACCCGCGAGCGCGCCGGTTTCGAGGTGCGCGACGTGCACCCGACCCACTACGGCCGCGTGTGCCCGATCGAGACGCCGGAAGGTCCGAACATCGGCCTGATCAACTCCCTGGCCACCTACGCCCGCGCCAACCACTACGGCTTCCTCGAGAGCCCGTACCGCAGGGTGGTCGACGGCCAGGTGACCGACGAGATCGAATACCTGTCCGCGATCAACGAGGCCAACTACGTGATCGCCCAGGCGTCCGCCGCCGTGGACGAGAAGGGTCGCTTTACCGATGACCTGGTCAGCGTGCGTCACCAGAACGAGTTCACCCTGAAGACGGCGGACGAGATCCAGTATATGGACGTGTCCGCGCGCCAGGTGGTGTCCGTCGCCGCGGCCATGATTCCGTTCCTGGAACACGACGACGCCAACCGGGCCCTGATGGGTTCCAACATGCAGCGCCAGGCGGTTCCGACCCTGCGCGCCGAGAAGCCGCTGGTGGGCACCGGCATGGAGCGCACCGTGGCGCGCGACTCCGGCGTCTGCGTGGTGGCGCGTCGCGGCGGTGTGATCGAGCGCGTCGATGCCAGCCGCGTGGTCGTGCGCGTGGCCGATGCCGAGGTGGAGGCCGGTGAGGCGGGTGTGGATATCTACAACCTGACCAAGTACACCCGCTCCAACCAGAACACCTGCATCAACCAGCGCCCGATCGTGAAGACCGGCGATGTGGTCGACCGCGGCGATATCCTCGCCGACGGTCCCTCCGTGGATCTGGGCGAGCTGGCACTGGGCCAGAACATGCGCATCGCCTTCATGCCCTGGAACGGCTACAACTTCGAGGACTCGATCCTGATCAGCGAGCGCGTGGTGCAGGAGGATCGCTTCACCACCATCCACATCCAGGAGCTGACCTGTATCGCCCGCGACACCAAGCTGGGCAGCGAGGAGATCACCGCGGATATCCCCAACGTGGGTGAGTCCGCGCTGAACAAGCTGGACGAGTCCGGCATCGTCTACATCGGTGCCGAAGTGGGCGCCGGCGATATCCTGGTGGGCAAGGTGACGCCGAAGGGCGAAGCCCAGCTGACTCCGGAAGAGAAGCTGCTGCGCGCCATCTTCGGTGAGAAGGCGTCCGACGTGAAGGACACTTCCCTGCGCGCGCCGTCCGGCACCCGCGGTACCGTGATCGACGTGCAGGTGTTTACCCGCGACGGCCTGCAGAAGGACCAGCGCTCCCTGGATATCGAGAAGGCGCAGCTGGACGAGGTGCGCAAGGACCTCAACGAGGAGTACCGCATCGTCGAAGGCGCCACCTTCGAGCGCCTGCAAGCGGCCCTGGAAGGCCAGAAGGCGGCCGGTGGCAAGGGCGTCAAGAAGGGCGACGTGCTCACCGCAGAGGTGCTGGCCGAGCTGCCGCGCGAGGACTGGTTCAAGCTGCGCATGGCCGAAGAGAGCCTGAACGAGCAGCTGGAAAAAGCCGAGGCGCAGCTGAAAGAGCGCCGCAAGCTGCTCGACGAGGCCTTCGAGGACAAGAAGAAGAAACTGGAGTCCGGCGACGACCTGGCGCCGGGCGTGCTGAAAATCGTCAAGGTCTACCTGGCGATCAAGCGCCGCATCCAGCCGGGCGACAAGATGGCCGGTCGCCACGGTAACAAGGGCGTGATCTCCGTGATCAAGCCGGTCGAGGATATGCCCTACGACGAAAATGGCGAGCCGGTGGATATCGTCCTGAACCCGCTGGGCGTCCCCTCGCGGATGAACGTGGGCCAGGTGCTGGAGATGCACCTGGGCATGGCCGCCAAGGGCCTGGGCGTGAAGATCGACCGCATGATCAAGGAGCAGCGGGAAGTTGCCAAGGTGCGTGGATTCCTGGAGGAGGTGTACAACTCCACCGGTGGTCGCGTCGAGGAGCTGGACTCCCTGACCGACGAGGAAGTGTTGGCCATGGCGGAAAACCTGCGCCGCGGTGTGCCCATGGCGACGCCGGTGTTCGACGGCGCCGATGAGAGCGAGATCAAGCAGCTGCTGCGCCTGGCGGACGTGCCCGATTCCGGACAGATCACCCTGCACGACGGCCGCACCGGCGATGCTTTCGAGCGCCCGGTGACCGTGGGTTACATGTACATGCTGAAGCTGAACCACCTGGTGGACGACAAGATGCACGCGCGTTCCACCGGTTCCTACAGCCTGGTTACCCAGCAGCCGCTGGGTGGTAAGGCGCAGTTCGGCGGCCAGCGCTTCGGGGAGATGGAGGTCTGGGCGCTGGAAGCCTACGGCGCCGCCTACACCCTGCAGGAAATGCTCACGGTCAAATCCGATGACGTGGAGGGCCGGACCAAGATGTACAAGAACATCGTGGACTCCGACCACCGCATGGAGCCGGGTATGCCGGAATCCTTCAACGTACTGGTCAAGGAAATCCGCTCACTCGGTATGAACTTCGAGCTGGAACACGAGTAGTTCTGATCCGGGCTCCGGGGCGGCCCTGCTGCCGGTGGCGTTTTGCGAGACACGCCGTAAATACGTCCCTGTAGGCTTGTCTGCGAGGTCCCTCTCGCAGACAGTCTCGCAAAACGCCCCCGGCATCAGGGCCTTCGCATGGAGCTCTGTGCCTTGTAGAGAATCGTAGGATGGGCAAAGCGAAGCGTGCCCATCAAAACTAGAAGCCCGTTTCTAGGAGAAAGGCCTTGAAAGATTTGTTAAACCTGGTGAAAGCCCAGGAACAGCTGGAAGAGTTTGACGCTATCCGCATCGGTCTGGCCTCGCCGGACATGATCCGCTCCTGGTCCTACGGCGAAGTGAAAAAGCCGGAGACCATCAACTACCGCACCTTCAAGCCGGAGCGCGAGGGCCTGTTCTGCGCCAAGATCTTCGGCCCGGTGAAGGACTACGAGTGCCTGTGCGGCAAGTACAAGCGCATGAAGCACCGCGGCATTATCTGCGAGAAGTGCGGCGTGGAAGTGACCAAGGCCAAGGTGCGCCGCGAGCGCATGGGCCACATCGAGCTGGCCAGCCCGGTGGCGCACATCTGGTTCCTGAAGTCCCTGCCGTCCCGTATCGGCCTGCTGCTGGATATGACCCTGCGCGATATCGAGCGGGTGCTCTATTTCGAATCCTACGTGGTGACCGATCCGGGTATGACCAGCCTGGAGCGCGGCCAGTTGCTGAACGACGAGCAGTACTTCGAGGCCATGGAGGAGTGGGCCGACGAGTTCGAGGCCAAGATGGGTGCCGAGGCGATTCAGGAGCTGATGCACGACATCGACCTGCCGGCGGAGATCCAGCGCCTGCGCGAGGAGATCCCGTCCACCAACTCCGAGACCAAGATCAAGAAGCTGTCCAAGCGCCTGAAGCTGCTGGAGGCCTTCTACAAGTCCGGCAACAACCCGGAGTGGATGATCATGCAGGCGCTGCCGGTGCTGCCGCCGGACCTGCGCCCGCTGGTGCCCCTGGACGGCGGCCGCTTTGCGACCTCCGACCTGAACGACCTGTACCGCCGTGTGATCAACCGCAACAACCGCCTGAAGCGCCTGTTGGAACTGAACGCGCCGGACATCATCGTACGCAACGAGAAGCGCATGCTGCAGGAGGCGGTGGATGCGCTGCTGGACAACGGCCGCCGCGGCCGCGCCATCACCGGCTCCAACAAGCGCCCGCTGAAGTCCCTGGCCGATATGATCAAGGGCAAGCAGGGCCGCTTCCGCCAGAACCTGCTGGGCAAGCGCGTGGACTACTCCGGTCGTTCCGTGATCGTGGTTGGCCCGACCCTGCGCCTGCACCAGTGCGGCCTGCCCAAAAAGATGGCCCTGGAACTGTTCAAGCCGTTCATCTTCGGTAAGCTGGAAGCCCGCGGCCTGGCCACCACCATCAAGGCGGCCAAGAAGATGGTCGAACGCGAAGAAGCGGTGGTGTGGGATATCCTCGACGAGGTGATCCGCGAGCACCCGGTGCTGCTGAACCGCGCCCCGACCCTGCACCGCCTGGGTATCCAGGCGTTCGAACCGGTGCTGATCGAGGGCAAGGCCATCCAGCTGCACCCGCTGGTGTGTGCGGCCTACAACGCCGACTTCGACGGCGACCAGATGGCGGTGCACGTGCCGCTGACCATCGAGGCGCAACTTGAAAGCCGCGCGCTGATGATGTCCACCAACAACATCCTGTCGCCGGCCAACGGTGAGCCGATCATCGTGCCGTCCCAGGACGTGGTACTGGGTCTCTACTGGATGACCCGCGAGCGCGTCAACGACAAGGGCGAGGGCATGTTCTTCTCCGACATCAAGGAGGTGAGCCGCGCTTTCTACGCCAAGCAGGTGGGCCTGCAGGCGAAGGTGAAGGTGCGTATCCGCGAGATGGAAGTCGGTGAGGATGGCGAGAAGCGCGAGAAGCGCAGCATCTACGACACCACCGTCGGCCGCGCGCTGCTGTGGAATATCGTGCCGGACGGCCTGCCCTTCGAGATGGTCAACCAGCCGATGAAGAAGAAGGCCATCTCGCGCATCCTGAACGAGTGCTACCGCAAGGTGGGCCTGAAGTCGACCGTGATCTTCGCCGACCAGCTGATGTACACCGGTTTCGACTTCTCCACCAAGTCCGGCTCTTCCATCGGCGTGAACGATTTCGAGATCCCGGCGGCCAAGGCCGAGCTGATCGCCGCTGCGGAAGCGGAAGTGAAGGAGATCGAGACCCAGTTCGCCTCCGGCCTGGTAACCGCCGGTGAGAAGTACAACAAGGTGATCGATGTCTGGTCCCGCACCAACGACAAGGTGACCCAGGCAATGATGGCCGGTATCAAGAAGGAGCCGGTCATCGACCGCGAGGGCAAGGAGACGGAGCAGGACTCCTTCAACTCCGTGTACATGTACGCGGACTCCGGCGCCCGGGGTAGTGAGGCGCAGATCCGCCAGCTGGCCGGTATGCGCGGCCTGATGGCGCGTCCGGACGGTTCCATTATCGAGAACGCCATCACCGCGAACTTCCGCGAGGGCTTGAGCGTACTGCAGTACTTCATCTCTACCCACGGCGCCCGTAAGGGCCTGGCGGATACCGCACTGAAGACCGCCAACTCCGGTTACCTGACCCGCCGCCTGGTGGACGTGGCGCAGGATGTGGTGATCACCGAGACCGACTGTGGCACCGACGACGGCCTGACCATGGCGCCGGTGATCGAGGGCGGCGATGTGATCGAGTCTCTCGGCGACCGTATCCTCGGCCGCGTGGTGGCCCGCGATGTACTGAAGCCGGGCAGCGACGAGATCGCCGTGTCCGCCGGTACCATGATCGACGAGGCCTGGGTCGAGCGTATCGAGGCCATGGGTATCGACGAGGTGGTGGTGCGCTCGCCGATCACCTGTGAAACGGCCCACGGTATCTGCGCCCAGTGTTACGGCCGCGACCTGGCCCGCGGCCACCGCGCCAACGCCGGCGAGGCGGTGGGTGTGGTTGCCGCCCAGTCCATCGGCGAACCGGGCACCCAGCTGACCATGCGGACCTTCCACATCGGTGGCGCGGCAAGCCGCGCCTCCGCGGCGGACAGCATCCAGGTGAAGCAGGCGGGTACCGTGCGCCTGCACAACGTGAAGACCGTGAAGACCGAGAAAGGGCACCTGGTCGCGGTATCCCGCTCCGGCGAGCTCGCCATCGCCGACAGCGCCGGCCGCGAGCGCGAGCGCTACAAGCTGCCCTACGGCGCCATCATCAGCGTGGCGGAGGGGGCCGAGGTCGATGGCGGCCAGATAGTGTCCAAGTGGGACCCCCACACCCACCCGATCATCACCGAGGTGGCCGGATGGGTGAAGCTGTCCGGTATGGAAGAGGGCTTGTCGATCCGCAAGCAGACCGACGAGATCACCGGCCTGTCCTCCATCGAGGTGATTGACCCGGCGGAGCGCCCGGCGGCTGGTAAGGACCTGCGCCCGGCGGTGACCCTGGTGGACGAGAACGGTGAGGAACTGACCCTGGCCAGCAGCAACGCGCCGGCGCACTACGCGCTGCCGCCGCGCGCCATCCTGAGCCTGAAAGACGGCGACAAGGTGAACGTGGGCGACGTTATTGCACGTATTCCCCAGGAATCCGGCGGTACCAAGGACATCACCGGTGGTCTGCCGCGGGTGGCCGACCTGTTCGAGGCGCGCAAGCCGAAGGAGCCGTCCATCCTGGCGGAGATCTCCGGCACTGTGTCCTTCGGCAAGGAGACCAAGGGTAAGGTGCGCCTGCAGATCACCCCGGCGGACGGCAAGCCGCTGCCCAGCGGCAAGGATCACTATGAGGTGCTGATCCCGAAACACCGTCAGCTGACCGTGTTCGAGGGGGAGACGGTGGAGAAGGGCGAGGTCATCTCCGACGGCCCGTCCAACCCGCACGATATCCTGCGCCTGAAGGGCGTGGAGGAGCTGTCGCGCTACATCACCAACGAGATCCAGGAGGTCTACCGCCTGCAGGGCGTGAAGATCAACGACAAGCACATCGAGACGATCGTGCGCCAGATGCTGCGCAAGGTGGAAATCCTCGAGATGGGCGACTCCGAGTTCATCAAAGGCGACCAGGTGGAGTACCAGCGCGTGGTGGAGGAGAACGAGCGCCTGCGTGCCGAGGACAAGCAGCCGGCCCAGTTCGAGCGCCTGCTGCTGGGTATCACCAAGGCGTCCCTGGCCACCGAGTCCTTCCTGTCCGCGGCCTCCTTCCAGGAGACCACCCGCGTGCTGACGGAAGCGGCGGTCACCGGCAAGGAGGACAGCCTGCGGGGCCTGAAGGAGAACGTGGTGGTCGGCCGCCTGATCCCGGCCGGTACCGGCCTGGCGCACCACACCGAGCGCAAGCGCAAGCGCAGCCTGCAGTTGGAGGAAGGCTTCGGCGAAGGCCCGTCCGCCGCCGAGGTGGAAGCGGCCCTGACCGAGGCCCTGAAGTCCTCTGGGGAGTAACCCCCCTGGGACCGCGGAGCTCCAGCTCCGCAAGCGGGCCGAAGGTCCGCCCTCCCCTCTCCCGCTTGCGGGACAAATCGGCAGGATTGCCGATTTGGACGCCGCAGGCGCCCGCGAAGCGGGCGAGCGCCAAGGATGGCGCGAGTCAGAGGGGCCGGGGGAGAGGGTGCCTGAATCAGGCTCAGAGGCGGCCCTGCTGCCGGTGGTTGTTTGCGGGACACGGGCTAGGCGCCCCCCCGTGAATACATCCATGTAGGCTTGTCCGCGAGGTCCCTCTCGCAGACAGTCCCGCAAACAACCACCGGCATCAGGGCCTTCGCATCTGGCTTCCCGGGCTTTGTTAAAGAACCCGAAGGTTGAGGTTAGTACTCGCTTCCCTCAACCAATTGACTAGGCGGGCCGCCGCCTATAGAATGCGGCCCCCGCTTATGTGGGGTGTTCTGTCCGTGCCTCTTTCAAGGTAAAGAGACCGGCGGTACACACAGACGACTGAGCCCCCGCTCTCGAGGTGGGGGCGTTTTATTTTTGGAGTGATTTTTAATGGCAACGATCAACCAGTTGGTTCGTAAGCCGAGAAAACGCAAAGTCGAAAAAAGCGACGTTCCCGCTCTGCAGGCCAGCCCGCAGCGCCGTGGAGTTTGCACTCGCGTGTACACCACTACACCGAAGAAGCCGAACTCCGCCCTGCGCAAGGTTTGCCGTGTGCGTCTGACCAACGGTTACGAAGTGACTTCGTACATCGGCGGTGAGGGCCACAACCTGCAGGAGCACAGCGTGGTACTGATTCGCGGCGGTCGTGTAAAAGACCTGCCGGGTGTGCGCTACCACACTGTACGCGGTGCACTGGACTGTGCCGGCGTCAATGATCGCAAGCAGGGCCGTTCCAAGTACGGCGCCAAGCGTCCCAAAGGTTAATTCCCTTTAACGATTTGCGTTTCGGTTTCCAACCGGAGTAAGGCTGAGCTCGCCGATTTGTATCGATGTACGGCGGCGTCTCGGAGTAACCCTGAAGAGAGGCAATCCCATGCCAAGAAGACGAGTAGTCGCCAAGCGCGAAGTGCTGCCCGATCCCAAATTCGGGAACGTCACCCTCGCCAAGTTCATGAACCACGTCATGATCAGCGGCAAGAAATCTGTTGCGGAGAGCATCGTGTACGGTGCCCTGGACATGGTTTCAGAAAAACTTAACAAAGACCCTATCGAAGTTTTCGAAGAGTCCCTGGAAAATATTGCGCCGATGGTGGAAGTGAAGTCCCGCCGCGTTGGTGGTGCGACTTACCAGGTGCCGGTAGAAGTGCGTCCCTCGCGCCGCATGGCACTGGCAATGCGTTGGCTGGTTGAGTTCTCCCGCAAGCGCGGCGAGAAGTCCATGGCCCAACGCCTGGCCAACGAAATGATCGACGCTTCCCAGAACAAGGGCGGCGCGGTCAAGAAGCGTGAAGACGTACACCGTATGGCGGAAGCCAACAAGGCGTTCTCTCACTATCGCTTTTAGGTAGTGGCGCTTCTAAGTCTGATGAATACCACCATCGGAAATTAATACCGGAAGGCAGCACGAAAATTTTCGGGCTGCCTTTTGCCGTTATATCGAGGATACAACTGTGGCACGTAAAACGCCTATCGAACGCTATCGCAATATCGGTATCTGCGCCCACGTAGATGCCGGTAAGACCACGACTACCGAGCGCGTACTCTTCTACACCGGCCTGTCCCACAAAATCGGTGAGGTGCACGAAGGCGCCGCAACCATGGACTGGATGGAGCAGGAGCAGGAGCGCGGTATCACCATTACTTCCGCGGCAACCACCTGTTTCTGGGCCGGTATGCAGCAGCAGTTTCCGCAGCACCGCGTCAACATCATCGACACCCCCGGGCACGTTGACTTCACTATTGAAGTAGAGCGCTCCCTGCGCGTACTCGACGGCGCCGTCGTCGTTCTGTGTGGCTCCTCCGGTGTGCAGCCGCAGACCGAAACCGTATGGCGCCAGGCCAACAAGTACCACGTGCCGCGCATGGTGTTCGTGAACAAAATGGACCGCGCCGGTGCCAACTTCCGCAATGTGGTCAAGCAGTTGAAAGACCGCCTGAACGCCAACGCGGTTCCGCTGCAGATGACCATTGGTGCGGAGGACGAGTTCAAGGGTGTGGTCGATCTGGTAAAGATGAAAGCCATCATCTGGAACGAGGCCGACCAGGGCATGACGTTCACCTACGAGGACATCCCTGCCGACCTGCAGGACGAGTGCGAAGAGATGCGCGAGTTCCTGGTGGAAGCGGCGGCGGAAGCCAACGAAGAGCTGATGGAAAAGTACCTGGAAGAGGGTGAGCTGACCGAAGAGGAAATCAAGGCGGCGATCCGCCAGCGTACCCTGGCCAACGAGATCGTACCGGTTCTGGGCGGTTCCGCCTTCAAGAACAAAGGTGTGCAGGCGGTGCTGGACGCAGTGATCGAATACCTGCCGGCGCCGACCGAGGTCAAGGCCATCGAGGGCATCCTGGACGACGGTGAAACCGTCGAGACCCGCGAAGCGGACGACAACGCGCCGTTTGCAGCGCTGGCCTTCAAGATTGCCACCGACCCCTTCGTGGGCACCCTGACTTTCTTCCGCGTCTACTCCGGCAAGCTGGAGAGCGGTACCGCGGTGTACAATTCCGTGAAGCTGAAGAAAGAGCGCGTCGGCCGTATGGTGCAGATGCACTCCAACAACCGCCAGGAAATCAAAGAAGTGCTGGCCGGTGACATCGCCGCCGCGATCGGCCTGAAGGACGTGACCACCGGTGACACATTGTGCTCCGAGAGCGCTAAGATCGTGCTTGAGCGCATGGAATTCCCGGAGCCTGTAATCTCCGTGGCAGTGGAGCCGAAATCCAAGGCCGACCAGGAGAAAATGGGTATCGCCCTGGGCAAACTGGCTCAGGAAGACCCGTCTTTCCGCGTGAAGACCGACGAGGAAACCGGCCAGACCATCATCTCCGGCATGGGTGAGCTGCACCTGGACATCATCGTCGACCGCATGCGCCGCGAGTTCAACGTGGAAGCGAATATCGGCAAGCCGCAGGTGGCCTATCGTGAGCGCATCACCAACAGGTGTGAGATCGAAGGCAAGTTCGTGCGTCAGTCCGGTGGCCGCGGTCAGTACGGTCACGTGTGGATCCGCTTCGAGCCGAGCGAGGATGAGGGTGCGGACGGCCTGGAATTCGTCAACGAAATCGTGGGTGGTGTGGTGCCGAAGGAATACATTCCTGCGGTCAACAAGGGTATCGAGGAGCAGATGCAGAACGGCGTACTGGCGGGCTACCCGCTACTGGGCCTGAAGGCAACTGTCTACGACGGCTCTTACCACGATGTGGACTCCAACGAAATGGCGTTTAAAATCGCCGCTTCCATGGCGACCAAGCAGTTGGCCCAGAAGGGTGGCGCGGTGCTGCTGGAGCCGGTGATGAAAGTGGAGGTGGTCACCCCGGAAGAGAACATGGGTGACGTGGTCGGCGACCTCAACCGCCGCCGTGGCCTGATCCAGGGTATGGATGAGAGCCCCTCCGGCAAGGTGATCAACGCGGAAGTGCCGCTGGCGGAAATGTTCGGTTATGCAACCGACCTGCGCTCCGCCACCCAGGGCCGCGCCACCTACACCATGGAGTTCCAGAAGTACGCGGAAGCGCCGAAGAACGTCGCCGATGAAATCATCGCGAAAAACAAAGCCTAGTTGTTCTGGGTTTGAGCTAACGCTTTAGTCTTTAACATTCTTTTAGCTAGAGGACACGACAGTGGCAAAAGAAAAGTTTGAACGTTCCAAGCCCCACGTAAACGTGGGCACCATCGGTCACGTTGACCACGGTAAAACCACCCTGACCGCAGCGCTGACCCGCGTATGCGCCGAGGTCTGGGGCGGCCA
>Ga0207773_100443_pt1 | contig 16590 bp, 14 predicted proteins | sample TtaePargueraPR_2_FD_187281 | JGI IMG/M metagenome (GOLD analysis project Ga0207773, IMG submission 187281) | Aerobic enrichment media microbial communities from Bioluminiscent Bay, La Parguera, Puerto Rico - Tt and M1 (3) (SPAdes) | ecosystem: Environmental > Aquatic > Marine > Unclassified ...
TTTGAGCTTCTTTTTCTTGGCTGATATTCTCCAGAGTCTCTTTCTTTGTCTTGGTGATCAGATCATTTTTCTCCTGCCCATTTTGCAGAGCTTCTGTATCAGTGCTTAGACGCTCCTTTTGGTTTAACTGCGATTCTGAAGGGTCTTTGGCCTCCCTTTCCAGACGTTCCAAAAGCTGCTGCATGTTCTTCTGCCTTCTGATACGTTCCGACTCAGTATTGTAATATTCCGTTCTTCTAATGAGTGTTGCTCCTCTTGGATAAGCATATCCAGTAAGTCCTCCTGCACGGCTGATCACATCTGAAATACGCTCTTCAGCATCTCTTAAGGCAAATTCCCCCGGTGCATTTACTTGTCCCTCTACTTTCACCATTTTCTCCAAAGCAAAGTTGGGCTTCCGGCGGACAATTACATTATCAAATGGCTTTAAAACAGTAGAACTCCCGCCAATACTTAAATCACTTGCAAGATTAACAGAGATTAGTTCAGCTATTTCTCCCGATTCCTGATCTTTAAGCCTTCTAGCGATTTCAATATCATTTATGGAAGCAGACTCCTTGAAACCTCCTGCATTCATAATTAAATCCTCCACCGTCATCTCTGCTGAATACGGATAAATTCCCGGGTCCCTTACTTCACCGGATATCTTAAGGTAAAATTCATCCTTTAAGTCATAAATGGAAGCAATTTTTACAATATCATCAGATTCAAGGGCCACATCCTTTGTTCCAGAATTAACGGCATTTAGGTCTACCTGTATCACTGATGTAGAAAGATCGTCATGGGTTCTTACTATACTTGCTCTTTTCAAATAGGCATCTCCCCTTAACCCTTCTGCTTTTTCTATAAGTTCAGAGAGGGTCAGTCCTTCAGTCAAGGCGTAATTACCTTCCCTAAAAACTGCACCTTTAATCTGAACACGGTTTTTATACCTATTCAGCACAGTACCAATTTTGTAATGATCCCCCCCTTTAACCGTAAATATGCCAAATTGTCCCGCATAGATGTCCGAAACAGCCTTTTCCTTCTCCGTATACCTGGTAACGCTTATCTTATTCTTAAATGCATTATCGGTAAACCCACCCGCAAAAGCCAAAACATCCTCAAAGGTCTCCCCATCCTTCACTTCAAAAATCAAAGGCCTTTTTACCGCCCCTTCCAGCTTCACCCTAGCCTGGTAGGGCTCGACCAAAATTATATCCTGATCCTGAAGTTGAAATCCCATATTCGTTCTGCCATTGACCAAAAAATCATAGGCATCGACGAGAGCAACCTGTTTGTTATTTCTAATAACTTTAATATTCCGCATAGTCCCGTTGATATTGGGACCTCCCGCTGCATAGAGGGCATTGAATACCGTACTAAATGCACTGAGTGTAAAGGTTCCCGGAAGTCTTAACTCTCCAACCAAGTGGACTTTTATGCTCCTAATATTACCGAGCGAAACTTCCATAAAAGTACTTGGATTTGGCCCCTGCATTTCGGCATAAAATTGGGAAAGTCTGTTTTTAATCACTCTTGATGCTTCTCCTACAGAAAGGCCTGATACGGGCCAACATGCTCCAAAATCAATTTGCCTTCCGGAGTAACCGTTGATTCATAATAATTTTCAGAGGCCCCATAAACATCCACATACACCAAGTCCCCAGGCCCTAAAACATAACTTTTTGGTGTAGCCAAGCTCAAACTTGGCTCGAAAGTGAGCTTTCGCTCTTTTTGATAAAATAGATCCAACCCAAAATAAGGTTTCAACTCCTCTTTCTCTTCCAAATCTTCTTGATTCGTCAAAACCCCGTCCAGGATTTCATTGAGTCCAGCTTGTTGCCTTGGCTCCCTTTTGGATGCAGTGGAGCTGCTTTTCATGGTTGTGGGGCTTGTTTCCAATTTTTCAATTCTGTCCATAAGCTTTTCCAGCTCTTGATTGGACATTCCCCTTGCCCTTGCCATTTCTACCAATTCAGCTTTGCTGATTCCTGAACTTGACGCCCTTTCCAGCAGGGTCCGTAACTGGGCATCTGAAAGCTCATCAACATCAATATTGGAAATATCAGGAATGGTCTGAGCAGCTAGTTCGTTTTCCACACTAAAAAACATTACCATACCGACCAAAAAGATGGGCAAGGCAAATTTCAAAAGTTTTATCATTTCAATAGTATTTCTTTCCGTTTTAAAAGTGGGCGGGCACAGCTTCGCCACCTCACTCACAATTGAGCTAATTCAAATTCAATTCAGCAGTTTTCAGCCCAAAACCAAAAACCACCGTAAAGATAATTATTCCGAGGGATTGAGGACTATCCTTGAACAAGATTTGCCTCATCCTCTTCATTTGCAATCTGATTTATGTTCTTACCGGCCTTTTGCTGAAAAATCGGCCCATTTAGATTATAATCGGTAGCCCACATTCCTTTATTCTGAACAGTTTTTGCAAATCTCTATTTGACTTCTATCCTGCAACAGTTGCCCCCGAAAGGACTGATAGCTCACACTATTCCAAATTTGGGCCAAATTTGCTCCATCCAGGTTTCCCATGACATGACTGGCGTCCTTATCAAAGCAACAGGGAACCATGTCTCCATCCCAAGTAACCACTGCCCCTTGCCACATTCGCCAGCATTTATTTTCTATCTCCTTTTTCAATTTCCACTTTCCGTTCCCTGCCGGAACATACCTTGAGTACTTTAAATTTTCCGGTATCAGTTCAGAACCATTTTCATAGCCATAAATTTGTGCTGTTTTAAACTGTAGCTCATCCACTTGAAGCTCCTTGGCCAAAGCCTGAATTTTCGGTATTTCATGTTCATTTTTACCGGTAACCAAAAATTGAAATATGACTTGGGGGTATGGTTTATTTGCTCGCCCCCTTTCTTGAATTAATAACTGGATACCTAATTTTACCCTTTCCAAATTGCCTCCTATTCTGTAGTTCTCATACACAGCTTGTGAAGCACCATCTACAGAGACTATTAGTTGCTTCAATCCAGACTCCAGAATTTTGGGAATGGTCTTTGAATTCAAAAAATGCGCATTGGTTGAAGTTGCAGTAAATATCTTATGCTGATCTGCGATTTTCACTAAATCCAAAAATTGAGGATGTAAAAAGGGTTCTCCCTGGAAGTAAAGATGAAGATAGGTCAAATGTGGAGCACATTCTTTGATTATTTTCTCGTAAATGGCCCTTTCCAACATCCCAGTGGGCCGGGTAAAACTTCTCAGTCCAGAAGGACATTCGGGACAACGCAGATTGCATCCTGTGGTAGGCTCAATGGACATGGCTGTAGGCAGTCCCTTGACAATGGGCCTTTTTAGAAGTCGTGACCAATGAAATGAAAAATAAAGTAAGCAATAGTTTGCCACCTTTTCCCAGGTCAGGTACTTAATGTATGCTTTTCCTAATGCCCATTTACTTTTCCAATACATCCAAATTCAGCTGCTTAATTAGTTATTCAATTTTGATCAATAAATTCCAGTGTCAAGTCAAGCCTAAACCTACGGGTAATCGGGTGCGTCTTTTGAGCAACCTCTGCGTTACAAAAAGCCTCACATAGCTACAGCTATGCTCGACTTTTGTGCCTTGACCTAACTCAAAATCCACTATACCACCTTACCCGTCATTCAAGCATTGCCTTGACACTAGCACTTGCCTAACCTTTTGTCCCTAAAATTAGCTCTCAAGGAATTAATACCCCAGAAATCCCGTGAAGAACACCATTTGTAGCATGTTGATTACGGTAATCTGCATCCACCATCACTCCATTTACCATTGTCCCATCAATGCTTAACATCACCTCATTTCCTTCCAACAAAGTTTCCAAAGATTGCCCATCACTAAAATCCTGCGTAAAAACCCTTCCTAATGCTATATGGTACTGTAGTACTTCCCGTAGAATGGATCCCTCCACTTCATAATAACCATCCACCTCCATTTCATCGTACCAGGTTGCTAATGCCTCATTCGATGGTGCAAAGACAGTAAAGGGCCCTGAAGCATCTCCTTCCAAACTGCCCAATAGTCCTGCATAGATTAAGGCTGCCTCAAATTCAGAATAGTCCTTATTACTTTCAATTTCTGAAATGAGGGTCGCCAACGATTTTTGAGGGCTGGTAAATACCATGTCCACTTCGTGAATGAGCCCGTTTCCTCCTTGAATGTCAGGTTGAGTTAGCTTTGCCTGTCCATTTATCCAAATGGCATTTTCTTGGCCTTTGCTTACAAATGCAGTATCCCCCGACTGGGTCCTTAGCATTCCAGGCTCCAATTCCTCTGATGACCATTCCCCTTCAATAATAAAATACTGCAGAAAAGCTTTGAGATTTTCTGTGGCCAACCACTCCTCCTGGGACAATCCAATATCCTCAAAAAACGTTTCAAAAGCCACATCATTCGGAACAAATAAGGTAAAAGGCCCACTTCCCGACAGTTCCTCTTCCAAAGCGGCCTTTTCCAAAGCGGAAACAAAAATTGAATACCCTTTATTTGCTGCTACATTTAGTAGGTTTAGTTCCAGGGGATCAAGAACTGCATCAATACCATAAATTTTACCATTGGCAACAGTAAGATCCTGCAATAGAACTTTTACTTCTCCATTAACCAATAATTGACCGTCATTTTCAGTAACAAACCAATAATAATCGTCGAGCATGGTCAACCGAATTTCATTAAGCAAAGAATCAGGAGTATGAGCCCCTTTTACAATATGGTACCTTAATAGCCTTTCCCATTCTTCGGCAGATTTATCATTTACTGACTGGATTCCAATTTTGGTAAATGCCCTATTTGAAGGAGCCATCAGGGTAAAATCCTCACCACCTTCAAGCGTATCTCCAATTCCCGTCAGTTGCAAGGCCTCTGAAAGGATGCTGAAATTAGGATCCTGATCAATAAATCCACTTACCGTAAACTTCTGAAAATCGGGAGTATGCCCCTCCTCCCCACAGCCCAAAAGGAAACATGTGGTGATGAGCAAGAAATACATTGCTCTAAAAAACGTTATACCATTGCAATAAGGGAAACTCATAAATTTTTGAAATATCAAACAGTTCTTTTGGAGAACCACAAAAGCCATGCTTAAGTTTACAATTATTAATTCTCAGAATAAACGATCTATTAACGCTCTCTACGCCAAAGGTACTTCATGAAACGAAAAATCGGCTTATTGCTTCTTGTTTTTCCTCTTTTTTGGGCCTGTAAAAAAAAGGATACTTCTTGCAGGCCTAGTGAGGAAGTCTTGGAGTTACCGGTAAAGCTGGAAATACACCGGCTAGAACAACAACTATTTGAGGCAAAGGACAAAGAAGACATTGCCTTTTTCCTTGAATACTACCCTCAGTTCACCAAAAGATACCTTCAAGAAGATCTGTACCCCAGCAGGGATGCATTGGTTGAATCCCTTTACCAAATTCAACAGGACACCCTCATCCAGGAGCTTTATCAAGAAGTCAGCAACCATTTCGATAAGATCCGTGACATTGAAATAGCTCTTGAAAATGGGTTCAAGCATATAAAATACTATTATCCGAACTTTAAAATACCAGAAGTTTACACCTTTGTTAGCGGTTTTACCTCTGATCTTTACCTCGATGATGAAATCATCGTCATTGGTTTGGACTATTTCCTTCCTACAGACCACTGTTTTCAGCCCCCTGAAATCCCAGAGTATATGGCCAACAGGTATGATAAAGACCACTTGGTTCCAATGATCATCACAGCCATCTCCTCCAAATTCAACCAGACCAATCTAAAAGACAACACACTACTGGCAGAAATGGTGTTTTATGGAAAGGCCTACCATTTTACCAAGGCCATGCTGCCATGCACCGCGGAAGAATTAATCATTGGCTATACCAAAGCGGAAGTAGCTGCTTGCTATGACAATGAAAATTTCATCTGGACTCACCTTATTGAAAATGAGGCCATCTATGAAACCAACCCCTTCGAAATCAGAAAGTATACCGGCGAGGCTCCATTTACAGATGTGATCAGCCCGGATGCACCTGGCCGGGTGGGACGTTGGGTAGGATGGAATATCGTGGATGCTTACTCAGAAAATAATAATATCAGCCTTACCGAGCTGATGGCCGAGAAGGATGCTAAAAAGATTTTTATGCAATCAGCATATAAACCGCATCAATAGCCGGTCTAGGATACTTATGAGGATCCAAAGTGTAAAGCAACCGACTAATAGCCATTTCCTTGGTAAAATGCAATTCAGCCAGTTCCCTAGCTCTTTTCCCCATGGCTGTTAGGGATTTTCTATTTTCATCTAATTTCTCCAATTGTTTAATCGCCAGCATGGGTTTTTTCGCATCGAAAAACATGCCTAATTGGTTGGAATCCACCAAATCACAAACCCACCCTTTGTGATTGACAATAATGGCATTTCCCATTGCCAAAGCATCGAAAAACTTGTTGGGGCTGTTGGTTTTCAAAACGGGTAAATGGTCAAAGGAAATAAAAGCTAAATCGGTCGCATTCAACAATCTCCTAACGGCTTCTTTATTGCCAAATGGCACAAATTTCAGGTTGGTAAGTTGCAGGGCTCTGGCCTTTGCCTTAAGCTCGCTTAATCTCTTGCCCTTTCCCATAATAGCAAACTGCCAAAGTTTCCCATTTTCCCGGGCAGCTTTTGCAAGTATTAATAGTTCTCCCACCGCATTGACATCTCCGATGGCTCCTGTATAGGAAATAGTCAAACGGTTTTCCTCCCATCCCAAGCTTTCCAGGTAATCCGGGTCTTTTTTTTCAGTAGGCTTAAAAAAATTGACATCTGAGAAATTTGGAATCAAACTTATAGATGCTTCCGGCACCTTTACTTGAATATAATTTCTGATTCCAGGTGAAAGCGCCACTACCTGAAGGGCATGCCTATAGATTCTTTTTTCTAAGCGATATAAGGTCTTTTTAAGCAATGGTTGTTTTATAGCCCCTACTTGGATGGGGGCCTCTGGCCATAGGTCCCTAACTTCAAAAATATAAGGCAGGGCCAACTTCCTTTTTGCCCACAACCCGATCATTCCTGTAGTCAAAGGAGTCGATGTAATGTACAACAGATCTGGACGCTTGATTTTTTTAAGGAGTCGTTTAGTCTGACGGACAAAATTAATGAACGCATATACCCTCTTTCCAAAGCCAAAAGCATTATCATAGGCTACTGGCAAATAATGAACCTTAATTCCTGAAATGATTCTAAAATCATATTCTGGCTTATTATGAGCAGTAATCATCTCTACATCCATCCCAGCATCAACCATGCCTTTAGCTAAGTGAAATGATCTAACTGCTCCGCCTTCCTCAGGAGTAAGAAAATACTGATGGATATACACTATTCTCATAACTGGTTCTTTTTGCACCATGAGGATAAAATAAACAGATTCCAGATTTGCAGAAAGTCATCTTTAATATGTTCCTCCGGCAAATAAACTAATTTACGCATTTCCTGAGGAATTAATGCTCCCCATTCATTTCCGAATGATCGAATGGCATCAAAAACCAGTCCACTAAAGTTTTTTTCTCTTGACAGCCAATTACTCAAAGGTAAGCCAAAACCCAGTTTTTTCCTTTTTGCATGCTCCTCCAATCCCGCCTCCTCTAGCAATTCCCTGATCCACTGTTTGGGTTTATGTTTTAGGTGCTGTTGTTCTGACATTGCATTGCTTAATTCGACAATTCCCTTGTCCAAATAAGGCGCCCTCCCTTCCACGCCATGGGCCATAAGTGCATTATCATGAACTTTCAGCACATCATTAATTAAATAATAGTCCCTATCCCACATCAATGCCGCTTTATACGGATTTTTTTCATTTGGATAATAGCTTAGAAACACACTTTGCACATCTTTTGGGATAGCATGTAGCGCACTAAAGTTTAAAAATGTCGCCTGATCGGAATCGTCAATGGCTTGGGAAAACTTTCTTAAGCTTCTTCCTGCAAACGGGAATTTGTTTCCCAAGCCACCCCATTTTTGGAGGACATTCTTGTGTTTTAGATAAAACCTGAATGCCTCATGACGGTTATATCCTCCAAATAATTCATCCGCGCCTGCCCCGCTGATTAGGATCTTTACATGCTTCTTTGCCTCCCTGGCAATCATCCAACTAATAAAACTCGCACTATCACCTACTGGTTGATCAAGGCTATTGATATACTCATCCCAATTGTCCAGCACAGTTTCAGGAGTGATCAAGACTTCATGGTGGGCACAGTTGTACTTTTTGGAAATTTGCCAGGCATATGTTGGGTCTTGAAACTCCCTTAAATATTTATCTTCAAAAGTGACGGTAAAAGTATGTAAAGGAATCCCTGTTTCCTGTACCCATGTGTGTAATAATAAGCTACTGTCTGCCCCACCACTGAGGAGAATCCCTACAGGAACATCTGCTTGGAAATGCTTCAGAACTGCATCGGTTAATACAGTTTTAAAATATTTTTTATCTGGAATGATATCTTGTCCAAGGCTGTGGGCCAGAACCTTTTCTTCAAGAATATTCCCCTCCCAGTCCAATTCCAATACTTTACCGGGTAAAACCTGCCTTATCCCTTTGAAAAATGAATAATCAGGGAAGGAATGGCGCGAATAATAATAGGGCAAAAACTGCGCCTCATCTATTTCCCTTTTCACCAATCCAGAAAAAGCGATGGCTTTGGCCTCGGAAGATACTATCCACTGATTATTCCTCCTGTAATAATAAACCGGCTTCTTCCCATATTGATCTCGGGCAATAAATACCTTTTGCCTGACTTTATCAACGAAAACCAAAGCAAACATTCCCTGAAGATCCCTTATCCCCTCACTTCCCTTTTGTTTTAACCACTTTGCCAACACCTCAGCATCTGACCGGCTTTCAAAGCTTTCTCCCTCTGTCAAAAGCAAATTCCTTAGTTCATCAGCATTATAAAGGGCCCCATTCCAGACCAGATGATAGTTGTCCTCGATGGTAACAGGCTGATTAGGCCAATCACTTAGGTCTACGGTTTTCAACCTGTTTCCTGCAATAAACATCCCATCAGAAAGCTGCTTCCAATCGGATTGGTCCGGTCCCCTGTGGCGGGTAGCCTCCATCATATTGCTTATCGCCCGCTTCCCTAAATCAGGATAGTTCAGGACCAGATTGATTCCACACATATGCTACCTACTTTTTATTACCCGTCAGCAACTCCTGCTCTATCTGAATCTTTTCATTGTTTTTTTCAAAATACCTACAAAAATGGGAAATTTGGCATTCTTCGCATTTTGGCTTTCTGGCCAAACAAACATATCTACCATGCAAAATCAGCCAGTGGTGGGCAATATGGATATGCTCTTTTGGAATATGCTTGACAAGGTGCCTTTCCACCTCAAGCGGGGTTTTGGCATTCTGGGGAACTAATCCCAGTCTTTTGGATACCCTAAATACATGAGTGTCCACAGCCATATTAGGCTGGTTCCATACTACAGAGGTAATCACATTGGCCGTTTTCCTACCAACTCCTGGTAATTTGATTAACTCCTTTACGGTTGAAGGGACTTTACTGTCAAATTCCTCCACCAACATTTTCCCAAGGCCTAGAAGGTGCTTGGTTTTATTATTGGGATAAGAAACGGTCTTGATATAAGGAAACAGTTCATCAAAATCAGAAGCTGCCAAATGTTCAGGCGTTGGGAAGTCCCGGAAAATCGCCGGGGTCACCATATTTATACGTTTGTCGGTACACTGGGCACTCAATACCACCGCTATCAGAAGCTGAAAAGAATTTTCGTAATTCAGTTCCGTCTCCGCTACGGGCATATGGGTGGAAAAATGATCTATAAATGCTTTATATCGCTCTTTCTTTAACATATTTGACTTTTTCTCGCTTCCAAAGATAGTAGAAATATAAGCCAAAAAGTACGTACAAACCAACAAAAAGCCCCTCGGCCATTGTTTGGCCGAGTGGCTTTCATCATGATATTTTCAAAATTAGACCTTTTCGAGTCCTGAGGACTTGGCTTTGCTTTTGATAGCCTTGACTACCTTCTCCGAAGGCTCCAAAACTACCTCATTGAGTTGATCAATTGTGCTTAAAAAGCCCAAATAATCTTGCATCAAGTCTTCTTCCCTTCCCAAAACCTTTTCAAAGTCCTCACTTTCTGCTTCACTCATTTCCTGATAAACATATCTTATCAGTTGGTCACTTAGGGTAAAATATTTTGTCATAGGCAACATTTATTTGTTTCAATTTCTTACGCATATTAATCAATGCATACCGCATTCTTCCCAAAGCCGTATTGATACTTACTCCGGTCTGATCCGCTATTTCCTGAAAACTCAAATCCATATAGTGCCGCATAATCAACACTTGTTTTTGAGTATCGGGCAACTCATTAATCAAATCCCTCACCAATGCATGTGTCTCGTCTTTGACCTTGCGGTCCTCCACATTGTCATCGGCAAATTTTAAGGTATTAAATAAATTGGACCCGTCTTCCATCACTATAGACGGATACCGCTTCATTTTTCTGAAATGATCAATGGCCAAGTTATGCGCTATCCGCATTAACCACGGCTGAAATTTTCCCTCTTCGTTATACCTGTCTGAACTTAAGGTCTGGATGACTTTCACAAATACATCCTGCAATAAGTCCTCTGCCACTCCCTGGTCCTTCACAATCATATATATCGTCGTGAAAACACGCGATTTATACTTATCCACCAACACTTCAAAAGCTGCTTCGCTTCCGTTTCTATACTGAGCGATAAGCTCGCTGTCTTTAGGTCCTAACCTTTTATTCATAAATTCTGACGTTTAAATAACGTAGAGGTCTATCCCATATTGCGAATTTTATGATGAAACAAATTATGCTAGATTCAAATGTATATATTTGAAAAACACAATGCAATGAATTAACTGTTTTTTTTAACCTACCAAAAGCATAATAAGGTACATGTATGAAATTTTCATTCGATTATTTCAAAAATTCAAAATATTCATCTTTTCCGTTATTTTTTAAAATAATCTGCTAAATCCCCAATTACCGTTCCACTATTTTTCCAATTCCAATGTCTTCCCTCCCATCTGCTATTCATTAAATATAGTAGGTAATAATTTTTCTTTTAGAAAATTTTAACTGGCTCACTTATTGTTACTTTCTTCCGAAAACTGTAGAATTTTTCAACAAACCCCTCTGCAAATATGAAAACATTCGTTCTAAACATCATTCTGTACGTTCTACTGTGCACCTGCATTATTTCCTGTACCTTTAATTCCTCCGAGGAAAACAAAACCATTGAAGTTATTGGGTTTCATGAAACCAATTTGGAACCTAACCTCAACCCCTGTCTCCTCATAAGCTTTAATGGGGACCTCGAAAAGAAAAAGGCTCTAGTAGAACTAATGGAAAGCGCAGAACTAAAGAATTTCCAAGTGGAACTGATGAACGAAAACTATTACAAGGAGGGAATGTACAACAACCAGAATTCCAAGGAAGACTTTAAGTATGGCATCAACTACAGAATTATCTTGAATAAGGAATCTGACAAGGATATAGTCAACGGACTACTGACCAATAAAAAAATCCCTTTTTCTATAAATAGCAACGGCTTTTACATAGAACGGAGCAAAAACAAAACCATCCAAAATGTTGCTTTCCAAAATGCCCTGCTCAATGCAAAGTCAAGGATAAAGGCATATGCAGATTCTTCGGATATGAATTTTGATATCATATCCATTGAGGAAATTGATGATTACCAACTTTTCCCTATCGACAACATCGTTTACCAAGATAAGATGATCAAAAAACTCAAAGTTAAGGCTCAACTACTTCCGAAATAACCACTTTCAATGGTAAAAGGAACTTTTCAAGAGAATTCAGCTTTAAACAAATTACCATTTCAAGAGTTCACTTGGTATCTTTGTAAGCTATGAATGAGACGACTGCCTTGAATACGACTTCTTTAGAAGAATTAGACCCTAAAAAATATATAATCATTAAAAATGCTCGGGTAAATAACCTCAAAAACCTGAGCGTGGCCATTCCCAGAAACAAGTTAGTGGTGGTGACCGGTCTATCCGGTTCAGGAAAATCCTCTTTGGCCTTTGACACCCTCTTTGCAGAGGGACAAAGAATGTATGTAGAGAGTTTGAGTTCCTATGCCAGGCAGTTCCTCGGCAGAATGGAAAAACCCGATGTGGAATATATCAGAGGAGTCTCCCCAGCAATCGCCATACAACAAAAGGTCACTACCAAAAATCCCCGATCAACCGTAGGTACCACTACCGAGATATATGATTACCTGAAATTGCTTTTCAGTAGAATAGGCAGAACCATTTCCCCTGTAAGTGGAGAAGAGGTAAAACACCATACCGTGACCGATGTAGTGGATTATATTCATAGTTTCGAGGAAGGGGATAAGGTAATGATCAGCTGCCCATTGCAGATCACAGAGGGCAGAAATGTTCAAAAAGAACTCGAAATCTTATTGCAGAAAGGCTTTACCAGGGTATTGATAGAAGGAGATGCTTACTTCGTGGAAGATCTTTTGGCAGAGAAAAAAATCCCTGAAGGACATATTGAAATCCTTATCGACAGGGCGGTCATTCAAAAAGAGGATGAAGATAATCAGTTTAGGATTGCTGATAGTGTGCAAACAGCCTTTTTTGAAGGACATGGAGAGTGCTATATAGTTATTCCTCAAAAAGCCAACAAACAGTTTAGTGATCGGTTTGAGTTGGACGGAATGACGTTCGAGCTTCCTTCTGTCAATTTCTTCAGTTTCAATAATCCCTATGGAGCCTGTAAAACCTGTGAGGGATTTGGTTCCGTTTTAGGCATTGATCCTGATTTGGTGATCCCGGACAAATCCCTTTCCATTTATGAGGGAGCCATAGCGCCCTGGAGAGGAGAAACCACCAAAAAATGGGCCGACCCATTAATTAAAAACGGCATCCACTTTGACTTTCCCATCCACAGGCCTTTTGAGGAACTGGATGAAGAACATAAAGAGTTACTTTGGACGGGAAACAGCTATTTCAAAGGACTCAATGATTTTTTTGGGCATTTACAAAGCAAAACACACAAAATCCAATACCGAGTAATGCTGTCCCGCTTTAGGGGGCGTACCACTTGCCCCGATTGCAAAGGCACCAGACTTCGCAAGGATGCCTCCTATGTAAAAATCAATGGGCATTCCATCACTGATATTGTACTGATGCCCATTGAACGATCCTTGGATTTTTTCCAGAACATTCAGCTGAGCCCTGCTGAGAAAAAAACGGCAAACAGGCTATTGAAGGAAATCCTAAATCGCCTGGAATATATTGACAAAGTAGGTTTGGGATATCTAACCTTAAACCGACTTACTTCAACCCTTTCCGGCGGAGAATACCAAAGAATTAAACTGGCCACTTCCCTGGGCAGTGCCTTGGTAGGATCCATGTATATCCTGGATGAACCAAGTATTGGGCTTCACCCAAGAGATACTGACCGGCTGATTTCCGTACTAAAATCCTTAAGGGACCTTGGCAATACGGTGATTGTAGTCGAACATGAAGAGAAAATCATGAAAGCCGCTGATGAGATTATCGATATCGGGCCCGATGCGGGCGTCCATGGGGGAGAATTGGTCTTTCAAGGAAGCTTAAATCACCTACTTGCACATGGAGAAACCTATACGGCCAAATACCTCAAAGGGGAAGAAAAAATCGACATTAAAAAAGGCAACAGGAAATGGAAAGATAAGATCCTGATCAAAGGGGCAAGGGAGAACAACCTTAAAAACATCAGCGTACAAGTCCCGCTTAATACCTTAACTGTAATCACCGGAGTAAGTGGTTCTGGAAAATCAACTTTGATTAAGAAAGTCCTGTATCCTGCCTTAGGCAAAATGCTGGGTACTGTTATAGACGAAACAGGGAAATTTGATAAAATAGACGGGGATTATAAATCCATCTCCCAAGTGGAATTTGTGGATCAAAACCCAATAGGAAAGTCTTCCCGCTCCAATCCAGTGACTTATGTAAAAGCCTATGATGCGATAAGAAGTTTGTTTGCTGACCAACCAATTGCCAAGCAAAGAGGATACAAACCTGCTTTCTTTAGTTTCAACGTGGATGGTGGCCGATGTGAGGCTTGCCAGGGTGAGGGCACGCAAAAGATTGAGATGCAGTTTATGGCGGATATTTTCCTTACTTGTGAGTCTTGTAAAGGCAAACGCTTCAAAAATGAAATCCTGGATGTCACCTACAAAGGCAAAAACATCGCGGAGATATTGGATATGACCATCGATGAGGCTATGGAGTTTTTCCAAGGAAAAAACGCTGTCATTCACAGGCTTCAGCCGCTTCAAGAAGTTGGATTGGGCTATATCGGATTGGGACAATCATCAAACACGCTGAGTGGCGGTGAGGCCCAAAGAGTAAAACTTGCTTCCTTCCTTGGCAAAAGCAGCGGCAAAAACAAGGACCATATCCTCTTTATATTTGATGAACCAACTACAGGCCTTCACTTCCATGATATTAAAAAATTACTACACTCTATCAACGCCTTAATAGAGGAAGGCCATTCCGTAATAATCATTGAGCACAATACAGAGGTCATCAAATCGGCAGACTGGGTAATTGACCTTGGGCCTGAAGGCGGAGAAAAAGGTGGCCACGTGGTATTTGAAGGCACACCGGAAGCCCTAAAAGAAGTAGAAGAAAATTATACGGCCAAATACCTTCGGGAATCCAATATGGATTGATGTTTTCATTGCGAGATATGATAAGAACACGAAGAAAAGACCAAAATCCTACAATGTTACACCACACCATTTAAAACAATAAATAGGCAGCTCACCTCAGATAATTACTTCCCAAGTAATTATTTTAACAAGCTCCTCACTACGAAACTTTTCCTTTCAAAAACAGGTTAAAAGGTTTGTTCGAGTTTATAACAAATAAGGTTTTTACAATCAAAATGAGACACTTATTTCACCCCTTCTTTTTGATAATTTTAGCAGGGATTTTATTCACATCATGCGATTCCCCAAAAGCAGTAGAAGTCCAAGCCCCCTTAGGCTGGAATATATTGGAAACACCTACTAAAAGTTCCATACGAGGCTTATCTCCCTTGACCAAAGACATTGCTTGGGCCACAGGAAGTAATGGGCTTTGGATGCTAACCGTAGATGGAGGTGTTAGCTGGAAACACGGGGTTATTGATGATTTGGACACTGTGGATTTTCGGGACGTTGAAGCCTTCAGCGCCAGCACCGCCATTGCTGTATCTGCCGGGCAGCCGGCTGTCATTTATAAAACCACTGATTCTGGTAAAACTTGGGTGAAGAAATACCAAGGCCCAAAAGAAGCCTTTTTGGATGGACTTGCATTTATAGACGATCGCAGGGGCTATGCTTATGGTGACCCTGTAGGAAATCGATGGATGCTCCTTCTCACCCTTAATGGAGGTGAAACTTGGGAACCACTTAAAACTACTCCAAAAGTACCTAAAGGAGAGGCAAGTTTTGCTGCCAGTGGTTCAGGAATATTGGCAAAAGGCCAAAAGATTTGGATAGCAAGCGGCGGAATTAAAAGTAACATCTACTATTCAGAGGATGGCGGTGTGGACTGGGACACTATCCCCACTCCAATTTTACAAGGTGAACCTTCCCAAGGGATATTCTCCATGAATTTTGTCAATAAAAAAACCATTATTGCTGTTGGGGGAGATTACAAAAATCCTGATCATAAAAAGGACAATATCACCCTGTCCTTTGATGAAGGAATCAATTGGCAGAAGCCCAAAGGAACCGGACCTTCAGGTTTCCGGTCTGGGGTCGACTATTTCCAAGAGTTTGGTTGGCTTATAACTGTAGGCACTAATGGCAGTGATTTTTCGAAAGATGGTGGCCAGAATTGGTCAAAATTCTCGGATATTACCCTACATGCCATCAAAAAATCCAAAAGCGGCGGAACAATCTGGGCCTCAGGACCCGATGGAAGGGTGGCCACTCTGGATTATTAACCCATTATAGATGAGCCGTTTATAAAATTAATATTCCTTAAAATTATTAAATCCCTTTATGAAATGTTATATTAGTAAACACTAGGTGAAACAGCACTATTTTTCTGAGCTGCTTAGGATTCAGAAAAAACGGAAAGCCATACTCAATTTAATAGAAACCCAAATGTTTGACATCATACCATCTATATGGCTGATCAACGGAAAGTGTGTCCGTTTGAAAAGAGGCGATTTTAGTACAGAAGAGGTAATTTCTGAAAATCCCCTCAAAATTGCACAGGAATTTGAAGACTGTGGCATTGAATGGCTGCACATAGTTGATTTGGATGGTGCTAGAAGAGGTGAGCCTAAAAATTATCATATTCTCAGCACAATTGCTGCATATACTACGCTAAAGGTAGATTTTACCGGTGGCGTGACCACTGATGGAGCTATTATCAAGGTTTTTGAACATGGTGCCAAAACCATTACAGCAAGTACAGTAGCCGTCAGATCCCCTGAAAAATTCAATCAATGGTTAATCTCTTATGGGCGCGAAAAAATCAACCTGGCTGCCGATACGGACCCTTTAGATTATAAAATAAAAATAAGGGGCTGGCAAAAAAATACGGATATCCACCTCTTTGATCATATCCAA
>Ga0207773_100444_pt1 | contig 16582 bp, 15 predicted proteins | sample TtaePargueraPR_2_FD_187281 | JGI IMG/M metagenome (GOLD analysis project Ga0207773, IMG submission 187281) | Aerobic enrichment media microbial communities from Bioluminiscent Bay, La Parguera, Puerto Rico - Tt and M1 (3) (SPAdes) | ecosystem: Environmental > Aquatic > Marine > Unclassified ...
GGCTCGCGGCCACTACGATCCCGACACCCGCACCTATTCCCTCACGCTTGGCCAGACGGTCCCGCCGACGCCGGGGCAAAGCGCGAAGCGGCCGATGCACGTCCCCGTCCGCTTCGGTCTCGTCGGGCCGAACGGAGCCGATATCGACGCGGCTGGCGTCAGCGGGGGTGCGGTCGACGGCGACGTCATCCACCTCACGGAGACCGAGCAGACCTTCGTGTTCGAAGGCATCGCCGCGAAGCCGATCCCATCGCTGCTTCGCGGCTTCTCGGCACCGGTGAAGCTCGACCTGCCGCTCGATCCGGAAGAGCACTTGTTCCTGCTGCGCACCGACGCGGATGCCTTCAACCGCTGGCAGGCGGCGCAGCGCCTTGCCAACGCCGCGCTCATAGCCGGATCTGCAAAGGCCCGCGCCGGCGAGGTGGTCGCCTTCGATGCGACCTTCATCGACGCCCTCGCCGAGGTCGCAGAAAACGAGGCGCTGGAGCCGGCGTTCCGTGCTCAGGTCCTGCAGCTCCCCGCCGAATCCGACATTGCCCGGGAGATCGGCCGCGATGTCGACCCTGACGCCATCGCCACTGCCCGGAACAGCCTTCGCGCCGCGATTGCCGACCGCATAGGGGGACGGCTTCTGGCGCTGGCGGCGGACTTCGCCGAGGATCGCTCCTTCACGCCCGATGCCGCTTCGGCCGGCCGGCGGGCCCTGGTCAATGTCGCCCTCGACCTCACCACCGGCAACCGCAATGCCGGAGCCGTCAGCGCCATCGCCGAGCGCTTCCGGTCGGCCGACAACATGACCGACCGCATCGCCGCGCTGTCGACCCTGGCGCAAGGCGCCTTCCCCGAGCGCATCGAGGCCTTCGGCGCCTTCTACGACCGCTACCGCGGCGATCCGCTGGTCCTCGACAAGTGGTTCCTGCTGCAGGCGATGGTGCCGGCGCCGAGCACCCTCGACGAGGTGCGCCTGCTCCAGTCCCATCCGGCCTATTCCAGCACCAACCCCAACCGGATCCGGTCGCTGATCGGTGGCTTCGCCGGCGGCAATCAGACCCAGTTCAACCGCGCCGATGGCGCCGGGTACGATTTCGTCGCCGACTTCGTGCTCGATCTCGACCGCCGCAATCCGCAGACCGCGGCTCGGCTGCTCGTCAACTTCCGGTCCTGGAAGGCGCTCGAGCCGGGACGCCGGGCCAGGGCCGAGGCGGCGCTCCGGCGCATCGCCGAAGCGGCGGAGCTTTCCCCGGACACGCGGGACATCATCACGCGCACCCTGGCGTGAGAAGAGACTCCTGAGCCGGCTTGTCGCCGCGCGCTGTCGCGGGGCTCCTTGCTCCGCCCGAATCGTCGTTAACCATTTCTTACTGGACAACACGATTCGGCTCGATTCAAATGCAGTGATTCGGGGGGTGGCGTAACCCGAAAGGCGCTGCAGATAGCGCAAGATAGCACGAGCGAAAGGGGGCCTCGCATGGCGCGGGCAGAGGCGGTCGAGCCGTCTGTCGCGAAGCGACTTCTATTGTCCGGACTCCGGCTGCCGAGACGAGCCGCCGTCTCCGGACACGCCCGGCTCCTGGCCCGCCCCGCCTATCAGCGCCTGCTTGCCGCGGAACCTCTGCTCCGCCGTCTCATCCCGGTCCTCATCGTCATCTTCCTGGTCATCGTCGGCCTCGCCCGCTTCGTCGAGCTCTACCAGCTCCGCTCCGAGCGCGAATACGATGCTCGCGAGACCATGGGCCTGGTCGCCTCGGTGCTGACCGGATCCCTCACCGACCTGGTCCGGACCGAGCCACCGTCGACGATGGCCGTGCTCAATGCCCTCGCCGATGCCCTGCCGCCCGGCGCCACGAGCGACGGCCGTCGCATCTACGTGGCCGACGCCGACGGCACCGTCGTCGCGACCGCCCCGCGCGACATCCAGCAGGAGGGCATTCCGCTCACCGACATTCTCGGCGAGGCGCAGCCGCTCACCATCTTCGGTGCGCGGGCCGGCGTCCTCGACTTGATACTTCCCGACGGGACCGAGGCCCTCGCTACCGTCCACCACATAGCCGGCGGCCCGCACGCCGTCGCCGTCGTCACGCCGATGGAGAACGTCCTCGACGACTGGCGCGCCGACGTCTCCCTCAACGTCGCGATCTTCATCGGCACCAGCGCCATTCTCATCGTCATTCTCTACGGCTACTTCGCCCAGTCGAGCCGGGCGCTCGAGGCCGACGAGATCTATTCCGCCACCCACGAGCGTTTCGAGACCGCGCTGATGCGCGGCCGCTGCGGCCTATGGGACTGGGACCTCGCCCGCGGCCGCATGTTCTGGTCGCGCTCGATGTTCGAGATCATCGGCCAGGACCAGCGCGACGACCTGATCGGCTTCGGCGAGGTCGCCCGCATGATCCATCCCGACGACGGGGACCTGATGGCGCTCGCCGAGTCGCTGTACGAGCGGGGCGAAGCCACCGTCGACCGCATGTTCCGGATGCGTCATGCCGACGGCCGCTGGATCTGGCTCCGGGCCCGCGCCGAATTGGTCGATCGCGATTCCGGCGAGCCGCACCTGATCGGCATCGCCGTCGACGTGACCGAGCAGATGCGCCTAGTCGAGCGCTCCAAGACCGCCGACATCCGCCTCCGCGACGCGATCGAGACCATATCCGAGGCCTTCGTGCTGTGGGACGCCGACAACCGGCTGGTGATGTGCAATTCGAAGTACCAACAGCTCCACGGCATGCCCGACGCGGCGCTGGTGCCCGGCACCCCCTATGCCGAGGTAATCGCGGCGGGTCGCAAGCCGCTCGTCCGCGCCCAGGTCGCCTCCGAGGGCCGGCCGGAGGAAGGAGCGCGGAGCTTCGAGCTCCAGCTCGAGGACGGTCGGTGGCTGCAGATCAACGAGCGCCGCACCAAGGACGGCGGCTTCGTCTCGGTCGGCACCGACATCACCCAGCTCAAGCGCCATGAGGCCAAGCTGATCGACGGTGAGCGGCGGCTGATGGCGACGATCGCCGACCTTCGCCAGTCCCGCCAGAAGCTCGAGCTGCAGGCCCGCCAGATGGTCGAGCTCGCCGAGAAGTACGCCGAGGAGAAGGACCGGGCCGAGGACGCCAACCGGTCCAAATCCGAGTTCCTCGCCAATATCAGCCACGAGCTGCGGACGCCGCTCAACGCCATCATCGGCTTCTCGGAGATCATGCAGTCAGGGATGTTCGGCGCGCTCGGCTCGTCGAAGTACCAGGAGTACTGCAACGACATCAATCAGAGCGGCGCGTACCTGCTCGGCGTCATCAACGACATCCTCGACATGTCGCGGATCGAGGCGGGGCGGATGGCGCTCGAGCATGAGGACCTGATCCTCGACAGCCTCGTCGAGGAGTCGATCCGCATCGTCCAGACACAGGCCGACGCCCAGCGGATCGAGGTCGTCACCGATGTCGGCAGGAACCTCTGCATGCGCGGCGACCGCAAGGCCCTGAAGCAGATCATGCTCAACCTGCTCTCGAACGCGGTGAAGTTCACACCGCCGGGCGGGCGCATCACCGTCCGGGCGCGGACCACCGGCAGCGCCGTCACCTTCTCGGTCGAGGACACCGGCATCGGCATCCCGCGCGAGGCGCTGAAAAAGCTCGGCCGCCCGTTCGAGCAGGTCGGCAACCAGTTCACCAAGAGCCACCGCGGCTCCGGCCTCGGCCTCGCCATCACCTCGTCGCTGGCCGAACTCCACGGCGGCGCCATGCGCATCCGCTCGCGCGAGGGCCGCGGCACGATCGTCTCGGTGCGTCTCCCGGTCGATCCGGCACCACCGACCTTGGCACCTGCCGAGGATCCGCCCGAAGCAAAGCCCGCGACCAGGTCCGTCCGCGCCTGACCCTTACTGCTGTGCCGCCGGCAGCGCGACGCAGAGCCCCCGGAATTTCGAGAACGCGTCTTCCGTACCGTCGGTCGGCAGGCTGAAATCGACCCCGGTCCCCTTCACCGCCAGCGTCTCGGCCGAGCCGAGCTCGTCGAGCGAATCGAGGTCGAAGGAGAACGCATATTCCCACTCGCCGTACATCTGTCCGAAGCTGATCGTCGGAAAGAAGCCGGAGATCGGCGTGCGGTCGGGATTGTCGTCGGCGATCACCGCCACGGTGATGCTGTCGCCACCGGCGATCGCGTTTGCCAGCGCCTTGGCGTCGATGCCGGACACGTTGGCGGTCCAGTCCTGGCTGGGCAGGCAGGTCATCGAGAAACCCCAATAGGGCTCGGGCGAATCCGCCTCGCCCGGCGCCAGCGCCGCGATCGTGCCGCCGCCGCCGTCCACCGGATAGACCCGCCAGATCTCGCCGTCCGCCGCACTGGCAGGCGCTGCCAGCGCCATGATCATTGCCGCCAATCCAAGCCGCATCTCTCGTCGCCTCCCATGCCGCGCGTTCTGCGTGTTCGCATGCTCGCACGAATCCCTGTCGCCACGCCATCGTCGTGGCCGTGCGACACGGTCCCACTACCCCGACATCCGCTCCAGCGGGAACGGCGTCGGCTGGTAGATGTGGCCGATCTTGAGCTTCTCGACCGTATATGCCTCCCATTCATGAAGAAGCCGCGCGATCCCGGCCCGGTCGTCAACCGCGATCAGAGGACAGAGCGTCCCCGTCACCCGCTCGAACTCCTCGCTGAGGTCTGGGTCCTCCCAACGCGACAGCCCCGACTTTAGCTCCGCGCATCCGGCACGCGCGGAGTCGAGATCGCCCCGCGCGCAGTCGACCCCTACCCGGAGCAGCGTGAAAAGGTCGAACGGCCAAAGCCCGAACCGCTCCCGGTTGCTGGCGAAGGCGAAGAAGTCGTCGAGCGTCTCGATGGCGCGCAGCGCAGGCAGCGCCTGCTCCTCGATCGCCTGGTAAAGGTCGACCTGCAGCGTGGGGTTCGACCACTCCCACAAGCGATTGGGGTAGACGTTTGCACCCCAATTCAACGGCAGACTGTTGCGCGGCTCGCAAAGGCTCATCACGGCCCAAGGGACGCGGAACCGGCCCGCTTCTCCGGTGCGCTCGATGATCACGCCGCGGAGAAGATGGCGGACCGGCTTGAGGTAGAGCGTGAAGCCGACCAGCGCGAGATCGTCGTGGCGCTCGGCCAGGGGCGTCAGCAGCTTTTTGACCTGCCGGACGGTGGTCATCGCGATGGCCCGTCACTTGCGGACATGGCCTCAAGCGGGAACGGGGTCGGCTGGTAGATGTGGCCGATCTTGAGCTTTTCGACGGTGTAGGCTTCCCATTGGTGAAGCAGCCGCGCCATGCCGGCCCGATCGTCCGCCGCGAGCAGCGGACAGAGCTCCCCGGTCACCCGATCGAATTCCTCGCGCAGCTCCGGGTCCTCCCAACGCGACAGACCCGAGTTCAGCTCCGCGCATCCGGCGCGCGCGGAGTCGAGATCGCCCCGGGCGCAGTCGACCCCTACTCGAAGCAGCGTGAAAAGGTCGAACGGCCAAAGCCCGAACCGCTCCCGGTCGCTGGCGAAGGCGAAGAAGTCGTCGAGCGTCTGGATGGCGCGTAGAGCCGGCAACGCCTGCTCCTCGATCGCGTGGTAAACGTCATCCTGCAGGGACGGGTTGGACCAGAACCACAGTCCCTCCGTGGGATAGACCTGTCCGCCCCAGTTCAAGGGCAGGCTGTGCCGTGGCTCGCAGAGGCTCATTGTGGCCCAGCGGACGCGGAACCAATTTGCGCTGCTGGTGCGGTCGACGACCACACCCCGGAGCAGATGTCGCACGGGTTTGAGATACAACCAGCGCCCGACCACCTCAAGATCGTCATGACGCGCGGCGAGGGGCGTGAGCAGCTTCTTGACTTGCCGGACGGTGGTCATCGCGATAGCCCGTCACTTGCGGACATGACCTCCAGCGGGAACGGCGTCGGCTGGTAGATGTGGCCGATCTTGAGCTTCTCGACCGTGTATGCCTCCCATTCATGAAGAAGCCGCGCCATGCCGGCTCGATCGTCCGCCGCGATCAGAGGACAGAGCGTCCCCGTTACCCTCTCGAAGTCCTCACGCATGCTTGGCATCGACCAGCGCGACAGACCGGACAATAGTTCCGCACAGCCGGTACGCGCCGCTTCGAGGTCGCCACGGGCGCAGTCGACCCCCACCCGCAGCAGTGTGAACAGGTCGAATGGCCAGGCGCCGAAACGCTCCCGGTCGCTGGCGAAGGTGAAGAAGTCATCGAGAGTCTCGATCGCGCGCAGCGCCGGCAGCGCCTGCTCCTCGATCGCCTGGAAAAGGTCATCCTGGAGCGAAGGGTTGGACCAAAGCCAAAGACCTTCCGAGGGATAGACGAATCCGCTCCAGGTCAATGGCAATCTCTCGCGCGGCTCGCAGAGATTCAGTACAGGCCATCGGACGCGGAATCGAGCTGCCTCCCCGGTGCGGTCGATGGTCACCCCGCGGAGCAGATGTCGCACGGGCTTGAGGTACACTGTGAAGCCAACCAGCGCGAGATCGTCATGGCGCTCGACCAAGGGTTTCAGCAGTTTCTTGACCTGCCGGACAGTGGTCATCGCGATGGCCTCGTCTCGATGACAATGATCTGCCGCGCCGAGGGAAGCCCCTTGAATGCCTTCGCCGCCAGTTCCGCGGCCCTGCTCCCCCGCAAGACGCTCTTGCCGGTCTTGATGTCGTAGATGCAGACAATTTCGTTTCGGATGTTCTCGAAGACATCGATCCTGACGGAGCCCTTGGCGCCGTAGGTTTCGTTCAAGTTCTTCAGCGCCGAGACTTCTGCACGAAAATCCGGATCTCGCAGGGCATCAATCTGGTTCTTCAATGCCAAGTGTACCGCAGTCCCGAACTTTGGGGGAGAGATCCAACGCTCCACGCCGCCGAACGGTCTTGACGGCGTCATCGGTCCGCGCCTGGACCTCGCCAAGGCGCGGGCAGGTCTCTTCGACCTCGTCACGTGAGAGGGTTCCAACGTAGTCCAGTCCGAGACTCGGTGCGGCGCCGGGCCGATAATCTCGCGCCGAGAAGGCGACGATCGCCTTCTGGTCGGGCGTGTTCCGTGTCGAAAGCCACGTATAGAGCGTCAGCCCGAGTTCCACTGATTTCTCGAGTAGAGGAACCGCATAGACGGGCTGCACGATCGGCTCGGCAATCGCGCCCTGCCCCGTCCACACGCTTTCGGCCACCAGCGTAGCGTTCGAGTCGAAGACCTGCTGCCGGAACCCCCGGTTCTGGAAGGTCAGGATCGCTCCATCAGTTCCGATGACGGTGTATCGTTCGGTCCAGCCCGTCACTAGCGGCGCCAGCGCGACTTCGGCGCGGATCGCGCTTCCGTCGCGATGGACCACTGTCTCTTCGCGCAAGATCCCATCCGTCCGCTCTCCGATGACGGTCCAGCCATCGGAGTCCGAACCGTCGGCCTGGGGAACGGAAGCATCGCCCAAGGGCGCCACGGGCGGCAGGGCCTCGCCCTGCCCGGCGGAGACGGCGACTCGCGTCCACCGCCCGCCGGTGGGGTTTCCGGCCGGCACCCGTGGCTGGTTGGGATTGAAGTTGGCCTTCAGCGCCAACTCGAAGCGGAGCATGCTCAGTTCGAAGCTGAGGTCGATGAGGTTTCGCTGAATGCGTTTCGCAGCTTCGAATTCACTGGCGGTGAGCAAGGCGACTTCTCCGACTGACCGTGATCGTCGCCGCCAGCGTATAAGATAATATTCCTAATTATATACTTGACAAAGCAGCCGTGATTTCCGATTCTGTCAACAGGCAGAAGGAAATCCGCAGATGGCCAAGGCTCTCGACCCCCGCTTCACCGACCCCGACAAGGCCCGCGAGTACCTTGAAAAGCAGCGTTGGCCGAACGGCCCGGTCTGCCCCCATTGCGGTAACGTCGACCCCGCGACGATCACCGGCTTAAAGGGCAGGGCTCACCGCCCCGGCGTCTATCAGTGCAACGCTTGCCGCGAGCAGTTCACGGTCACGGTTGGCACCGTATTCGAGCGTTCCAAGATCGCGCTCAATGTCTGGCTCTATGCGACGTTCCTGCTCTGCTCATCAAAGAAGGGGATGAGCGCGCACCAGCTGCATCGCATGATCGGCGTCACCTACAAGACGGCCTGGTTCATGATGCATCGCATCCGCGAGGCCATGTCGGGTGAGTACGAAGGGCCGATTGGCGGCTCAGGGAAGACCGTGGAAGCCGATGAGACCTACTACGGCAAGACCAGCACGCCGCGCGCTTCAAAGCAGCGTCGTGGCCGTCCCTACATCAAGCGCAAGGGGCCGCAGTCAAAGAACCCGGTTGTCGCGCTGGTCGAGCGTGGCGGCGAGACCCGCATGTTCCACGTCGAGAACGCTACCAAGGAAAACATCCGCGACGTGCTGGTCCGCAATGCCAGCCGCGACAGCGAACTGCATACCGACGAAAGCAAGCTCTACACCGAGACGGGCAAAGAGTTCGCCGGTCATCACACCGTCAAGCACTCGGCCGAAGAGTACGTCCGTCGCGAGGGCGAGCGCATCATTCACAGCAACACGGTCGAGAACGTGTTTTCCGTCTTCAAGCGCGGCATGAACGGCGTCTATCAGCACTGCGGCGAGCAGCACTTGCACCGCTACCTGTCCGAGTTCGAGTTTCGCTACAATCGTCGCACGGCTTTGGGCTGGAACGACGCCATGCGCGCCGACGCCGCCTTGAAGGCCATCGGCGGGAAGCGCCTAACTTATCGGCGGATTGGTGAAGGCTAGAACGTTTAAGCAGCAGGCGCGCCGCTTTCTGGCGTGGCGCGCGAAAAGGCGCACGTCTTAAAAAGGACAATCTCGCGCGCTAGCGGCGACGCGCTGGGCGAGCTCGGGGGGAGGAGAATCACCATGGCATCCGTACTTGACGTGGCACAGTACATTCTAGAGCGCCACGGTCCGATGACCGCCATGAAGCTCCAAAAGCTCGTCTACTATTCCCAAGCTTGGGCGACCGTGTGGGACGATGATGTGCTTTTTGACGAACCCATCGAAGCATGGAAGCTGGGGCCAGTCGTAAGGCGTCTTTACGAGTCTCACCGTGGACGCTTCCGGGTCGATGAAATCCGTGGCGGCGCCGCTTCGCAGCTTACCGCCGGGCAACGCGAGACCGTCGATCGCGTGCTGTCCTTCTATGGCGACAAGAGCGCGCAATGGCTCAGCGACCTTACCCACATGGAAGACCCGTGGAAGGTCGCTTGGGACGGCGAAGGCGACAGGATCATAACCCCAGCGGCACTATCTGAGTACTACGGCTCGCTGCAGTGACCAGTCGCCGGGAGGCGCGCATTGCCCGCCGCCTCGCAGATGAAATTCGCCAGAAGGAGAAATCGGCTCGCTTGGTCGTGCGGGTCGGGGACGAGCCCAAGGTACGGCAGGGCGCGAACCCGGCAAGCATCTACGACATGCAAATGAGGTGGTCAGCCGGTTCGGCCGATAGGGATGGTGATTGGCCTTGGGGGGCACGTGACTGGACTCAAAGCGCTTGGGATGGCGTGATCCTGCCGAAGCTCAAGAATTTTGAGACGATGATGTGGAAAGAGATCGAAGCATCAACGACAGATAATGGTCACAAATCGCATCATGACATGCCAACAGAGCGTATATGTGAAGATGCACAATGCCGACTTATAGAATTAAATCATGAGGAGGAGGACATATACCGATTCCGCCTTGGCAATAAGCGTAGGCTATGGGGCTTTCGCATCGTCAATGAGTTTTCTATTCTTTGGTATGATCCCGAACACCGGATTTATCCGACCGATCCCGATTAGGCTTTTTCGCGGGAGCCTTGCTCTTCTCTCTCCCTGTGACATTGTGCGGCTTGGGAGGGGTTGAGAGAAGGCGCTTAACGACCTCCTCGAATTTCTGATCGGGGGCGTCGGTCATGTCGGAGAAAATGCCTCCTGGCTACGATGAGGCGTGTTACGCCATCGGGCGCCTCACCATTGTTTGGGCCGGCCTAGAAGAGGTCCTATTCGGCGTATTGCATTATTTGTATCACGAGCGCGGCGGTGACAAGCTTCTTCCTGAAATCCCCGAGGCCTTGAGCCGCCGGGTGAGGTTCCTGAAGACCTGTTCCACATCGCTTGACCTATTGGACATGCAAAGACAGCGGGGCCTCGCACTGGCAGACCAAATCACGGCTCTTTCCGACCGAAGACACTGGTGTATTCATGGCGTTGTCACTAATGCCCTTGATCGGCAGTTAGGCGACATCCTTGAGTTTCGTCGCATTCATCGAAAGACGCACACTTCGGAACAGGAGAAGATGACCCTACACGATCTCAGCGAGGCCTGTATCGACATCGAAGTCCTGACGATGAATCTATTCTTTTTCAAAAGATTTTGGCTTGAGGGTCGTTCCTACGACGAAATCGACGAGATGCTGAGCAAAATCCGTCGCTAGCTCGTCAGACTTCTCCCATCCCGAAACGAGCTTAGCGACCTCCCATACCAACTGATCGCGTGTGAGTGCCGGCCTGTCGGCCGCAGTTTCTATCGAATCACACATGCTTTGTCACGTATATAATTAGGATAATATTCCTAATTATGCACTTGACAAAAGTGTTGATTCGGATGGATTCCTATGACCGACAGGCCGGCACCGGAAATTGAAGTGACGGATGAAATGGTTGAGGCTGGCGGCAAGGCGCTGGCCCATGAGCTTTGGAAGCTAGACCCTTTTGCCCCTCGTCTTCTGGGTGGGTGCATCACGCGATGGATGGCTAAGGCCGTTTACGACGAGATGGTCAAGGCGCAAGGGCAGAGTTCAGATCTCTAACCCTGGATGCCAGCGCAGCGAAGCGATCCGCGTATTCAAGGATTCTAGATGAGGGAATGCCCAGCGCCTCGGGTTTTAGCCGGTCCTGGGCGTACCATGGGGCGGACAACCAGAATGAAGGTTGGCCCCGAACGATTCCGTCCTCGTCTTTGTGGCGGGGATCGTACGCAGGCATCATTTGAACAATGCCGTGCGCCACGCGGTGGCGGTCAATGGAAAGGTCGCTCGCTTCCTTGAGTAGGTCCGCTACTTGAGATTCGCGACCGTGATGCGCGCGACTGATAAAATAGCGTTCGCATGCTTTGCAGATGGCTTGGACTCGGTAAGCGAAGATTGGATTGTCGTTCCCGTAAGCGGCGTATGCATTGATGATGCGGGGCTGTTCGACCAAGATCGAATACAATTCGGCGAGGGCGAGTTCCAAATGCTCCCAAGCCGTCAAGGCAATCCCAACCGCTCTGAATACGGGGTCAGGGGTGGTGTCGTAGGTTTCTGGATCAGGCGTTGTCATGACAAAGACCCCCAAGGATGACGAACTAGCCGAAGCGAAGCGCATTGCCGCTCGGATGCTGGCGATGCCGCCTGACCCAAGAAAGAAACCCGTTGCGGCGAGGCCGAAGCCCAAGGCGGAGAAGCCCGCCAAACGCGTGCATAAACCCAAGACTTAACGGGCACGTTGTGCCATATTTCTCCCGCAACTTCACTCCAAACAAGGGGGGAAAAAGATGCGGCACGCTAATTGGTCGGTCGCGACGATCTGTGTGGTGCTTGCTATGTCTACACACGCCTTTGGGCAGGAGGAGCGAGTGAACGTAGCCGAATGGGCTGCGGCTTCTGAATTGCTTCTTGAAGCCGCCGGGATGATCGAAAAGAACGGTTGGCAGCAGGGCGCTGAGACGGCGGTCCAAGAGGACTGCGTTGCCACGGCGATTGAGAAGGCATTCAGGGCCAATCCCAAATATACGCTTGTCGATCTGAACTATGCCAAGGCGGTTCTTGATGAGACCATTGGCGCTGAGTCCCCGCAGTTGGTGATTTTGAAAGACGCCAACTCGCGGAATGAACCGGCAGTCCCCTATTGGGGTCTCGCGTATATGGACTGGAATGACAAAGAGGGACAGACCGCTGAGGCGGTGATTGCGACGATGATGGAGGCCGCTGGCCGTGCTGCCGCAATGAGCAAAGAGGCGGCATCTAGCCCGTAGACACGATCTTCTTGGCGCGCCACCTGAGAAAGTGGCGTGCCTTCTGGCGAAGCGTCTTAGGCTCCACCAATCCGCCGATAGGTAAGGCGCTTGCCTTCGATGCCTTCGGCAATGGCTTGGACGCGAGCGGCGTCGTTCCAGCCGAGCGAAGCGCGGCGATTGTAGCGGAACTCGAACTCGCTGATGTAGCGGTGCAAGTGCGCCTCGCCGCAGTGCTGGTAGGTGCCCACCATGCCGCGCTTGAAGACGGAGAAGACGCTTTCGACCGTGTTGGAATGCACGATGCGGTCGGTCTCGCGACGGACGTACTCGCCAGCCGAATGCTTGGTGGTATGGTGGCTGGCGAACTCCTTGCCGGTCTCGACGTAGAGGCGGCTTTCGTCGGTGTGCAATTCGCTGTCGCGATGAGCGTTGCGGACCAGCACGTCGCGCACGGTCTCGGCGTTGGCCTTGTCCACGTGGAACATGCGGGTCTCGCCGCCACGCTCGACCAGCGCGACCACGGAACGCTTGGAGGAATGGGCAGACTTGCCGCGAATGGTGCGCTTCTTGATCGTGTCCTTTGAGCCGAAATAGGTCTCATCGGCTTCCACGATTTTGCCGCCGCCGCCGATTGGCCCCATGCCGGTATCCTTCATTGCCTCTCGGATGCGATGGGCCATGAACCAGGCGGTGCGATAGGATCCGAAGCCGAGCATGCGCCAAAGCTGGTGCGCGCTGATGCCCTTCTTGGACGCGCCCATGAGGTGCATCGCCAGCCACCACTTGGACAGTGGGATTTTGGAACGCTCGAACACGGTTCCGACCGTGACAGTGAACTGGCCCTTGCAGGCGTTGCAGTAGCGCAAGCCGGGGCGATGCGAACGCTTGGTCCCCTCGACCAGCGGCATCGTCTCAGGCTCGATATTGCCGCAGTGAGGGCAGATCGGACCATTGGGCCAGCGGACGGCTTCAAGCGCCTCGCGGGCTTTGTCTTCGTCGTGAAAGATAGGATTTTGGAGGTCGGTCATGGCTGCATCCCTTCTGCCCTTGCAGAATCGCAATTCGCCGCACTTTTGTCAAGTGCATAATTAGGATAATATTCCTACATTCAATCCCTGTCCAATTTGCCGATCACCCGCTCGAAGCTCGCCCGCACCGCCGCCTGGGTCTCGCGGAGGTGGCGGTCGAGGGTGGGGAAGTCGGGGAGCTCACCGGCGCGGGCAAGCAAGTCCAGAAGGCCGCCCGGCGCGTCCTCGGGCACGAACAGGCCGTCGACGCAGAGCCGGAGCAGCTGCGTCAGCGCCTGCTGGAGGCGGAGCGCCGGAATGAGAATCTCGGCGTCACGGGCCGGCAGCAGCTTGGCGCTCGCGGCGTTGACCAGCACGGTCTCGGTCTCCGGGGACAGGATCCCCGGGTGTGCCGCGCCATGGACGAGCTGGAGGAACTGGGCGATGAACTCGATGTCGACGAGCCCCCCCGGCGCCTGCTTGAGGTCCCAGGCGCCCTCCCCGCCCTTCTCGGCGGCGATCAGCGCCCGCATCTCGAGCACGTCGGCGCGGGTCTTCTTGGCGTCCCGCTTCCGCGACAGGGCCTTGGCGATCACCACGTCGATCTTGCTCATCACGCGCTTGCCGCCGGCGATCGCGCGGGCGCGGGTCAGCGCCATGTGCTCCCAGGTCCAGGCGTCCTTGGCCTGGTAGGCAGCGAAAGCGTCGATGTGAGTGGCGAGCGGGCCGGAATTGCCCGACGGCCGCAGCCGGAAGTCGACCTCGTAGATCGTACCCTCGGCGGTCGGCGCCGAGAGCGCAGCAAGCAGGCGCTGGGTCAGGCGGGTGAAGTATTGCGGGCCGGGCAGCGGGCGCTTGCCGCTCGAGGCCGAGGCCTTCTCGTCGAAGTCGTAGAGGAAAATCAGGTCGAGGTCGGAGGCGGCGGTCATCTCGCGGCCGCCGAGCTTGCCCATGGCAAGCACCGCCACCTCGCCGCCCGGCATGCGGCCATGCGCGGTTTCGAACTCGCGGCGCACCGCCTCGAGCAGTGCCGCCACCAGCACCTCGGCGAGCGTCGCGTAGGCGGCGCCGGCGGCCCGGGCACCGACGGTGCCGGCCAGCACCCGGACGCCGATCAGGAAGGTCTGCTCTTGCCCGAAGATGCGGGCACGGTCGAGCACCTCCTCGTAGCTCTCGGCCTGCGACTGGGTGAGAGCGAGGCGCTCGGCGATGATCTTGCGCTCGGGCACGCTGCCGAAGAAGGCGGGCTCGATCACCGCGTCGAGCACATGAGGGCGCTGGACGACGGTCTCGGCGAGCCGCGGCGCCGTCGCCAGCATCGTCGCCAGCAGGCCGAGCAGCCCAGGGTTGGAGCTGAGCAGCGAGAAGAGCTGCACGCCCGCCGGCAGCCGGGCGAGGAAGCGGTCGAAGGCAGCGAAAGCCGCATCGGCGCTCCGGGTCGTGGCGAGGGATTCGATCAGCGCCGGGGCGAACTCGGTCAGCCGCTCGCGCGCGGTTGCCGAGCGCATCGCCGGGTAGCGGCCGAAATGCCAGCCACGCACCGTCGCCGTTACCTTCTCCGGCTCGCGATAGCCGAGTTTGCCGAGGGTATAGAGGGTTTCGGGGTCGTCGGAGTCACCGGTGAAGACCAGGCTGCCGACGGTCGAGGTCAACGATGGCGCCTGCTCGAAGAGGTCGGCATAGCGGTTGCGCACGCGACCGAGCGTCTCGGTTAGGGCGCGGGCGAAGCTGGGCACGTCGTCGTACCCCGCCATCGCCGCCACCACCGCCAGCCCGTCGTCGTCTTCAGGCAGCGAATGGGTCTGCTCGTCGGCGATCATCTGCAGGCAGTGCTCGATGGTCCGCAGCGTCTTGTAGCTCGTCGCCAGATCGTCCCGGGTCTCGGCGTCGATCCAGCCCCCCTCGGCGAGGGCGGCCAGCGTTTCCAGGGTCCCCCGACCGCGAAGCGCCGGATTACGGCCACCGGCGATCAGCTGCTGGGTCTGCACGAAGAACTCGATCTCGCGGATGCCGCCACGACCGAGCTTGATGTTGTGGCCGGCGACCGCGATCTCCTCGTGGCCGCGGTGATCGTGGATCTGACGCTTGATCGAATGGATGTCGCTGATCGCGGCGTAGTCGAGATATTTCCGCCAGATATAAGGGACGAGCTCGTGCAGGTAGCGCTCGGCCGCGGCGATGTCGCCGGCGATGGGCCGCGCCTTGATCAGCGCCGCGCGCTCCCAGTTCTGGCCAAGGCTCTCGTAGTACTGCAGCGCTGCCTCGGTGGAGATCGCGATGTTGGTGGCGCCGGGATCGGGGCGCAGGCGAAGGTCGGTGCGGAAGACGTAGCCGTCCTCGGTGTGCTCGTTGAGGATCTGCACCAGCGTCTTGGTCCAGCGGACGAAGAGCATCGAGGGCTCACGGTCCTCGGCGAGCTTCGCCACGTCGGCGTCGAAGAGGACGATAAGGTCGATGTCGCTCGAATAGTTGAGTTCGCAGGCGCCGAGCTTGCCCATGCCGAGGATGATCCAGCCGGAGCCCCGTGCCGGGTCCTTCGCGTCGGGGAGGACGATCTGCCCCGCCTCGGCGGCCTCCGCCAGCACGAAGCGCACCGCCGCACCGACCGCCGCATCGGCGAAGGCGGTCAGCGCCGCCGTCACCTTGGTCACCTCCCATATCCCGCCGAGATCGGCGAGGGCGGTGAGCAGCGCCAGCGCCTGCCTTTCGCGCCGGAGCGTGCGCATCAGCGCATGCTGGTCGGATGTCTGCCAAGCCTCCGCCGTCTCGCCGATCACGCGGGCAAGGCTCTCGTCGGGACTGTCGGTCAGGAGCGCCACCAGCCGGGCCGGGTCGTCGTTGGCGGCCCCGCGCAGGAAGGGTGAGTCCTCGAGCACCGAGCCGAGGAAGGCGGCGACGCCCTTCCGCCGCAAGAGGGGTGCGAGCCCTTTGACGCCGGCTTCCCTGGCCGCATCGGTCAGCTCGGCGATCCGCGCGGTGGCGCGCTCGTCCGGCGCAGGCCGCAGGCGCGGCACGATCATCGCCGACAGCCCCTTCGCCGCCGGCGGCCTGGTCTTCTTTGCCGGGCTCAAGGCTCCGCCCTTTGTTGTCTCCGTCCCTCCCGGTAGGGCTACACGACAACGGCCGACGACAAAAGCCGCCTTTGGCGCGCGGACTCAGGACTGCGGAGCGATCGGCAGGCGGATGGTCACGACCAGGCCGGGGGCATTGTCGGCGAGATCGATGGTGCCGTTATGGAAGGCGACCACGGCGTTGACGAGGCTGAGTCCCAGCCCGCTGCCTGCCGTGGAGCGGCTCTTTTCCAACCGTACGAAGCGCTGCAATACCCGGGCGCGGTCGGCCTCGGGCACGCCGACGCCGTTGTCGGCGACACGGAGCACCAGCTCGTCGGCTTCGCGGGCCGTCGACATCACGATCCGGAGCTTGCGGTCGGCACCTTCCGGCAGGCCGTGCTTGATGGCGTTGTCGATGAGATTGGCGAGCGTCTGGCCGAGCAGCTCGCGATTCGCCATCAGGTGGATATCAACAACCTGGACACCTTTGCCACCGATGTGCTGCCTCTCAATGGCATTGGTCTGTGCGAAGTGGTGCTCAATGAGTCTATCGCGATCGATGCTTATCAGAAC
>Ga0207773_100445_pt1 | contig 16576 bp, 18 predicted proteins | sample TtaePargueraPR_2_FD_187281 | JGI IMG/M metagenome (GOLD analysis project Ga0207773, IMG submission 187281) | Aerobic enrichment media microbial communities from Bioluminiscent Bay, La Parguera, Puerto Rico - Tt and M1 (3) (SPAdes) | ecosystem: Environmental > Aquatic > Marine > Unclassified ...
GGCGCCGGTGATGACGTTCAAACAATTGCCGCCCCAACACATCCTCAAGATGCTGCACCTGTCGGCTAACGGCCCCTTGCGTCACATTAAGCTCATGTGAAGCTTTGGTGAAACTTTCAAGACGGCCGGCAACTTCAAAGGCACGAAGCGCATTTAACGGCAATGGGCGGCGTTTCATGGCAACCAACTTGCATGATTAAAACTCATGCAATGATGACAAAAGATGGTTTGAGCGCAAGTGCTTTTAAGCGTAACTCTGGGTTTAACAGAACGAGACACATTCAGGCCGCATACAAACCGAGAGCAGGCCGATAGATTGAAGGAATGAGATCATGGTCGCGATCACCAAAAATGCCGGCGCTTTTGTCACCACCCGCCGTCACCACAACAACGTAAATGTTATGGAATTGCCGCGTCAGTGGGCAAAACGTTATGTTCTCCGCCAGAAGCTTGCGACGATGGATAGCCATCTGCTGCGCGACATTGGCTGGGACGTATATGAAGCACGTATAGAAGCCGCCAAGCCATTCTGGAAAGCCTGAGCATTCCGCTTAAAGGCTCCAAAACGAGAGTATTTATTATGTCTCCCCGACTTTTCCGCTTGCATGGGCCGCTTTCATTCCCCCTGCAGGTTATTGAAGCGCTGACAAGCGTCTTCAGTCTCCCGACACGCAAGATCGAGATTCGTACCCGTTATTGACGGTTTTGTGTTCCTGATTGCCGACCATCCCCCGATGGTCGGCATTTTTGTTACCCGGATAATCCCGAACCGGATTACCTCTCTGGATGCAGGTACATCAGGTTTGCTGCATTCAGCACCGAATACATCACCGCGAACTGGGCATCAAACTCATATTTGTCGGGTCTCGGGTCAAACATCTCGTAAATCTGGCCGACCGTGCGTTTGCCATTGATGCGCGTCAGAATGCCGGAGCTCGCCGGGGGCAGGCTGCGCGTTACAGATAATCCGGTAAAATTGATCTTGATATGGCCGGTTTTGGCAACAGACCGCGCCAAGGCAGCCCCGTCTATACGCACAAAGAATGGCACCGCATTACGATCAGGTACGGGCGGTTTGACCTTGTTTTCCGATTTCACCACATAAAACAGATGCTTGGTAATGTTGCCTGCCATCAATTCGGCCAATGCGGCGCGCTTGCGGAACGGCACATGTACGGCCTTGTCCAGAACGTCGTGGCGCGAACAATAGGTCGTCGGGTCATAGCGCATCGGTTCGATGAATTGCTGAAGCCGCAAACCGGCTTTCTCGACAAAATCAAAAACCTCGTCAACGCGATATGCCCGATCCTGCTGATGCAAAAGCAGATCATAAAACCCGGAGTCTCCCCCCTGGATGTGATCATTTACAAACGGGTTACGCTTCAGCCAGTTTGTACCGGGCAATGAGTCAAACAGTGCCTTGCCAAGATTAAGCCTTTTGCGCCCACCAGCTTCGGCCGAAAGGCGATCCATCATCTCCTGCATATGATAAACGCCGATCCGGCCAAGTTCGCCGTAAACCATCAAACCCATACCGCCTTTGGGTTTGAGCGCATCAGCCAACGCCTTTAACCCAGCATCCGGGTCGGGCAGATGATGAAGCACACCACAGCAATCAATATAGTCAAACGGACCATATTTTCCGGCCAGATCAACAAACGATCCGGTAACAAATTTGACGTTCTTTTCAAGGTTGCGGCGTTTGATCCGTGCCTCGGCGATCTCGCGCGAGCTTTCCGAAAGGTCGATATAGACAATCTCGACCTTGGCCTTGCGATCACGCGCCTGCTGCGCCAGCATCACCAGCGCGTCCCCGGTACCACCGCCTGCGACAAGTATCTTTATCTTTTTGTCATTCGCCGACGGATCGTGGCCACCAAACACGAAATGAACCACTTCGTCCCAGTTTCCTGGTGATCCCACGACGAGGCGCTGGTCTTCATCCTTCGGATCACGGGCCGGGTAGGGGAATGTTTCATATTGTGCCCGCGTTTTATCGGACGCATTTGGCTCGTCTGGCTTTTTCCGGGTTTCGGACATCAGCGGCATTCCAATGGATCAACAGGTGCTTTAGCAAGCCCGACAGGGAGCCCGCAGGACGGAACGATATCAGGGACGGCAACATCCTATAAAATTTCAAGGATTTGATTAATAGAATAATCGCCAGGCGACGAACTCATTCGCCGCAGCGGATCACAAGCTTCCCCGTCGCAGTCCGGTTCCGGATCACGTCAAGTGCCTCCATCGCGTCGGAAAGCGAATAAACCGCCGACACCATTGGCGATATCTTCCCCGATGACAGCAGATCCAGAAGCTCGGCCATGCCTGCCTTTGCGATATCCGGGTTCTGTTCCAGATAGGCCCCGAAATAAAAGCCAAGTGCGGCGACATTCTTGACCAGAAGGATGTTGGCCGGAATTTGCGGCACCGATCCGCTGGCAAATCCGATCAGAAGGATACGTGCGCCGGGCGCAACACAACGCAGGCTCTGATCAAACACGTCGCCACCGACCGGGTCATAAACCACATCCGCCCCCGTTCGACCGATCCCGGCACAGATTTCCTTTACCCGGTCCCGAATGCTTTCGGATTTGTAGTCAATCACATGATCCGCGCCATGCGCTTTGGCGATGGCGCATTTTGGCTCCCCACCCGCGGTCGCGATGACGGTGGCACCCAAAAGTCTGGCGCACTCCACCGCGGTAAGGCCAACACCCCCTGCTGCCCCGTGGACAAGAACGACATCTCCTCGCTGCACTTTGGCGCAATATTTCAATCCAAACCATGATGTTCCATAGGCAATCTGAAATGCAGCCGCCGAATCAAATTCGACATTATCGGGCAGGATAGTTACAGATCCTGCATCCACCGCGATCTTTTCCCCATACCCGCCCCAGTCGGGCATTGCCATAACCCGATCCCCGATTTTAAGGCCCCGCACATTCGGACCAACCGCCGAAACTGTCCCGGCAATTTCAAACCCTGGCGCAAACGGGCCCTGGGGGCGCTTCTGGTATTTGCCTTCAAGGATCAGCGTATCGGCAAAATTGACGCCACACGCTGCGATATCAATGATGACGTCACGGGATTGTGCGACCGGTTCGTCACAATCGATCAGCATCGGCGCGTCGCCAAATGCCTTGCATATCCATGCCTTCATGGCTGTTTTCCATATCGTGATCCTGCCCGATCACAGACAGTGTGCCGCGCGCAAACCGATCCGACAAGGAAAAGCCCGACAAAAGACAAAGATGAAAAAGTCTTAGAAAAACTTCTGACGCCTGCGTTTGCGGGTCATCAGCAACAGCAGGATACCCGGCACCAGCAAAATGATGAAGGCCGGGGCAAGAAGAGCCGGAACAAACGCATTGTCCCAAATCCAGGCCGAGATATAACGCTGGATCACGGACTGTAACAGGTTCAGGCTTCCGGCATCCAACCGATACCAGAGCTCGCCTGCCGCCACAAAGCGGAACGTTCCTGTCTGAAGCGCGGTAATGCCATCACCGACCAGCACAGCAAGACTGGCAAACAGCAATATCCATCCCAACGCCCTGAAAAGCCACATAGCCGTCTCCGAATTCCCGGTCAGAACTTTTCGTTTTCGTTATGATCGCGGCCACGCTACCGGCTTTGCCCCGCCAGCGTGAAGGTTTCCGCGAATCACCCTATCGTCCCGGTACATCTGGAACCATAGCCTGAAACCTTAGAGGCGATTGATCAACAAGAAGTAAATATTGGACAAATTGCTACAACTTTATCCGTCAAGTTATTGTAACAAGGGCACTTGTTCGCCGTTTGGATAGCGACCTGAACAAACATCAAAAAGTACGGGATTTTGCCTTGTCAACCGGGATCGGGTCGGCTAATGTCCGCCCGCTTTCGCGATATATACAAGATCGCATGTGGAGAGGTGGCCGAGTGGTTTAAGGCGCACGCCTGGAAAGCGTGTTGGGGTGTAAGCCCCTCAGGGGTTCGAATCCCCTCCTCTCTGCCACTGACCTCAAAGACATTGAAAAACTGCGATTTTCACCCAGCATCTCTGATGATCTCGATGGGGTGGAGAGTACCATGCTTGTGTTACACTCCTAACAGAAAATTGCGCTCGGAATTTCTCAATTGCATCCGATACAGACGGACGAACGGACGGTAGCCCCCCTTAAGGGGGCGTCCGTTCGTCCGTCTGTATCGTCGTAACCATTTCAATGGTTTGTTAGCCAGAAAGCGCTCAGGTCTACTTCAATATTGAAGATGAGAATTTCAGCACAAATTCTTAAGAACAAAATTTTGAATTAATTTTTTTGCCTGCGCAAAAACGATCTCAAATCACTAGTCCGAACGTTTCTCTTCATCATTACGGACTAACGCGATGAACCATCCACTCCCTTTCACGAGAACCGAACAAACACACATTGTCAGCAGCTCACAAGTGCCGAGATTCATGTCGGGCCTTGAAATGCTTCGAGAGACTCCCGCTGTCCAGTGGCGACTTAAGGACTTCCTGCTTTACCAAGGCCTAACTGCAGTCTTTTCTAAGCCGGGCGTTGGAAAAACACATTTTGTTATTGGCTTACTCTTCCATATCGCCCACGGCATCCCTTTGTTGGACGCAGATATCGCACCATGCACAGTTTGCTATGTGTCGGGCGAGGGAAACTCCGGCGTAAGAGATCGTTACGAAGCACTTCTTAAACACCATAAAATCGAAGCTTCATCAGATAACTCAATGCTGTTCACCGATGGTCCCACAGAACTTGCAAGCCAAGAAGCAGTTCAAGGTTTCGTAAACGGGCTGTATGAAAAGCTCGCGGGAAGAGACGTGGGTGTCATTGTAATTGACACCTTGGCGAGAAACTTTACTGGCGATGAGAATGACGCAGCATCCATGAAGCGGTTAATTGCTGCTTGTGATCAATTGGTCAAAATCTTCGAATGCCTTGTCATACTTGTCCATCATAGCAACAAGTCAAGTAACGCCGAGATGAGGGGCTCAAGCGTGCTAGAAGGAGCGCTAGATACAATCTACGCTGTCGAAAAAAGCAAAACTGGGCTCGATATTGTTGTGAAGAAGCAGAAGTATGGGCCGGAATCAGCCCGGTTGAAGTGCAGTTTTGAAAAGGTGACGCTTCTTGGTCAGTCAGGCCATTTACCGCATGCCGTTCCAATCGTTACTTTTGATTCTTTGGAATTTCCTACTGCTGACCTCTCATCCACAGAACCCAAAAAAGAGACACTTGGAGTAAACCAAGAAATAGCACTTTCTTTGCTTTCAGAACGGCCAAGGACTGAAACGGAGTGGAAATTCATGTTCATAGCATCAAAAGACGCTCCGCCAGAAAAAGCCGTTCGTGCATTTCGAGAAGCATTTGCAACGCTCAAATATCGCAAGATTGTTAAACTCGTAGAAGACAAATATACAATCGCCTAGTCGGGTCATTGAAGGGCAGCTAGAAGCTGGAATTAGTCCAGTATCCTCGATTTAACGCACGAAGATACTGGACGCCCTCAAACCTGAAACTTGCTCTTCAGAGCTGCCCATTAGCTCTCAAACGGGCCACTATCTCTCTTAGCCTGTCGCTCAAACTTTTCTGCCATCACTGAGAACAATCTCTCAAACCGTTCGAGCACTTCCGGGGTCAGTAATTTTTCCGGCTCGGCTCCCATTTTCTTCATGAACAGCTTGGTCGGCCGAGATTTGTTGAATTGAAGGCCCAATTTATTGAAAGCAATCTCTACACGCTTTGCAATTCGGGGGATATTTTCATTCAGCTCAAGCTTCTTGCCCTTGAGATCTGAGATATAACTCTCTTTGACAAGATCCATGTAAACAGCAGGATCAAGTATGTCTTCGATATCCGCTTCCTTTGGAAGCTTGCTAGCCTCGAATGCATCACCAACAGAGATAATGGTGTCCGCGCGAACTACCTTAGATTTTAGCAAGTCCGTTCTTGTTTGCTCTGCATCCTTCTCGTAATCGAGCAGCACCATTACATTGAGAGCCTCAGACGCTAGCAGTGATGCCATATACGGCACTTTCTGCGCTCCACCAGCCGGCGTTAAAGTTACCTCTGGCAAGCACTTCTTGCCTTGATCTTTCAGATAGTCAGATACACTAGACAGTATCCAATAATCCGTTACACCCTCTACAACCAAGTTTGCACCGCTAACGAACAAGTTTTGTGCAAGGTCGTAACCCAATGCAGCCTGCAACGGGAAAAGTGTCCGCTCATCCCCAGAAGGATCGTTCGTCACTGTGGTACCATGATCCTCATCAATGTTCACAGTACGAACCCAATCGAGGTGCATTGTCGGCACCATGAACGGTGAGTGAGTTGTGTATAAAATCTGATTCTCGAAGTCGTTGATAAAATGCTTCAATAAATCGTGCTGAGATTTGGCATGCAAATACAACCCAGGCTCATCAAGCAGCAGAATGGCATTTTGATGCTCCCCGTGCTTGGTATCGGCAGCAAACACGATGTAAAACGCCAAAAACCATTGAAATCCCCTACTTCTCTCGTCGAGGTTAATTTCCACCTCGTAAACGTGATTGGGATCAGAAACAAATGTATCAAAATGCTGCCCATCAAGATTGAAGCGCAGCTTCAATGGGCGATCTTTCCAGAGCCTTCTGATCTCCCTTGTTACTACGGCGCCCGCTCGGTTAGCTAACTGATTTCGTTCCTCGTGACCCGAAGAACTCAGCTCATGCAAACGACTAGGATCAAGGTCAGCAACCTTGCATAGACGCTCAAAATTTTCATCTGAAGGTTTGAGCTGGTTGTGGGTGCGGCGATGCATATATTCAGAGATATTTTGGTGCCCGGGCAATTCTGGATATTCCTCGAGGAATACGAATTTCGGCATCCGTTCAACTAACCAGTTCATTCCCTTCTGAAAGCCGTTTTTTTCCTGCAATATTGTTTTAGCAAGCTCAGTCAGGTCATCCAGCTTCTCTTCCTGATTGGCAGTTAGACTAATGTCAGAGACGGCAATCGCCTTTTGAATATCAGTGCTTCCCGCAACAAAGTTGTCAGCCCAATCAATTTTATCTGTTCCTACTGAGCAATGCTCTCTGAACTTCTTGATCGCTGCGACCATAGGCGCCTTGTGTTCTTCTGGTAGCTGTTCTGATTTTCCATCCAGAATAACAGCAAATTTTTCGATGTTTTTACTTACTTCTTTTGAGTCAAATGGAGTGGCCGGGGCAGAAAACCAAACCAAGTTTGTTCCCTTGTAGGTTCTGGAAATACTTACATTTTTAGTAGCATCCGCATTCGGGCAGATTCCCAGCAGTTCGGACTGCTCATCTTCATTTAGCTTCCAATAAGTCTCAACCACCGCATCATTTTCACTGAACTCTCTTAGCGCTAAATGCCTAGGAAAATCTTTGACCTTATTTAGCGTTTTGTCTCCAGAAGCCGGATTTATGCTGGCTAAAGCTCGGAGTAGGTTCGTTTTGCCACTCTCGTTTCTTCCCAAAAGAGCTGTGATTTTTTCGACATTGATTACACCGCTGTCATGGATTGAACGGTAATTACGAACACGAAAGTTGACGAGCTCCATACTTTCCTCCGGCTAGTGACGCTAAGGTCGAAGATATCAAAACCTAATATTCATTAGCGCACAACCGTGAGGCGATAATCAATAGATTTACTCGTCGCATTGCTAATTTACCTAGTCATTTGGCGACGTAAAACTTGTCTTGAAGAGATACTGTTTGGCGTTAATTGACTTAGCTCTGACGCAAACTGCGGCGCTGGGCTCTCCTCATTTGCAACCGTAATATTCCAGAGCGCCGCGCTAGACATAACTCCATCACGCAGCATCTGGGTTTGCTGTGGACCCAGATGTCGCTGAGCAAGTTTGACTTTACCGCCTGAGGCTTTAGCCTGCCGTTCGTAAGATCGATGATCCATCAGGGTCTCAACGTCCGCCAGCATCAGCTCAACATTGCAAAATCGAGCCCACGTTTTTCTCCATTCCTCAATGGATGAGCTTGATGTGTGCTTTGTGTCTAGTTCCCGGGTCTTTTCGCCAAATTGATCATCAATCACTCTCCTCGTAGTCAACAATAGGTGAGCGTGGATGTTTCTATGATCACCAGCATCCGAGGGTTCATGAACAGCCCAGTCCACAGCAACACCATGCTTTTCATGCAGCCATTCACAATACTTGAGCACCAGTCTTTCTGAACTTTCCGCACTCAACTCGTGAGGCAAGGCGACGACAATCTCCCTGCCAACAACCGAGTTTTTGCGTCGTTCAGAGCGTTCCGCTTTATTCCAAAGATCTTCTCGAGTTCCTGACCACCCTACCAGCCCGATGCCAACGACACCGCTTCGTCGTCGATAATCGAAGGTAGTTTGAGTTCTTTCATCATAAATTTTTTGCCCAGAGCGATATGCAGCTGCCGCAGTTACACTGCGTCCAACTGCTCTTCTTATTGTTTGAACAGATAAATAAAAGATCGCCATACGGTGTCCCCCTATACCTCGCAATCTTTAGATTGCTAAGTTGCGCACTTCTCACCATCAACGAACGTTTGACCGGTCCTTTATTTTGCGTCTGACAAGCCCGACATCGCCGGTGTCGGCATTATTGTTGCCAGAGCTGCTACACCCACTCGAAGTGTTCGTTTGATTGGACGCATACGGGTTCCAACCGTGCAGGCAAAGAACCAAGACGGTATGCTTTGTGAAAAAATCTGGTGTCTCCATAGCCGACCAGATTTCCTCCAATGCCTTGTAGCGAAGTACAGAGAGCACACCGTTTTGCGCAATCATTGGAGCATCCCTCATGAATGCCCTTGCACTTGGTAAGTATTTCGCTGGCATGCCTTCCATCATGATTGCTTTTGCTCGGGAATTCCGTCTGTTCATCTCATCTTTGAATTGGTTACTTTTTCTCATAGGTTTTTCCTCAGTTTGATTTGATCCTCAAACTGAGATTAGTTCCGATTCATGGGATGTCAGAAATCTTGCCCCCTGCCTCATCTTATAATTGAATAACTTTATGCAAATAAATATCATAGATGGCAGACAGAGGCAGCAGGAGAAAAACTCTTAAAAGGGGTTTTCCATCCTCTGTCGAGAGTTAAGGAGTTTCCGATGCAGTTTGTTATCGACAATTGGCAGGTGATTTTTAGTGGGGCTGGCACAGCACTGTTAGTCGCACTGGTTGGCTGGCTGTTTAAGAGGAAGGCCAAGAACAACCCATCAAAAGTAGCAAACAAAGCTAAAGCAGGCGCTAACTCGCAAATTATTCAAGCTGGTCGTGACGCAAAACCTGAAAATTTTGAAACAAAAAGGCAGGCTCCCAAATGACAAAAAACGAGGCTCAAGCTGGTGACAATTCCATTATTGTTCAAGCCGGGCGAGACGCCATTCTGAAGATTGAAAAGTCTCCACCAGACATAAAGTTGGTGCGCCTTACAATAGAAGAAGACGAAGAGCACGGTTGCTTACGTCAAAAACTCAATATCATTTTGAAAAATAATGGAGATAGAAGCGCATTTTTATTAAGGGGGAGCCTTCAAGCCCTTGGGGCGGAGACCATAACTCTCTGCAATGAAATTGGCATGCGGTACAGTCTTAGCGTTGCTGACTGGACATACGATGTTGATATAAGCGAGCCAACACCTGAGTTCGTTGGGCATCATGCAATTGAGCCAAACGAAGTCGTCAATTTTGACATAATGGTTGGAAGGAAAGAAGGCGGGCACGAACCTACCGTCTATCAGTGCTGTATAGAATTTGAGTTTGACGAAGGTGAAAATCTGAAGACTGAGCCATTCCACATAATGATCTCAGGCCCGACGTTATGTAGAGGCGGCTATCAAGCTGGAGGCCCATCACCTGAGCAGTGGGGTGAGTGTGAAGCGGACAATATAAAGCGCCTTCGTTCAATTGGCTTCGAACGCGAGATACTTGAAGATTCACGAAAATATGTCGAGGCGGTTGCTCCGGGCATTTTTGACGACGAGCCCCGCCGCTAGAGGTTGTCGCGCGAACTAGTATGATCGGAACTGCTGATCCATAGTTTTGGCTCGTCACCTTGCCAAGATGGGCTGGAAGGCTCCTCTTCATGCGGCTAAGTAACCTTCCAGCAGCGAAAAAATCTAGCCTATAAACCCTTTCACAGGGCCTCAATATTTTCGACGATAAAACTTGGAAAAATCGATTGATGGAAATTGCGCTTTCTCTAACTCTGCCTTGAGAAAACTCAGCTCATACAAATCACCGTACTTGTTCATCCCATAGCGCCGCCCGATGTGCCGTATATTCGCATGCCCGGTCAGGGCATCGGATACAGCCTCGTCAACACGAGAGTTTCTTAAAACCCTTTTCAGGGTATGCCTGAATGAATGAAAATCTACCTCTTCCGGCATTCCTAAGGTCTTTTTGTATCCCGACCAGAAATTAGAGAACTTATTTGGATGCCCGCTTTTGTCATAACGAACAGTCGGAAACACCCTTGTTTCATCTTGGGACTTTTTGACAAAGTTTATGTAATCAAAGAAACCAAGATCAATAATCGCTTGAGGGATAGGAATTTTTCGAACTGAACTGTTTGATTTGATCCGCCTGACGTCATTTGACGCAATCCAGAAGAACGACACACCATCCTGAAGTTGGATGTCTCGCAACTCCAATCCGGCAATTTCGGACTGACGTGCGCCGGTGAAGAGAGCAATGATTGGTATCCAGAACCTTGCATCACCGTGAACTGATTTTTTTCTAGCATCACTGGTAAAAGGCGCCCCCGCAAAAAGCACTGAAAGCTCTTCACTTGTTATCGCTCGACGACCTTTTTCCGCACCGGGGGCAACTTCGGGATACTCGATCCCAGAACAGACGTTGCGTTTTATGTACCTCTTGGTCTTGGCACGTGATAGCGAAACACTAATTGCCGCAACTGCCTTGTTTTTAATTGTGTTAACTGACCGCGCCTCTCGACTATCACTGTGATCCAAGGCTGCAATTACGTCTGCTGGATGCATCGCCAACTCTTCGTCGCTCAAATCCATGGGCAATCGCAACAATATGTCGCGAAATACCTCAATGTGGTCTTCGGTAATTTCTGTCACTGGAAGATCACCGATCCATTGACAGAACTTTTCGACATACCCTCGAAAATTCGAGACTGTTTTGGGTGTACGTTCTTTAGCCGCCAACCACATCTCAAAAGCGTGTGAAAGCTTTGGATACTCTTGATTAGAATCAGTTTGTTTTGGCTCAGTAACAGGTGTTTTTTTTGCCTCTGGCTCATCTCGGAACGCGATTGAGTCAAAAGGATAGTCAGCCTGAATGACTCTCGCTGCACTTTCATCATCAACCGCAGAGAAAATAGGATCGCTAGGTTGATATCCGAAGTCCAAAGCTTGTTTGGCCCTTAGCGTTTGCAATGCTTGTAGCTTCGCCCTCATGAACCCGTAACTTAGGACATCGAAGTCCCAGCGCTCGGTATCTTCTAGAATTTTCTCTAATGGGGGTACCCCGGCAAACTCGAGCTGCATGTCTCCGAGGATATAATCGATGTCGCCGTCTGAGATTGCAGTCTTCAGTTCTTCCTCATTCAACTCAAGGTCATTCATGTAATCGTCATAAAGCTCTTGAAGTCCATCAAGCTTCTGTCGAGCACCAGACCTCCATACCTCGGCGGTTGAAAGAATATGCTGATAATATTTGCGAGTTAGTTGAGAAATAAAGACGTAATCCATATTTTTTCTTTGTCGAATAAAGCTAAACAGGTGCATCGAAGAATACTGCATCAATGCCACTAATTTCTTAGCTTTAGAATAGTTTTTTGTCCTTAAACTAACCCTGATTTCATCCCTTTTTGCTCGACCTCGTAAATCGCTTGGGAAACGGATACGAAAATAATAATTTCCTGTACGGCGGAAAAGATATGACTGTTTCGGCATAAGATGTGTCACATACCTGTGGCTCACCATCTTCGACGCCAAGATAAAATTCAATTATATCAACGCATTAACTAAGGAAAACAACAGAAGGAGAGTCCCCTCCTCTCTGCCACTTTATCAGTCATGAACACGTGACCGATTGCATTCCCCGCTAATCTCTACGTTTAGAACGATAGCAGGGGACGGTAATCCCCTCCCCCACTCAATATTCAAACATCCTGATTACTGCTGATCACAATTACGCAGGTATTTTGCGACCATAGGCATCCTTCAGCCGCGCCCAATTATTCCAGAACGGCTCGGGCTCAATGCCTGAAATCCGACCGGTCAGAATATCGATATGCGCATGCCATCCGGCACTGACACTGAGCAGGTTCGACCGATCTGCAAGGCGGCGATGGATGATTGTCAGCAACACCTGATCGCCGCTTGGTTCCAGCTCGAACGACACATCCCCGCTGCCATCCCAGGTAAAGGCAAGCCTGCGTAGCGGTTCAAGCGCGGTAATCTTGCTTTGCATCCGGTGTTCGCCGCCAAACCCGGCCGGTTTGTTTCCCGGCGGGTTGGTCAGGGTATCGTTGCGCCAGACAAATTCGAACGGTGCGCCGACCTTCAATTCCATCCCGGCCGATGCCAGCCATCTGCTGAGAAACTCATCTTCGGTCAGATAGGACCAGACCCTTTCGATCGGGCCGGGCAAAAGTCGCTGGATTTTAAGCGTCGCGGGCTCAATCAATGTGCCGAAATCGTCTATCTTTCCAATATTGGTCATTGGGCGTCTCCCGTCCTGGAGTTGGGGCCGTTCTTAGCGTCATCCCTGCGCAACAGATTTTCCAGAACATCAAGCCGTTCGTTCCAGAACCGCGCATAGAAGCCAAGCCATTCATAGGCACTCGCCAGCGGGGCAGGATCAAGATGGCAATAATGGGTGCGCCATCTGATTTCGCGGCGGATCAATCCGGCACTTTCCAGCACCTTGATATGCTTCGATGCCGCGGCTAGTGAAATGGCAAATGGTTCCGCAAGCTGACTGACAGTCCTCTCCCCTTCCGACAGATCAGAAAGCATCTGCCGACGCGTCGGGTCACCAAGCGCGTGAAAAACCGCATTCATCTGCCGTGAATTTAATTCAACCATATGGTTGAATGTAAATTCGACCCCACGCTGAGTCAACCATTCTGTTAAATGACATCACTCTCCTTCAGCACGAGGTTTTAGATGCGCGATGTTTACGCGCCCGCTAAACTGAAAATCCGGGGACAAGCCACCCGATATAATTGGCAAAAAACCACATCACGCACGGGGACAACGACAAAATGGCAGTAATTGAAGGCGGGTTCCTGCACACGGCGGTCCTTTTCCTTGGTGCAGCCGTGATCGCAGTGCCTATCTTTAAAAAACTGCGTCTGGGTTCCGTGCTGGGGTATCTGTGCGCAGGAGCATTGATCGGACCATTTGGCCTTGCCCTGATTGCAGAACCGGAAGAAGTCCTGCACTTCGCCGAGTTTGGCGTTGTTCTTTTGCTGTTTATTATTGGTCTTGAATTACGTCCCCAACGCCTGTGGGCGATGAAAGGCGAGATTTTCGGACTGGGTCTGATGCAGGTTGCCGTCACTGCCGCCCTTCTTTATGCCGTGCTGATTGCTTTTGACTGGCCGTGGCAGCAGGCCGTGATTGCCTCCCTTGCCCTGTCGCTTTCCTCAACCGCCTTTGCCCTTCAAATCCTTGAAGAAAAGGGCACGCTCAATAGCGACCATGGCAATACCGCCTTTTCGATCCTGCTGTTTCAGGACCTTGCCATTGTGCCGCTGATCGCCCTTGTCGCATGGCTCAGTCCGACAAGCGACGGCGGCGAAGCCGGAACCGACTGGATCTATATTGCCAAGACCATCGGTGCGATTGCACTGGTTATCGGGGCGGGCAAATATCTGCTTAATCCGTTTTTCCGTATCATTGCCCTGACCCGGGCACAGGAAATCTTCACGTCTGCCGCACTGCTGCTGGTGATCGGTGCGGCCCTTCTGATGCAGGCAGTCGGTCTGTCGATGGCACTTGGCGCGTTTCTGGTTGGTGTGATGCTGGCCGATTCCGAATATCGACATCAGCTTGAAACCGATATCGAGCCCTTCCGTGGCATCCTGCTGGGTCTGTTTTTCATCGCGGTCGGCATGTCGGTCAACTGGCCGCTGGTCGCCGATAATATCGGAATTGTTCTGGCATCGGTTGCCGGGCTCATGGCAATCAAGGGGATCGTGGTTTATGGCCTGTGCCGGATTTTTCGCAAATGTCACGCGACCGCCTGGCGGGCCGCGATCACCATCCCGCAGGGGGGTGAATTTGCCTTTGTCCTGTTTAGCATGGCGGCATCGCTTGCCGTCATCAGTGCCACACGCGCCAACCTTCTGACCGCCATCGTCACCCTTTCGATGGCGGCCACCCCGCTTGTCGGTGCGATTGCCGAAAAACTGTCTGCCAAACTGCGCAAGGATGACCAGCCGGATGTGGATGGCATCGAAATGGCCGAATTGCAATCGGTGATCATTGTCGGCTTTGGCCGTTTCGGACAAATCATTTCACGTGTCATGGCCGCACGTGGCATCAATGCCACCGCGATCGACAATGATCCGAAACGCATCCAGATGGCCAGCCTTTATGGCAACAAGGTCTATTTCGGCGATGTCCGGCGAAGCGATGTTCTTGCCACCGCCGGAGCCGCGAATGCCGATCTGATCTGCCTGTGCATCAATGATCGTGAGGCGACCAGACAGGCCGCCAAATATATCAGCGAACTGTTTCCCAAACCGAAATTGCTGGTGCGTGTTTACGACCGCAACCATGCACTCGATCTTATGGAAATCGGGCTTGGCGTCGAACAGCTTTATCGCGAAACCTTTGATGCGGGTGTTTCCATGGCACGCCACGGGCTTTCAATGCTTGAAACCGAACACGATGTCATTGATCAGATTGCAGATGAATTTCGCCGACGGGATATCGATATGCTGCACGCCCAAGTGGCCGAAGGCCGCATTGCCGGCATGGCAAAGGTTCATGAAAGCTATCAGCTTGACCGCAATGATGCGCGCACCAACAAGGATGATCCGGCAATGTCGAGGCTGTAATTGTCCGCTCCGTTAACCTTGGGCAAAACCCCGAAGCTTGTCGCGCATCACCAGAACCGAATGCTCGTCGGTGTAATCCTCTAACCGGTCAAGCGCCACCCATGCCAGATCATCGGATTCATCGGTGATCTTCAGAGGATCGCGCATGTCGGCTTCAAACAGGAACCGCATGTCATAATGCAGATGCGCTGGTCCCTTGGCATTTTCTGGAATTTCGTGAATGTCGATGTCAAAAATCGCAGATGACAGGGGCCGTATCCACGAAAGCCCGCTTTCCTCATAAGCCTCGCGCTGGGCAACAAACAACACATCACGCACTCCGTCGCAATGCCCGCCAAGCTGAAGCCAGCGTTTAAGCTTCCGGTGATGGGTCAGCACCACATGACTGCGCTTTTCATTCACGACAAAGGCTGATCCCGTGACATGTGACGTTAGCGGATCATTTTCAAATGCCTTGGGTTCACCTGCGATAAAGTCACTGATACGTAGGTGATTTTCCAGGTCACGATCAGACTGTGGGACAAAGCTGGCAAGGTCGATCTGCATGATATTCCGGTGTTTGAAATTGACGGCTTGCCGACCCTAGCTGAAGCCGCCACAGCAGAACAACCGAAAACCCGGAAGCATAAAGACGAAGCCAACCTATTTCCGGACGATCCGATTTACCGCATCGGAAATCTCCGTTCCACCATCGGTCAGTTCGATAATCTCCCGCCGGATTTCCGGGGTTTCAATCAATTTGGCCAGAAACTGCGCAACATTGCCACGCTTGACCGTGCCGTAAGGAATCGCAAATCCGGCGTTCACGCACCCGTCCTGATCTTCATGCAACAATGTTCCCGGTCGCAGGATCACCCAATCAGCATCGGATGCCGCAACATCCGCATCGGCGCGCTTTTTCTCGGTCATGTAATGTTCAAACCGCGGATTGGGGTCTTTGCCGCGCCCGGCTTCGGGGAAGGCAGAAACAAGATAAAGCCGCGAAATGCCTTCCTGCTTCATCGCCGCCAATACATGGCCCGGCCCGTCGCCATCAATTCGCGTGGTCCGGTCAAGGCCGCTGCCCGCCGCCCCGGATGAAAAGACAACAATGTCATGACCCCGAATCAAAGGGGCAAGCGTTTCGGCTGTTAATTCCATCAGGTCACCAGCAACCGGTGTAATCCCTGCATTCCTGAGGTTATCGGCCTGTTCGGTTTTACGATGCAGCCCTGTAACCTGATGCCCGTTCGCCAGTAAAATCGGCGCCAGACGATGACCGATGCCACCCGTGACGCCAATGATGAAAACCCGTGCCATATCGCGTCTCCGACTTCTTCAATTTCGATGCAAACCTGTCTTCAGAGCTAGTTTGCAGCCCTTCGATGTCAATAAGAGCCGCAGTTTCCAGTTGGCTCGGACATTGGCACAAAATTGCCACAGGAAAATTTGGAACGTTTTGAAATCATAGCCGTTGGTGAGGTGTAGCGCTCGACATCAATGAAAGGAGAGACGTTATGCCTGCGATTGATACCGCAAAGATTCTTATTCT
>Ga0207773_100447_pt1 | contig 16452 bp, 16 predicted proteins | sample TtaePargueraPR_2_FD_187281 | JGI IMG/M metagenome (GOLD analysis project Ga0207773, IMG submission 187281) | Aerobic enrichment media microbial communities from Bioluminiscent Bay, La Parguera, Puerto Rico - Tt and M1 (3) (SPAdes) | ecosystem: Environmental > Aquatic > Marine > Unclassified ...
GGCGCGGGCTGGGCCGGAACACCATGCCGAAGCGGTCGAGGTCGTAGCGGCTGGCGGCGGTGTGCATCATCTCCACCGCGCAGCACGCCAGGCCGAAGGTCATCGGCCAGAGCGAGCCGGACTGTGCCCAGGCCGCCAGCTTGTCCATCTGCGCCAGCACGAAGCCCTTGTCGGAGACTTCCTGCGCGACGCGGGCCAGCGCTTCATCCTGCCGCGCGCCCGGGGGAAGCGGGGCGAGCGGCTTGTCGAGGCTGCCTACTCCCATTCCAAGGCTCCCTTCTTCCATTCGTACACGAAGCCGACGGTGAGGATCCCGAGGAAGATCATCATCGACCAGAAGCCGAACACGCCGATGTCGCCGAGGGCCACCGCCCAGGGGAACAGGAAGGCCACCTCCAGGTCGAAGATGATGAAGAGGATGGCGACCAGGTAGAAGCGCACGTCGAACTGGCTGCGCGCGTCGTCGAAGGCTTCGAAGCCGCACTCGTAGGCGGAGACCTTCTCGGAGTCGGGACGCTGTCGCGCAAGGATATAGGAGGCGGCCACGATGACCACCGACAGCCCGACCGCGATGCCGAGAAAGATGAGGATCGGCAGATACTCGGCCAGCAGGGCGTCCATGCTATTACTCTCCTAACCCGCCTTTGTGGCGTGTTGTTCAGTCCGGTAAGCGCAGGGTCGTAAATCACCGGACCAGCGTGCGTTTACTGCCGCATGGCCTTGGGCAATGCAAGGTCAATCATCGCTGCAAGCCCATGGGTTTGGCTCTCGCGGGGAATATAGGGCGGAAGGGAATCACGGAAAAGCGCCAATCCCTTCGGCCGCCTCGCCGAGGCCCCGCAGCCCCCGGCGCCCGGGCCCAAAGGCCTGTCGCGCGGGTAGATCGCGGTCTGGCGGAAAAACCAATGACGCGGCCCGCGGCGCCGGGCGGCTTTTCCTGAGGGGTCGTTCTGGAGGTCCGGATCGGGGCGAATGGCGGGAGTGACGGGACTTGAACCCGCGGCCTCCGGCGTGACAGGCCGGCGCTCTAACCAACTGAGCTACACCCCCGTATCCGGGACGCGGTGATGTACTCCACCACCCCCGGGGTGTCAAGCGGTGCCGGGCCGGCCGGATCGCTTTTTCCCCGCAGATTCCACGGGCCTTGGCAAAGGCTTCGGGAAGAAAGCCCGGCCCGTGCCCCTGGTGGCCCCTCCGCCATCGGCATGCTCCGGTTGACCCGAGCGCCCAGGGCTAGCGCTCCGCCACCTGCCCTGGGATCGGGTCGAGCCCGGGGTGACAGTCAGGGGCGGAGGCCGGTTGCGTAAGCGCGAAGGCCAGGGGAAGAAACCAGGGAAGAAAATGGTGGGCGGTGACGGGATCGAACCGCCGACACTCGCGGTGTAAACGCGATGCTCTACCAGCTGAGCTAACCGCCCCCGAGAGAAGCCTCTCGCGACCCGCGCAGCGGGCCTCTGAAAATAGCACCGGCCGCCACCGAATCAACGGGGCGGCCGGGCCGATGGCAGCGAAAGCTACGCGTGCTTAGTTGACCGCGTCCTTCAGGCCTTTGCCCGCCTTGAACTTCGGTTGCTTGGATGCGGGGATCTGGATCCGCTCACCCGTGCGGGGATTGCGCCCTTCGGAAGCAGCGCGCGTGGTGACGTTGAAGGTGCCGAAGCCCACGAGGCGAACCTCTTCGCCGGCCTTCAGAGAATCGGTGATCGCGTCAAACACGCAATCGACCGACTTCGTGGCATCGGCCTTCGACAAGCCTGTCTTGTCAGCGACGACTGCGACCAAATCATTCTTATTCACGTTGGACCCCCCTCCTTAACAGTAGGGAATAGGATGTGCAGAGAGATATAAAAGAAACCGCTCCGAGGAGGTGCGAATTGTAGATCGCGCTCCGACGGGGCGTCAACGTGAGAACGGCGGAAATGCAAGGGTTTTAGCCCGATTCAGGCTAAAGAACCCCTGCATTTCCAAAACGACTCGGATCGCTCGAGCGTTCGATCAGTGCGTGAGCACACCCGGCTGCTCGCCGTCGCCCTTCGGCGACGGAGTCGCCTGCACATCCTCTTCCGATTCGTTCCACTCGATCGGCGTCAGTTCCTTCACCAGCGCGCGCGCCAGCACCTCATCGCAATCGGACACCGGAACGATCTCCATCTTGCGCTTCACGTTGTCCGGAATGTCCGCAAGATCCTTCTCGTTCTCCTTCGGGATCAGCACCGTCTTGATGCCGGCGCGCAGCGCCGCCAGGAGCTTCTCCTTCAGGCCGCCGATCGGCAGCACGCGTCCGCGCAGCGTGACCTCGCCGGTCATCGCCACGTCGCGGCGCACCGGAGTCTGGGTCAGCACCGAAACGATCGCCGTCACCATGGCGATGCCGGCGGACGGCCCGTCCTTCGGCGTCGCGCCCTCGGGCACGTGGACGTGGATGTCGCGCTTCTCGAACAGCGTCGGCTTGATGCCGTAGGTGACCGCGCGGCTCTTCACGAAGGACTCGGCCGCCTGGATCGATTCCTTCATGACGTCGCCGAGCTTGCCGGTGGAGGTCACCTTGCCCTTGCCGGGCAGCATGACCGCCTCGATCGACAGCAGCTCGCCGCCGACCTCGGTCCAGGCAAGACCGGTCGACACGCCGACCATGTCCTCCAGCTCCGCCTCGCCGTAGCGATAGCGCGGCACGCCGGCGTACTTGTCGAGGTTGCGGCGGTCGAGACGCACCGCCTTCGACTCGCCGACGGCGATCTCCTTCACCGCCTTGCGCACCAAGTTTGCAATCTCGCGCTCCAGGTTGCGCACGCCCGCCTCGCGGGTGTAGCGGCGGATCAGATCACGCAGCGCCGTCTCGGAGATCTGCCACTCGTCCTCCTTCACGCCATGATCCTTCATCTGCTTCGGGATCAGGTAGCGCTGGGCGATCTGCACCTTCTCGTCCTCGGTGTAGCCGGGGATGCGGATCACCTCCATGCGGTCGAGCAGCGGCCCGGGCATGCGCAGCGTGTTCGCCGTGGTGACGAACATCACGTCGGAGAGATCGTAGTCGACCTCCAGATAGTGGTCGTTGAAGGTGCTGTTCTGCTCCGGATCGAGCACCTCGAGCAGCGCCGACGACGGGTCGCCGCGCCAGTCGGCGCCGAGCTTGTCGATCTCGTCGAGCAGGAACAGCGGGTTCGACGACTTCGCCTTCTTCATCGACTGGATGACCTTGCCGGGCATCGAGCCGATGTAGGTGCGCCGGTGGCCGCGAATCTCGGCCTCGTCACGCACGCCGCCGAGGCTCATGCGCACGAAGTTGCGGCCGGTCGCCTTGGCGATCGACTTGCCGAGCGAGGTCTTGCCGACACCCGGAGGGCCGACGAGGCAGAGGATCGGACCCTTCACCTTCTTCATGCGCTGCTGCACGGCGAGGTATTCGAGGATGCGCTCCTTCACCTTCTCCAGGCCGTAGTGATCGGCGTCGAGAATCTCCTGCGCGTGCTTGATGTCGCGCTTGATCTTGGTGCGCTTCTTCCAGGGGATCGAGAGGATCCAGTCGAGGTAGTTGCGCACGACCGTGGCTTCGGCCGACATCGGGCTCATGGAGCGCAGCTTCTTCAGCTCCGCCATCGCCTTCTCGCCGGCTTCCTTGCTGAGCTTGGTCGACTTGATGCGCTCTTCCAGCTCGGCCAGCTCATCGCGGCCGTCCTCGCCCTCGCCCAGCTCCTTCTGGATCGCCTTCAGCTGTTCGTTCAGATAGTACTCGCGCTGGGTCTTCTCCATCTGGCGCTTCACGCGGTTGCGGATGCGCTTCTCGACCTGCAGCACGCCGATCTCGCCTTCCATGAAGGCATAGACCTTCTCGAGGCGGTCGCTGACCGTCTCGCTCTCGAGCAGCTCCTGCTTCTCGGGAATCTTCAGCGCCAGGTGCGAGGCGACGGTGTCGGCCAGCTTGCTGAAGTCGTCGATCTGGTTGATCGAGACCAGCACCTCCGGCGGAATCTTCTTGTTCAGCTTGATGTACTGCTCGAACTGCGAGACCACCGTGCGCGCGAGCGCGTCGAGCTCGCGGTCCTCGCCGGCGTCGTCGGGAATTGGCTCGGCGTAGGCCTGGAAGAATTCCTCGGTGTCGGCGTACTTGCTGATGCGCGCGCGCTGGCCGCCTTCCACCAGCACCTTCACGGTGCCGTCGGGCAGCTTCAGCAGCTGCAGCACGGTGCCGATGGTGCCGACGGAGTAGATGTCCGCCGGCGTCGGGTCGTCCTGCGCCGCGTTCTTCTGGGTGACCAGCAGGATCTGCTTGTCGTCCTTCATCACGTCCTCGAGCGCGCGCACGGACTTATCGCGGCCGACGAAGAGCGGCACGATCATGTGCGGGAAGACGACGATGTCGCGCAGGGGCAGAACCGGGAAGAGGTTACCGCGAGCGAGTTCCAACATAGTACCTCGTGCTAGACAGAGGGTAGCGGCCTGGGCAGGCGCAGGGCGCCGGGCGCCCCGCTGCGGGACCCCCTAAGTTACTCAAATCAGATTTAAAAATTGTAGATTCCGGACGATACTTCAAGGCCCACAATTGGGCCAAGGATAACAGGCGCTTAGGCGCTGGTCCCGAGGTCTTCGCGACGGTCGGTGTAGATGTAGAGCGGCTTGGCACGGCCGTCGACGACCTCGCGGTTGATGACGATCTCCTCGACGTTCTCCAGGCCCGGCAGATCGAACATGGGATCCAGCAGGATCGCCTCCATGATCGAGCGCAGGCCGCGGGCGCCGGTCTTGCGGGCGATAGCCTTGTGGGCGATCGCCTTCAGGGCGTCGTCGGTGAACTCCAGGCGCACGTCCTCCATCTCGAAGAGACGCTCGTACTGCTTGACCAGCGCGTTCTTCGGCTGCGTCAGGATTTCGATCAGCGCCGCCTCGTCCAGGTCCTCGAGGGTGGCGACCACCGGCAGGCGGCCGACGAACTCGGGGATGAGGCCGAACTTCAGCAGGTCTTCCGGCTCGACGTCCTTCAGGATCTGGCCGGTCGAGCGGTCCTCGGGGCCGCGCACGTCGGCGCCGAAGCCGATCGAGGTGCCCTTGCCGCGCCCGGCGATCAGCTTGTCCAGGCCGGCGAAGGCGCCGCCGCAGATGAACAGGATGTTGGTGGTGTCGACCTGCAGGAACTCCTGCTGCGGATGCTTGCGGCCGCCCTGCGGCGGCACCGAGGCGACGGTGCCCTCCATGATCTTCAGCAGGGCCTGCTGCACGCCCTCGCCCGACACGTCGCGGGTGATCGAGGGATTGTCCGACTTGCGGCTGATCTTATCGACTTCGTCGATGTAGACGATGCCGCGCTGCGCGCGCTCGACGTTGTAGTCGGCCGCCTGCAGCAGCTTCAGGATGATGTTCTCGACGTCCTCGCCGACGTAGCCGGCCTCGGTCAGCGTCGTGGCGTCGGCCATGGTGAAGGGCACGTCGAGGATACGCGCCAGCGTCTGCGCCAGCAGCGTCTTGCCGCAGCCCGTCGGGCCGATCAGCAGGATGTTCGACTTCGCCAGTTCGACGTCGGACGACTTGGCGCCGTGCGCCAGGCGCTTGTAGTGGTTGTGCACCGCCACCGAGAGCACGCGCTTGGCATGGCTCTGCCCGATCACGTAGTCGTCCAGGACGTTGCAGATGTCCTGCGGCGTGGGCACGCCGTCGCGCGACTTCACGAGGGTGGTCTTGTGCTCCTCGCGGATGATGTCCATGCACAGCTCGACGCACTCATCGCAGATGAACACCGTCGGGCCGGCAATGAGCTTGCGCACCTCGTGCTGGCTCTTGCCGCAGAAGGAGCAGTAGAGGGTGTTCTTGGAATCGCTGCCGCTGGACTTGGTCATACCGCTATACTTAGGCGCCTGTTCCTTGTTAAGCCATGTTAGTCAAACGGCCCACCCCCACACAATGACAAAAACCAAGGGGTTTGAGCTAGATCTGGAGAGTCTCCAGGGCCGTTCGACGACGAAGCAATTTGAGCCTAATTCGAAGGGCTCAATAATCTGTTAACGAAGGCGTTAACCCAACCCCGGAAGCCAACTCCCAGCCGGGCCGGGATGGCGCGGCGTCGCTAGCGGGCCGCGGGGCGGCAGGGCCCCGGCACGCCGCTGGCGGCCTCTGCCGTCCTAGCTCTTGCTGGTGGGGGTCGGCGATTCGCTGCTCGGACGCTTGTCGACCACCTCGTCGATCAGGCCGAAAGCCTTGGCCTTCTCCGCGTCCATGAAATTATCCCGCTCCATCGCCTTTTCAATGGTGTCGAGCGACTGGCCGGTATGCTGGCAATACAGCTCGTTGAGGCGCTGGCGGGTGCGGATGATCTCCTCCGCGTGGATCTGGATGTCGGTCACCTGGCCCTGAAAGCCGCCGGAGGGCTGGTGGATCATGATCTTCGAGTTGGGCAGCGCGAAGCGCTTGCCGGGGGCGCCGGCCATGAGCAGCAGCGAGCCGGCCGAGGCCGCCTGGCCGATGCAGACGGTCTGCACCTGCGGGCGGATGTACTGCATGGTGTCGTACATCGCCAGGCCCGCGCTCACCACGCCGCCCGGGGAGTTGATGTAGAAGAAGATATCCTGCGTCGGGTTTTCCGACTCCAGGTAGAGCAGCTGCGCGCAGATGAGGCTCGCCACCTGATCGTGCACCGGACCGGTCAGGAAGATGATGCGCTCCTTCAGCAGGCGCGAATAGATGTCGTAGGCGCGCTCGCCCCGGCTGGTCTGCTCGACCACCATCGGAACCAGCGTATTCATGACCGTTTCGGGCAGATCGTTCATGGACAGTCCTCAAAGAATCGGGGGGCCGGCAGGCGGAATCGGGAGATCACATGTAAGGGCTGGCGGCGGTCAGGGAAAGCCCCCTTCTGCGCCCGGCCGCCTCGCCGCGCAGGTCCGGCGGCAATGCCGCGCAGGTCCGGCGGCAATGCCGCGCAGGTAGAGCGGCGCTGACTGCGCCGCCCGCCCCTGCCCGCCGACGGCCGGTGCCGGCCCGATGCCGTGCCCCCGTCCCTCAGGTCCCCGGCTCTCAGGCCTCGTCGTCGCCCGCAGCCGCCTTGCCGCCAGCTTCCTCGCCGGCCTTTTCCGCCTTGGCCTTGGCCGGCTTCTTGGCGGCCTTCTTCTTGGCGGCCTTCTTCGGCTTATCGGCGGCCGCCTCCTTCTCCTCTTCCTCGCGCAGCTGGTCGGCGGTCACCTCCCGCTCCGTCACCTTGGCGAGGTCGATGATGAAGTCGATCACCTTGTCCTCGAAGATCGGCGCGCGCAGCTGGGCCTGGGCCTGCGGGTTGGAGCGGTAGAACTCCACCACCTGCTTCTCCTGCCCCGGATGGCGCTGGGCCTCCTGGAACAGGGCCTTGTTCACCTCGTCCTGGGTGACCTCGATCTGGTTCAGGCGGCCGACCTCGGAGAGCAGCAGGCCGAGCCGCACCCGCCGCTCGGCGATGTCGCGGTACTCGCCCTTTACCTCCTCGTCGTCCTTGCCCTCGTCGTCAGGGTCGACGCGGCCGTGCTCGCGGTCGTGCTCGACCTGGCGCCAGATGGCCTCGAACTCGAGGTCGACCATGCTCTCCGGCACCTCGAAGTCGTGCGCCTCCGACAGGCGGTCGAGGATCTCACGCTTCATGCGCATGCGGGCGAAGCCCTCGTAGTCCTGGGCCAGGCGCTCCTTCACCTTCTCGCGCAGGTCGTCCAGGCTCTCCGCGCCCATCGACTTGGCCAGCTCGTCGTTCAGCTCGGCCGGCACCGGCTCGCGGATCTCCTTAACCGTGCACTCGAAGACCGCCGGCTGGCCGGACAGCTTCTCGTTGCCGTAGCCCTCCGGGAAGGTGATGTTGACGGTACGGCTCTCGCCCACCGAAGCGCCGATCAGCTGGTCCTCGAAGCCGGCGATGAAGGTGTTGGAGCCGAGCTCGAGGTGATGGTCCTCGCCGGCCATGCCCGGCAGGGCCTCGCCGTGCACCGTGCCCTTGAAGTCGATCACCAGGATGTCGCCGGACTGCGCCGGGCGCGGGCTCTCCAGCGGTTTGGACTCCTTGCGGCTGGCCGCCAGGCGCTCCAGCGCGCCGTTCACCTCGTCCTCCGGCACCGCGATCTTCACCCGCTCCAACTCGAGCGAGGCGAAGTCCATCGGCGTGATCTCCGGCAGCAGCTCGATGGCCATCGAGTACTCGAGGTCCTTGCCGTCCTCGAAGGAGTCGATCTCGATCTTCGGCTGCACGGCAGGCCGGAGGCCGCGCTCGTTCAGCGCCTGGGCGGAGGAATCGGTGACCGCGCGCTCCAGCACCTCGCCCATGACCGAGGGGCCGTAGCGCTGCTTCAGCAACTTGATCGGCGCCTTGCCGGGGCGGAAGCCGGGGATCTTCACGCGGGCACTGATCTCGCGCAGACGGTTCTCGACTTTCTCGCTGATTTCCCTGGCTTCGATGACGACCTTAAAGTCGCGCTTCAAGCCCTCGCTGTTAACTTCAGTGACCTGCATGGTGGCCTAGGCCTTCCTCAGCCTTGTCTTCGGATGGATGGGTCCGGGCGGGGACGTCCTCCCCGCGCGAAGAAACTCGCTTGGCCGCGCGAACGCTGGTGCGGGCGGAGGGACTTGAACCCCCACGGATTGCTCCACTGGTACCTAAAACCAGCGCGTCTACCAGTTCCGCCACGCCCGCGCTTGCCGCGGAGGGCCGATGTATAACATCGCAGCCGGTCGTGCAATAGCGACGGGCCGCCGCCGGGGTCCGGCGTCAGCCCGCAAAGGCGCAGGATTCAAGGGAGGAACCGGCCGCCGGGGGCGGCCGCGGGGGTCAGGAGCCGATCGGCTCGCAGAAGTGCTCGAGGAAGGTCTTCATGCCCAGCACGCGCGGGCCGTCCTCGAAGGGGCGGCGGCCGGGCTGGTCGATGCGCAGGTCGTAGCGCACATGGGTCATACCGAGAATCTCGCAGAGCCCGATGACCGTGGCGGTCTCGAGGCGCCCCTTGCCGTCGCTGTGGCGGAACACGCGGCCGGCCTTCACCTGCTCGGTGTTGAGCCCGCGGCGGCCGAAGAGACGGCGCTCGCCGTGCCCGGTCAGGGCGCCGGAGAGGTTCTGCCAGAAGCTGCCCGGACGGGCATCGGCGCGCGCGCTGCTGCGCTCGGTGACTTCGGTCTGTGAATGCGTCGTATCAACCATGATGTCGCCGAGATTAGCGGCAAATCTTTGATACAGGATTAATGTCGCCGGCTATCCGCAGCGCCCGCGCTCAGGCGTCCTGCTTCTCGCGCGCGATGGCATCGCGGAAGCGCTCCGCGAAGCTCTGCAGGCCCAGGGTGCGGCGCTCCTCGTACTTGGCGAGGCGGGCCCGCTCGACGGAGACGTCGTAGGTGACGTGCGGAATGCCGAGCGCGTCCGGGCCGACGTCGACCACCTTGGCGATCTCGACGATGTTGCCCTCGTGCGCCAGCTTGTAGATGGAGCCGACCTTGATGCTGTCGGCCTTCACCGGCTGCTTGAACCAATGTGCTGCGAGCATGTTCCCGTTACCTTTTCACTCAAGGTCTGCCCCCGGGCGCAGCCCCCCGAGGTGCGCCGCTTGCCACCTTACAGCCGCAGGTGTGAAGCTTTCGTTAACGATTATCGCAGAACTATCTAAAACTATTGATGAAAAGGCGGTTGCCCACAGAACCGTGGGTAAGTCCGTGCAAGGCACGCAAAACCGCCGGTAAGGCGTCGGGCAGATCCTCGGCGATCATGCCCGGCCCGAGGCCGTCGGCCGCGCAGCCGTGCAGCCAGACCGCCGCCGCGGCCGCCTCGAAGGCTGGCATGTGCTGGGCCAGCAGCCCGCCGATCATGCCGGACAGCACGTCGCCGGTGCCGCCGGTGGCGAGCCAGGGGGGCGCCGAGGCGTTGATCGCCGCGCGGCCGTCGGGCGCCGCCACCACCGTGTCCGGTCCCTTCAGCGCGACCACGGCGCCGCTGCGCGCCGCGGCGGCTGTGGCCCGCTCCAGGCGGTTGCCGGCGAGGTCGGGAAACAGCCGGGCGAACTCGCCGTCGTGGGGCGTCAGCACCACCTGCCCCGCCGCCTGCGCCACCAGGTCCCACAAGGCCTGCGGGTCGTCCTGGAAGACGCTCAGCGCGTCGGCATCCAGCACCGCCTGCCTGCCGGCGCGCAGACCCGCCGCCGCCCGCGCGCGCGTGCCCTCGGCAACACCGTTGCCTGGGCCGATTAACAAGGCGTTACGGCGTGAATCTTCGAGTGCTTTCTCAAAAGCGGCCGGGGTCGGCAACTCGAGGGTGATGACGCCGGGGTTGCCCATCGCGTAGACCGGCAGGCTGGCGGCGTCGCAGGCGACGGAGACCAGGCCGGCGCCCATGCGCAGCCCGGCGCGGCAGGCGAGCTGCGCGGCGCCGGTCATGGTGGTGCCGCCGGCCACCAGCAGGTGCCCCGCCCGGTACTTGTGCGCGTCCGGCTCGCGCCAGGGAAAGGCGGCGAGCCAGAGCGCCGGGCCATTCTCGAAAACCGGCGGCGCGATCGGCTCCAGCACGGCGGCCGGGATGCCGATCTCCGCCAGGGTGATCTCACCGCAGAATTGCCGCGCCGGCATAAGCAGATGCGCGGGTTTTTTGCGAAAGAAGGTGACCGTCTGCACGGCATGGAACACGGCCTCGCCGAGCGGTTCGGCACCGTCGCCCGGCAGGCCGCTCGGCACGTCCACGGCCACGACCTCCGCGCCCAGGTCGGCGCAGCGGCGGGCCAGATGAGCCGCCCGCCCCTCCAGCGGCCGGGCGAGGCCGGCGCCGAAGAGGGCATCGACCACCAGTTCGCCGGGCTGTGGCTCGATGTCTTCGAACGGCTCGACCGGTCCGGGCCAGGCCGCGGCGGCGCTGGCGGCGTCGCCTTTCAGGGCTTCGCGCCGGCCCAGCAGGGCGACCCGCGCCGGCCAGCCGGCGGCGGCCAAATGTCGTGCTGCGACAAAGCCGTCGCCGCCGTTGTTGCCAGGACCGCAGAGCACCAGGACAGGCCGCGGCGCGCGCCGGTTCATGACCGCCCCGGCCACCGCCCGGCCGGCGGCCTCCATCAGGCGGCTGCCCGGCACCCCGCCGGCGATGGCGAGGCGGTCCGCCTCATACATCTGGCGCGTGGTGAGGACCGCGAGGGCGCGGGGTGCCCCGGTCACGTCCGCGGTCATTTTCGGCCGGCCGCCTCTCTGAGGGCGGCGACGCCGAGGCGGGCGCCCTCGCGCAGGAACACCAGGTCGCCGTCGCCGATCACCATGTCGTAGCCGGCCGCATAGAGATCGCGGGCGGAGCGCTCCGGCGTCGGGATGCCGCCGAGCAGGACGCCCTCCGCCTTGGCCGTGGCCTCCACCCGGGCGATCGCCTGGCGTACGTGCGGGTGGTCGGGCTCACCGAGGTAGCCGAGGCTGGCCGAGAGGTCGAAGGGGCCGATGAAGATCATGTCGAGTCCGTCGACCGCCGCGATGGCCGGCAGATCGTCCAGCGCTGCCTGGGTCTCGACCTGGCAGATCACCAGCACCGAGCGGGCGATCTCTTCCACGTAGGCACGCCAGTCCACGCCGTAGCGGGCGGCACGTACGATCGGCGCCGCCATGCCGCGCAGGCCGCGCGGCGCATAGTGGCAGGCGGCGACCGCCGCCTCGGCCTCGGCTGCCGAATTCACCGCCGGCACCATGACGCCCTGGGCGCCGGCGTCGAGGGCGCGCTTGATCCAGGCCGCGTCGTTGGCCGGTACGCGCACCAGGGGCGTACAGGCGCTGCCGGTCATGGCCTGCATGACCGCGACGGCGTCGCCCAGGTCGGCCGCGCCGTGCTCCAGGTCGATCATCGCGCAGTCGTAGCCGGCCGCCGCCATGACTTCGGCGCCGATCGGGCTGAACAGCTCCACCCAGAAGCCGTTCACCGCCTCGCCCGCCCGCATCCTTGCCTTCAGCGACTGCGCCACGCTCTGCCCCCTCCCGTGCCGGACCAATTCCGCGGCGCCCAGCTTAGCGGCAACGGGCGCGCCGGCAACAGGATGCCGGCCGGACAGTAATGGCGCCGCCGAGTCGCAGTCCCAGAGCGCCTCTTCTTGGCCCGATTCGTGTCACAGGCTGCGACTCCGCCCAGCCGCCATGCCCACCAAACGAAAAAGCGCGACCGGGCCTAACAAATTGAAAGGCTTTGTCGGCCACAACGGTGCCACAGCGCGGGCAGCTTCATCGGCAACTGGCGGACGAGCCACTATAGAGGTCACGACGTCAAACATTCATCCCGGTTTGACATTTGAATACTTTATTGCCGAAGCGAATGGTTCGTGCATCAAGTAGCGTGTTTCACGTGAAACGTAAGAGAGCGAACGTGGTTTACGCGCTATTAACACTTTTATTATAGCAGTTCTTCCGCCAAGCCCTTTTCCTTCCCAGAGAATCCGCGCCGACCCGTGCGTTTCCTGACAAGAACGCCCTCCTCCCGCTGTTCCCCTTTCCGTCTCCCGCGCCGTGCCGCGGGGGCTCCCTGGCGCCTGCTTGCCGGGCTGGTGGTCGCGCTGATCGCGGTGCTGGCGGCGGACGGCAGCCTCGCCGAGGAGTTCGAACTGGGACAGCTTACCGACAACATCGACTTCACTGTCGGTGCGGGCAAAGAGCCGACCGGCGCGCTGGTAGCGGGCTTTGCCGTTGCCGGCCTGGACCTCGGTCTGCGCCACACGGAATTCATGGCCGGCATGGCACGCCCCTGGCTCTACGGGAAACCGAAGAATGACCGGCTGCTGCGCAGCAGCCTGGTGGACGGCGGCACCCGGGTCGACCTCGGGTCGGGCGTAGCCCTCCCGCTCGGCATTTCCTTCGGCCTCGACGAGCGGCAGCAGGGCAGCCGCAATCTGCGCACGATCGCACGCCACGGGCTGCACCTGGACGGCGTGCAACTCGACCACCGGCTCACGGTGACCACCGCGCTTGCCCCGGACGGGACGGAAACCCGCAACAGCACGGGGCGCCTGGCGCTGAGGCTCGACCTTTTCGGCGGCCGTCAGGAGGGTGTCGCGGAGTATGGCGCCGGCCCGGAGACGCGGCTGACCCAGCTCCGCATGAACTCGGAATGGCGCCTGGCCGAGGCGTCGACCGCCGTGGTCGGCGTCACCCACCGTCCGCTCGACGGGCTGTCACAGGCGCGCGCCGGCCTCCGCCGCTCGGTCGGCGCCCTCAAGATGACGTCCGACGTGGTCGCCGACAGCGCGGGCGGCTATGCCGTCGGCCTGCGCTTCGCCTTGCCGCTCAACGCGGCGCCGAAGCGGGAATCGTGGAGCCTGGCGGGGCTGGTGGCCAACCTGCGCGCGGAGCGCCAGCCGGCCGTGCCGGTCGACAGCGAGGCGACTTCCGCCGCCGACGCCAACTAGGAACGGGCCCGGCTAGCTCGGCTCGACGTGATGATAGGTGTGGAAGGTCTCGAGGCGCTCGAGCACCGCGTTCAGGCGGGTCTGCGCAGCGGCGACGTTCTGCGCCACCGACTTCAGCTCCTGGCGCAGGATCTGCACCTCGTCTTCGACGGCCTCGGTCGGGCCGTCGCCGTAGCCGCCGAGCAGCCAGGTCGGGCTGACGCCGAAGGCGCCGGCCATCATCATGAGCTTGTTGGAGCGCGGCTCGGCGCGATCGTTCTCCCAGCCCTGCCAGGTGGCGGTCTTCACGCCGAGCCGGCGCGCGGCCTGCGCGACCGTGAGCCCGGCGGCCTCGCGCGCCCGCGCAATGCGTCCGCCGATGGTGTCGGACTGGTCCGCGGCGTCACTGGTGAGGGAAGTGGGGGCGATGATGTCGCTGGCGATGACTTGGGTCCTCCCGCTGTCAAGCCGGGGCGGCGGCGCCCGGCAGTGGCAAAAGCCGGCTGAAGCGTCCGGCAGGCGGTGGGGCCTGTCGCGGGCGCCGGATGCGGCAACTTTCGGGTATGCGGCGACCTTACGGCGCGAGGCGCGGATGGTCAACCGCAGGGCGCCGCGCAATCGGCGGCGCAATCGTCTGGGGCGGGAGAAAAGCCTGTAAGGATAGGAGATTGGGGTGGCTGATGGGATTTGAACCCACGACCCCCTGGACCACAACCAGGTGCTCTAACCAACTGAGCTACAGCCACCACGCGGGAGACGGTGCCTGAGGCCGGCCGGAACGGCCGGGGGCGCCGGATGGGCGTGTTTAGACCTCCGGCCGGCAAGCGTCAAGGGCGGCCGTCGACGGCGCTGCCGAGCGGCTTGCCGGCCGCGCCGCCCCTGCCCTACTGTGCAGCCGAACTTCCGACGACAAGGACACCATACTACCCTGGGCAGGAGGGGCGGACATGCTCAAGACCGCAGCCGCGGTGGCGCGGCTCGGCACCGAGAGCGCCTTCGAGGTGCTGGCGCGCGCCAAGCAGCTCGAGGCGCAGGGCCGCGACATCATCAACCTCGGCATCGGCCAGCCGGACTTCCAGACCCCCGAGCACATCGTCGAGGCGGCGGTGAAGGCGCTGCGCGACGGCCATCACGGCTACACCCCCGCCAACGGCATCCTGCCGCTGCGCGAGGCGGTCGCCGAGGACCTCGAGCTACGCCACCGTGTGCGGGTCGACCCGAACTGCATCGTGGCGGTGCCCGGCGGCAAGGTGACGATGTTCTTCGCCGTGCTGATGTTCGGCGAGGCGGGTGCGGAGATCCTCTATCCTAATCCCGGCTTCCCGATCTACGAGTCGGTGATCAATTTCTCCGGCGCCAAGGCGGTGCCGATCCCGCTGCGCGAGGAGAACGGCTTCGCCTTCTCGGCCGAGGAGACGCTCAACCTGATCACGCCGAAGACGCGGCTGATGATCATCAACTCGCCGGCCAACCCGACCGGCGGCGTGACGCCCAAGGCCGAGGTCGAGACGCTGGTCGCGGGCCTCGCGGCGCATCCGGACGTGGCGATCATGTCGGACGAGATCTACGGGCAGATGACCTATGACGGCCTCGAGCACGTCTCGCTGATGTCCTATCCCGAAATCCGCGACCGGCTGATCCTTCTCGACGGCTGGTCCAAGACCTACGCCATGACCGGCTGGCGGATGGGCTTCTCGGTGTGGCCGAAGCCGCTCTACGACAAGGTGCGGAAGCTCGCGGTCAATGCCTGGTCCTGCGTCAACGCCCCGTCCCAGTTTGCCGGCCTCGCCGCGCTGACCGGCCCGCAGGATTCGGTGGCGGCGATGGTCGCCGAGTTCGACGCGCGGCGGAAGATCGTGGTCGAGGAGCTGAACAAGCTCCCCGGCGTCTCCTGCATCACCCCCAAGGGCGCGTTCTACGCCTTCCCCAACGTCAAGGGCACCGGCTTCAAGGCCAAGAAGCTCGCCTCCCGCCTCCTCGAAGAGGAGGGCGTCGCGATCATCGGCGGGCCGGACTTCGGCATCCTCGGCGAGGGCTACGTCCGGCTCAGCTACGCCAACTCGGCCGAGAATATCCGCCGGGCGATCGGGCGCATGGCCGGGTTCCTCGAGCGCAACCACAATCGGGGGGAGTTGACCCCTACTCCGGATCGGCCGGCTGCTGCGGCGGCAGGTCCTCGGGCTCGATGATCGGCGTCTCGCCCACCGGCGGCGGCGTGATCGTCATCTCGTGATCGCCGGACGGCGGCGGCTCGAGCACGCCGTTGCACGGATCGAGCGCGTCGCTGAGCGTGTCGGGGGTTTCGGACGGCGGTGGCACCTCGCCTTCGGCGAGCGGGGCGACCTCGCAGTCCTCGGTGACGACGAGCGGGTCGGAGGGCGTGTCGGATCCGTCCTGTGCCAGGGCTGGCCATGCGCCGATGGCGATGAAGCCGGCACCGAGGGCCATGGGGAGCAGGGTTCGCATTGATTTCCTCTCCGTGGATGTCGCCCTCCCGGACAAAACCCGCGGCGCAAGGGATCGTTCCCTCGGGGGCCTCGGCGCTACGCTCCCCGCTTGCCCCTGTGCCGGGCGGCGTAGTCGTCGACAAGGGCGCGGATCATGCGCTGGTAGGGCACACGGTGCTTCGCGGCCTGATGCTTGAAGAAGTCGAGGCTCCGCCGCGTCAGGCTCAGCGTCACCTTGACGTTGTCCTCGGCAAGGACGAGGTCCTCCGGCGGCGGCAGGAAGTCTTTGACAATGCGGACCTTCCCGATCTCACCGCGGGTGTATCGGACCGTTTGCTTGCTCATAGATCTTCTTTCCTTTTCTCCAGTAGCCCGCTCCGAAGATGCGGATGCGTTTCGCCCGGTAGGTGAATCGACACCGTCATCACGCCGTCGCCGACGCGGCCGAAGCAGAACCAGCGCTTCTCTCCGGCGCTGTGCTCAAGGTCCTCCGCGATCACGCGCGCGGGGTCGAGGAACGCTCGTTGGGCGAGGGCGAAAGCAACACCATGCTTCGCCCTGTTGGCAGCGTCCTTGCCATCGTCCCACTCGAAGTCGCCACCCTCCATATGGCCAATATACCATACACTCATATGGCGGAGGGCGCGAAATATTCAATTCTTCCGGAAGGGAGGGGACGTGAATCGGCGGGG
>Ga0207773_100448_pt1 | contig 16351 bp, 16 predicted proteins | sample TtaePargueraPR_2_FD_187281 | JGI IMG/M metagenome (GOLD analysis project Ga0207773, IMG submission 187281) | Aerobic enrichment media microbial communities from Bioluminiscent Bay, La Parguera, Puerto Rico - Tt and M1 (3) (SPAdes) | ecosystem: Environmental > Aquatic > Marine > Unclassified ...
GCTGCGGGAGCCGGCGCTGATCGGGCGGATCAACGTCGCCGCGGCGCGGGGCGATGTCGACGTGGCATTGAAGCTTTGCGACGAGGCGCTGGCGGTGCGGCCGAGTCCGGTTCTGGTGCGGCGGCGGGCGCAGGTTCTGCAGAGTGCGGGGCGGGCGCGGGAAGCGCGCGACATCCTCGCTTCGTTGCGCCGCGATCGGCCTGACGACCTCGGCGTCGCTGTGGACCTAGCCACGACGGAGATGGCGCTGGGCGACCTTGCCGAGGCCGAGCGGCTCTACCGAGAGATACTGGCCTCGGATCCTCTGCGGGAGCCGGCGCTGATCGGGCGGATCAACGTTGCCGCGGCGCGGGGCGATGTCGATGCGGCATTGCAGCTCTGCGACGAGGCACTGGCGCAGCGGCCCAGTCCGGTTGTGGTGCGGCGGCGGGCGCAGGTGCTGCAGAGTGCGGGGCGGGCCCGGGAAGCGCGCGACATCCTCGCTTCGTTGCGCCGCGATCGGCCTGACGACATCGCCATCGCTGTGGACCTCGCCGCGACGGAGATGGCACTGGGCGACCTTGCCGAGGCCGAGAGGCTCTACGGCGAGGTTCTGGCAGCAAGCCCGTCGAACTGGGCCGCCCTTAGGGCGTACTCCACACATCTGGAGGCCACTGGCCAAATCGACAAAGCTGTTGACCTGCTGGAGATGGCGTCGATATCAGACGCGGGTGGCATAGATCGATCGGCTCCAAATTTTCCGGTTCCCCAGGCTTGGTCGCCGTCGCACACGCTGTTGCTCCTTGGTCTCCACTTTAAGGTTGGTGACACTCCGAAGATCGACGTGTCGCTGGCGTCGCTCAGCGGGACCCTTCACATCCTCACGGACGACCAGCTCGTTGACTTCATGCGCCTAGCGGAGAGGGCGCACCGGATCGATGTCGTCGTCGAAATCATTCAAGAAGCTATGCGACGCCCTGGCGTGAAGCCTCAGCTTGCGATTGGCATATTGCGCTACGCGCATGCTGCGGATCGGCCCAAACTAGCCGGAGATCTTGCGGTACTGCTCGCAGATCGCATTCCGGCGGGGCTGCAGCAGCGATTTCTCAGCGATGCGACGAAGATGCGCCGCGGGCCAGTCTTCGCCTTGGCGCAAGCTCGCGCAACGCGCGCTTCGGGTCGATCGCCGCGGGAGGCAGCAGAGCTTGCTCAGCTGCTCATCGCCGGTGGCAGGAGCAGGCTGGCGGTACGGTATCTTCGACTGTGCGCTCGGCGCTGGCCAAGTGCGCAGGTGATTTACACCGCGCTCATTTCTGCCTTCATCGGATCGGGTGATCTGGAAGGGGCGCGCACCTGGATCGAAAGCAGGGCGGATGTGGTTGCCCCTCAGGAACTCGAGAAGATGCGCCTCCAAGTGCATCTGAACGAGGGCGCTCTGGCGACCGCCTTGGCGACAATGAAGGCGCAGGTCGAGCGCGGACAGCGCCCAGGGAGTGACCCAGCGCTCATTCAGGTGCTGGCCGCGATCGGGCGGCTAGAAGAAGCCGAGGCAACGGCGGAGGCCATGCGGCGCGATCCACGACGCCCGCGGCACGAGGCAGCGCACTTTCAGGTCGGCCACATCGGGGCGTTGCTCAATGAGCTTCGCATCTATCGCATAGCCGCCGCAGCGCTGCCGAGCGAAGTCGCTCGGACGTCACTGGCGGACGTCCACTTTCACGCGGCCCGGGAGGTGCTGGATGAGTGGGTCAGTGCGAAGCCCGCGAGTATCGTCACGACAGGAAGCAACACGGTGCCGCGTCGGATCTTCCAGTACTGGGACGACCCAAATCCAGCGCAGGAGATCGCGGAAATCATGGAGAGCTGGCAGGGAATACCGGGCTGGCAATACCAGCGCTTCGACCGCCGTGAAGCGATCGCGTGGCTGCGCGACACGCTGGGCTCTGAGTATGCTCAAGCCTTCAGGCTCGCTCGAAATCCGACTGAAGAGAGCGACTTCCTGCGTCTGTGCCTTTTGCTCAGCCATGGCGGAATCTACGCCGACGCTGATGACTTGTTGATCGGGCACCCCGACGACATTGTCGCAGAGGGGAGAGGACTGGTTCTGTTTCGCGAGCCATTTGGGGCAATCGCGAATAATCTCATCTGCGCCCCACCCCGGCATCCCGTGATCGGCTCCGCAGCCGCGATGGCGAAGGATGCGCTCCTCCGACGCGATAACGACAGCCCATGGTCGAAGACCGGCCCCGGCTTGCTTACGCGGGCGACGGCCCGTTGGATCCTCGACGATCCCGAAAGCACGGTCCTGGATCTCACCGTGGTGCCGCAGTCACGAATGCGGCGACACATTCATCCCCATGTCGACGTCTCGTACAAGGGAACGGCTCGGTACTGGAACGCGCGCACGCGGAAGACTGAGCGCGGCGTCATCCAAGCGCTCGAGGAATTCGTTGAGGCGGTCCGAGAGGAGGCCGCACCTGAGCGCACGGCGTTCAACCAGCGCCGTGCCGCCGGTTGAGCGCGAGGCATGCTTGCCGAAAATCGCGGCAGCGGCTGTAACGTGTGGGTTTCGGCGGATCCAAGCCACGGGTTGGGCGCCATGGGAGCGCCCCTGCGGGGTTCTGTAGATTAGTCGGCGGCCTGGGACGCCAATAGGCGTCCTCGACATGTATTGGGCATGATGGGTGCAAACGTCGCGAGAAGTTGCGGTTGGCCCGGCGGGGTGGCCGCTTGCTTTCTTCCCTACCTAAGGTCAGCATGCTCGCCGAGCATTGACGGTTTATTCGCGACCCCCACCAAGGTCGACCGAGAGGCAGGAAGCGATGGCAACGGGAGTTTACAGTTATGCAGCTACCGACCTAAATGTTCTCGGGACGCCGGATGGCGTCGTCAACTTTAGCTTTTCCGGTTCATTTACCATCGTCAAATTGTCTGACGGTGGTGACAATCACGACGCAGACGTCTTAGATATTGGTGACACTTTTGAGGTAATTTCACCTCAAAATTCGTTTGATGGTTTAATATTTACTTATGAAGGAACGGACGGTAGTGGCGGTGTCATCGGGCACGCATCAAATTACGGCGACATCTGGCTTTCCGACACCGAGATCTTTGTAAACGACCCAGTTCCATCCCCGGAGCCTGGCGACACCACGATTTGTTTCGCCGGTGGCACGCTGATCGCCACGCCCGAGGGAGAGCAGGCGGTCGAAACGCTCGCGATTGGCGCTTTGGTCACGACGGCCGACGGCCGCGCTGTGCCGGTCAAGTGGATCGGTCGCCAGACGGTGCACAAGCTCTTCACGCCGGCCGAGCGCCTGGTGCCGGTTCGTGTCAGGGCCGGCGCACTGGGCGAGGGCCTGCCGCACACCGACCTGCTTTTGACCGCCGACCATGCGCTGATCATCGACGGAATAGCGATCAACGCAGGCGCCCTGGTGAACGGCACGACTATCGCCTACGACCCGATCGAAAGCCTAGCCGACCGCGTCACCTACTATCACATCGAGACCGCGGCGCACGATGTGATCCTTGCCAATGGTACGCCGGCGGAGACCTATGTCGACTACATCGGTCGCCGTGCCTTCGATAACTACGCGGAGTACCTAGCACTGTACGGCGAAGAGCGAAGCATTACAGAAATGCATCGGCCGCGGGTCTCGGCCGCTCGCCTTGTGCCGCCCGTGATCCGTGCGAGGTTGAACGGCATGTTGGCCGCATAGGCTCAAGTCTACTAGGTTGGAGACACGCAAAGGAGCCGTCGTTTGGCGGCTCCTTTTGCGTCCAGTGTGCGGCGCGGAGCATCAGCGGCAGATTGCAAGTTTCACCTGCGTCGGCGGGCGTAATCACCGTGGCGGTGATGTCGGAGCGGGGACCCTGGAATGAGCCGCTGGCGCGGCGGCGGCCGGACGCGGATCTCGACCACGCGGAAACGGCCGAGTGTAAGGCCCAGCACAGCCTCGGTCCGAGTGGCCTGGAATTGCCCGCGGCTATTAGTTGGGGGGCGGCCGCTCTTCTCTTTGGGAGCAAGCACCCTGCGGCACTTTAGCAATTGAGCGAAGTAGGAGGGCCGCCTGCATTAAATTGAATTGCGGTCGGCGCTGGTTAGTGATTGGTTAACCTCGCTGGGAGGCCACTCGTCGCAACCGAATGTCGGCGAGGCTCAGAGATGATGCAGCTCCAAGAAATGCAGGCCGTGGCACATGTACTTGCCGAACGGGCAACCATTCGGGCGAAGGCCATCGACGATTGGGTTTCCCTGGCGATGCAACAGCCAAACCCGCGTGAGTGGTCGGAGGCCCTGATCACTTCGGCGCTCGACCGGCTCGCACACGTTCCGGAAAGCCGCGCGGTCAAAGCTGAGGCCAGGCTGCAGCTCCTCGACATCCAGCGGGCCCTCCGTTCCCGGATCGGCGATCATCAGATCAGCCCTCGGCAGATCGCGTAGCGTCACCACGAAACATCGGTACTGGGCGCGGGGAGGACACCTTCCGGCGCCATTGAGATGCTGAAAGGAGTGTGGTGATGTCCGCCAGCCTCCTTGCCTTGGGCGGCAATGCAGGCCTTCAGCCCTCGCTGCGTGGTCTCTATGCGACTCCAGCGGCGCCGCTACCCTTTTTGAGGGGTGTGGTGGTGCGATCCTTCATTCTCGAGCGCGAACCCGGCAACATCATCATCTATCACTCGCCCGGCATCACTGCCGCCGCGCATGAAATTCTGGCGCTGGGGCGGCCTGACCGACTTCTCCTCAATCACTGGCATGAATCGATGTACGACGCGCCGGATCTGGACGTACCGATTTTCGTTCATGAGCACGATCGGCCGCGGACGGACTTGCCGATCGCCGGCACCTTCTCGCAGCGTGGGACGGTTGACGATGATCTCGAGATCATTCCCACACCCGGACACACCCGTGGCGCCACCATGTTCGTGTGGGACAATGGCCAACACCGCCTCCTGTTTCCCGGAGATTCGATCTGGGTGGAAGGTGGGGAATGGCGGGCGGTGTTGCTGGGGGAGAGCGACCGGAAGGCCTACGTCGATAGCCTTTCAGCCCTTATTGATCTGGACTTCGATGTCCTGGTGCCGTGGGCGAGTGAGGAAGGTCGGTTCTACGGCTGTGGTGTCACCCGGGTCCAGGCGCGAAACAAACTCCAAAGGATCGTCGATCGCCTTCGGGCCGGTGGCGACGGGTAGCCATTTAGGTCTCCAAGCGGTCATTGGCGGCCTACGGATGCGATGATCGCATTGGGCCTCGAAGTCGACCGACCCTCGCACCTCTCACCGGGAAGTCGGACTTCGAAGACGGACGCCGACGCCGCCGCCGTTCTCATCGATGAAGTCGACTCCTCCCCTCCGAAGCGCCTCCTCTATTCGCTTCAATGTGCTGCTGTCGCCTCCGAACTTCCCGCCTTCAATGTTGCTTACAGTGTTTCGGTGAACGCCCGCCGCTTCTGCCAGGTCCCTTACTGTCCAATTAAGAGCGCCACGCGCCATGCGAATTTGTGCGCTTGTCACAGGCATATTATTGTGCCATATGAACAAGTGCATTTGTCATAATCGACGGTCCTCAACATGGACATCACAGGAAAAGTCACCATCCACCGGTTGATTCGTGATCGGATTCTAGCCCTTGAGCCGGATTTGGACGAGCAGACGCTCGCCGACACCTTGGAGGGCTTGACGGACCTGAACGAGGCGATCGCCGCAGTGGTCCGGTCGGCGCTGGTCGAGGAGGCGTACGCCGAAGGATTGAAGAGTCACATCAGTCGTCTGCAGGAACGTCTTCAGCGATTGATTCATCGGGCCGACGTCCGCCGCCAGGTTGCCCGCGACGCGATGGTCGAAGCGGACCTCAAGACGCTGCGGGCACCGGACTTCACCCTCTCGGTGCGGCCGGGTGGTCCCGGCCTGGTGGTGACGGACGAGCGGACGATCCCCTCGACCTACTGGCAGCCGCGGGAGCCGCGCCTCGATCGGCTTGGTCTCCTTCGTGATCTCAAGCAGGGCGCGACGGTGGAGGGGGCATCGCTCTCCAACTCGGCTCCGGTGCTCAGCGTGAGGGTGAGGTGATGGCGTTCTCGGAGAAACAGGTTCGGTCTCTCAGTCGCTCGGTTCCCGCTCAGGCGATCCGGACCCGGATGAGCGGTGGCAAGGAGCTGACCTTCATCGAGGGCTGGTACGCGGTCGACCGCGCCAACCGCATCTTCGGCTTCGATGGTTGGGATCGCGAGACGGTGGAGACCAAGTGCGTCCAGGCACGGGAGGCACGCGGGACCTTCATGGCCGTCTACCTGGCCAAGGTACGGATTTCGGTGCGGATGAGCGATGGCCTTGTGGTCCGCGAGGGCCATGGCACCGGCGAAGGGCAGGGGGGCTCGGCAGCAGAGGTCCACGATCGTGCCCTCAAGGCGGCGGAGACCGATGCCACCAAGCGGGCGCTGGCCACCTTCGGCAAGGCGTTCGGCCTGGCTCTCTACGCCGGAAAGGCGGCGAACCGCCGACCGGCTTCTTCATTAGGCCAGAGCGAAGGGCGGCTCGACCGGCAGGCGCCTCCCCATCCTCCTGCGGTGGAAACCGCGGCCGCGCCCGCCGCCATCCCCGCCGCGCCTCCTTCCCGTGACGCTCGGTCAGAGGCCGAGGCGAGGGAAGGGGAACCGCCAGTCGGCAACGTGGCGACCGCACGGCCCCGGATCGACAAAAGCGTATTGGCCTTCCCCGAGACCAACCGGGTGCGGGACAAGGACCACCTCCGCTATGTGGCGGCGCAGCCATGCCTCCTCTGCAGTGCGACCCCGTCGGACGCCCATCACCTCCGCTTCGCCCAGCCGCGGGCGATGGGACGGAAGGTGGGGGACGACTTCACGGTGCCGCTTTGCCGCAAGCATCACCGCGATCTCCACGACAGCGGCAACGAGTCGGCCTGGTGGCACGCGATGGGCATCGAGCCGCTCGAGATCGCGCGCGAGCTGTGGGAGGAAAGTTCCGGAAGGAGGAGGGGACTGCCTCTCGAAAGCGAGCAGGGGCTTGGTTCCGAACCCAATCTGCCCGACCGAGCGATCGCGCGATCCAGAGCAGATTGACATCACGGCCTCTCGTCCCATCGATTCACTTGAGGATCGCATGGAAGTGCGCTTTCTGTTGTCGCTCGCGCTTGGTGCTGTCCTTCATATGACGGTTGCCGGCGTCCTCTGCGGCGCTGTGGCACCGAGTGATCCAGCAGGCTCGATCTCCCCTGTACATACTCAGAGCGAAGAGGATGCACTCTTGTTGCTTCGCTGCCGGACCGACCCTCTGGTGAAAGGAACGCCAGGGCAGAAGCGGGCTTCCCGCGGCGCCCGACTCGGCAAAAACCGCCAGGATCTCATAAGGCTTGAGCAAGCTTCGCCTCAGGTGGTTCGGGAACTGGAGTGTCGTATCTCGCGAAGGGTGAGGTGATGATTTCTCCGAACCCGGACCCTAGTCCAATTTGGCGTTCGCCGAACTCTCCCCTTCAAAGGCAGACATTGCCAACCTTCGACGCGACAGGGCTCGGCGCTTATAGCGATCCAGCCGGGCATGTTGGTGTGCCACATTGGCGATCGCTATCGCCAAACGTTCCTCGGAATCCAGTCCGAGCAGATGGAGGGCGACATCGCCCTCGGCCTCCTCGATGGTCGTCGCAATCCCGCATCTTGCCCTGTCATCCCCAGATGCCTTTCCATCTTTATGAGGTATAGGCGTTCGGGCGAACGATTGCGCGATCAGCGCCGAATCTACACTTCGGATCCGATCTAGGTCGATTTCCGCTTCAGCGATTCTACGCGCGAGGTGGAGAGATCGTTCACTGCACTGATCGCCTGCAATTAGGCGGGTGAGGACATCGACAGCTTGTTGCGCTTCCGGTACGCGAGCAATAGGGATTGCGAGCCCATGACGGAAAGCATTTCGGGCTGCCCGTCGCTTACCGGCTGCCGATTTTGGTCCTGTGCTTCTTTGTGCGTTCAAACGATTGGCGCGAACGCGAGCATCAACCGTCATCGCTTCGCGCCTTGGGTCAATTCGCTGTATTCGCCTTCTTCGATATCAACTACTGGTTCACGGAGTCGGCCAATACCATTACGATGTCTCTCGATCCGCGCAAGAATTTGATCTCTGCGGTTGGCGGCTACTGAAATCATCGAATCAAAACTATCAAGTTCAGATGAGTATTTAGCGGTCTCTTCGGCGGCGATTTCGGATCGATCCGACAAAAACTCTTCAAGTAGTTTATTTATTTCAATTTTCGCCGCCGCATCTCCTTGTTTTTCTCTGATAAGAAGTGTCAGGATTTTGTCGCCACTATCTTCAAATGGCACTAGTATCTCCAAAATATTGCGTCTAATTATTACTTTCATGAAATTGACTTTCGATCGCTGCAATCGCTGCCTCTCCCAAATTTGATCGGCAAGATCCTTCACTAATATTTCCTCAATAGCGTCCGTGGGGATGATGTCTTTGCGCAGCAGTTCGTGGAGGCGATTGAAGTCTTCCTCATTCTCATCAGGATATAATGGAGGCGCACCGAAAATCTCTCGAAACGAGGGGTCGATTGGGGCGACCCCCCGGCTTGGCGGCGCGGGTTTCTTGGTGGGGAGTGTTTGCTTTGCCATCGCGAATCAGCTCGTTTCAAGAAAGTCGACCGAGACCCGCGCAGGATCGCAATCCTTATTTCGGCTTGGTCCCCACATTTCGGCGCCGGTGGTCGGAAGACCCGGTTGCCATGTTCACATGGACATGGCGAGGCTCTGTGCCGAGGAGGAAGCGATCGCGACCGACTTCCTCCGGGCCCTCGGGGAAAGCGGGCTCGATCACAAGCCGGCACTGGACGGCATTGGTGGGATGAACGTGGCTTTCGATGCGATCAACGAAGGCGAGGCGACAACCACGGTCCAAGCGGCCGCCATTCGAGGCCGACCGCCTCGCCATCAAGACGCTCACCAAAGTGATGGCCGGTGGAAGTTCCCACCATGGTTCCGCTCGAAAACACGGCGATCACCGAGGAGAGCGTCGGTGGTCTGAAGCCGCGGGCATAGTGGAACGTTACCTTATGCTATTGTTTGGTGGGCGAGAACGTCTCGGTTGCGGACACTAGGACCGGAGTTTCGCTCGAGCAGTTGCGCACACCGCTTCATCAGCCTTAGCTGCTGGCGAGCCAATGTCATCCCTGCTAAGAGAAACTTGCTGGGCGTAAGCGAGTGGCGGACTCATCTTGACCAGTGCCGAACGGGCCACTTCAGCCGAAATACTGTCGTTCCCGAATAGCGGAGAGGTACTTCGCAGCATTCTCGAGAACGCTCCGATCGGGATGACGCTCGTCGACATCGGCGGAGCGGTGGTCTATGCAAACCCGGCCTTCTCGAAGATGTTTGGCTACCCCATCGCTGATTGCGTCGGGCTTCGCGTCAAGGACCTCGTCGACGGCGAAATGGTCCCCGAGGCAGAGGTCCAACTCAGTGGATTGATCAACGGCGAGGTCGATCACTACAGAACGGAGCGTCGCTATCGCCGCAGTGACGGGACAGTGTTCTGGGGTCTTGTCTCCGCCTCCCTAGTCCGTGCCAGGGGCAGTACACAGCCGCTGTATCTGATCGTGCAGATTGCCGACATTGATCGGGAAAAGGCGGCCGTGACGGCCCTCTCCGCCTCGGAAAGCCGCTGGAACTTCGCGTTGGACAGCGCCGGTCAGGGGGTGTGGGATCACGATCTTCGGACCGGTCAGGTGTTCTATTCGACGCGATGGAAAGTCATGCGCGGATTTACGCCCGAAGACGATATCGACCCGGCCTCATGGCTCGGGCGCGTTCATCCCGACGACCAACAACGCATCCTCGAACAGGTGCGGCGCCAGGATTCCGGCGAACTCAACTACAACGAGTTCGAGTATCGAGAACGACATCAGCACGGGCACTGGATTTGGATACTCAGCCGCGGCAGGCCGATCGAGTGGAAGCCGGATGGTTCGGTCGCGAGAATCCTTGGAACCGACACCGACATCACGACGCTCAAGGATGTCGAGGCACGCCTTGCTGCGGAGAAGGAGTTTTTGGCGGTTACGCTCGACTCGATCGCGGACGGCGTGATCGTCACCAATCCGAGCCACAAGGTCATTCTGATGAACCCCGTGGCCGAGGAACTGACCGGTTGGCGACTTGCCGATGCCAAGGGAAGACCACTGAGCGAGGTATGCAACCTCGTCGACGAGGAGACAAAAGTCCCCATTATGACGCCGATTCTTGAGTCACTGAGTGGCGCTTCGGGCAGGTTGTCGCGGGAGGGATCGCTGCTGGCCACTGTGACCGGCGAAGCCCGAGTTGTCCGGGAGTGTGCGTCGGTTGTGCGGAAGCCGGATGGAACGGTCGTCGGTGGCGTATTGGTGTTCCAGGATATCACCGAGGGTCACGCGATCAAACGCCGCCTGTCCTACTCCGCGACTCACGATCCGCTCACTGGTCTCGTCAATCGCAGCGCTTTCGATGCTGCACTGAATGCCGCGGTAGGCGAAGTTCGCGGCACCGGTCGGCGGCACGCTCTCTGCTTCATGGATCTCGATCACTTCAAGCAGGTGAACGACGCCGCCGGTCACGCCGCCGGCGACGCGCTCCTCGCAGAAGTCGCCGGCGCCATCCGATCCAGTTGCCGAGGTGAGGACACGTGTGCCCGCGTTGGCGGCGACGAGTTCGCGTTGATCCTGCGAGACTGCAGCCTCCAAGCGGCTCGGTACGTCGCCCAGAAGGTCGTTCGCTCCATCGAGAATCTCGAGTTTGTCTGGAACGGGCGCACCTTCCGCATCGGCTCCAGTGTTGGCGTGGTTTCGATCAACTCCAAGAGCGGGTCGGCTGCTTCGGTTCTCCAACAAGCCGACGCGGCTTGCTACAACGAAAAGCGTGGCCGGCGAAGCCAACGCTAAAGCTCGTCACAAGAGCGCGCTTGCATAGAAAGGGCTACAAGCTTCCTTGCCCTGATGACGCGCAGGCCCTAACCCAAGACGAGTGGGTCAGGGGCCCGGACCATTCGAGACTGCTGGTTCTGATGCAACGGCGCTGGCAAGGTAGGCTCGTTGCCCTCATCGTCTCAATCTCAGCGAGGACGCCGTGGGTGAAGGCGACCGCCGACCGTCCTCCCTGCTGGAAGGCTAGCGCCGCCCGTCGCGTCTTGGCGAGATAGTCGGGAGCGAGTGCATCGTCGTTATCCAACCGGCTGGTGATCAGCGGCCTGCCATCGTCCGGAATCTCGTCGTTCAGCGGCCGGATAGTCTCTTCGCGACTATCCGCCTCGACGAGCGAGGCATGCTTTCGGAGCTCGACCAGGAAACGCTCCGGCGTAGCGGGACTGACCAGCAGCATCCAGGTGAAATCGCCGACCGTCTGCCGCGCGACGGAGGGCGCGCAGAAACCGAGAAAGAGCGTCTCGCGATGGGCGAGCCAGGCGGGGTCGGTGGCGTCGACGCCGGCGCGCGCGGCAAACCGGGTGGGAAGGTTGTATCGGGTGACGAGAACATGCCCCGGTGCGACCATGCTCTTGGCTCGTCTTGGCCGGCGCTGCCGCCAAGCATGGTCCAGTGCGGATGTCATCGTTCCCGGCTCCGGCGCTGGTCGCGAACCAGTCGATCGAGTCCCATCTCAATCCAGATGTTCACGACCGCTTGCAGCAGCAAACGCTTATCAGGTTTCGCGATCTCTCGTGCGAGAGCAATCCGTTCCGATCACACCGATCGCAATGAACCATGATCATCCTTGCTACCATTCCGATCGCCCGGCCGCAGTCGGTCGCCGCGCTATGCCCCTTCCTTGCTGTGTCCGCTGCAGGAGATTGTGCTGTGAACCGGATCTATCGTCGCCCCAATCTCGCCAGCAAGGACGCACGTAGAAGGCTGCATGTACGCGAGCGACCCTATTGGACGCTAACCAAGTATGGCAGGCACATTGGCTACCACAAGCGCAGCCGGGGGGACGTGTTCTGGGTTGCGCGTATTCGAACCATCACCGGGTCCTACCGACAATGCCGCCTGGCTCTGGCGGATGATCTCGCGACGGCAAACGGTATCGATGTCTTATCCTATGAGCAGGCGTGGGAGGCGGCGGCCAAGTGGTTTCGCCTCCCGGATCAGGCGCAACGCGCGGCCAAGGAAGGGCGCCGCGGCGTGAATGAGGATATGAGCGTTTGTCCGGTAGGAGCAACGTTCACCGTTGCTCATGCCCTGAAGGACTACGTCGATTGGAAGCGGCTATCGGCGGCGCGCAGCGCCTTTCCCGTTCTGATCAGTCTGATCAACTTTCACATTGTGCCACGGCTCGCCACGATGCCAGTTGATGAGTTCAGCGTCGAGGTCTGCACCAAATTCGTCCGAGAGGTGATGGAGACGCCGCCCCGCCGTGGAAACCGACCGCTAGGTTCCAGGCAGTCCGTCGACAACCTCGCCCCCGACGAATTGCGCAGACGGAAGAAGACAGTGAACACCGTCCTCAGCATTCTCCGCGTCGCACTTCGAATGGCTTGGGAGAACGGTAAGGTCGACTCGGAGAGGGCTTGGCGGTGCATTCGGCGATTTCCCAATGTCGACGCGCCCCGCGCGCTTCACCTCAGCCGAACCGAATGCAAGCTTCTACTTCAACAATGTCGGCCGGATCTGCGGCGCCTTGTTCTTGCCGCGCTCTACACGGGCTGCAGGATCACCGAGCTACTCCGGATGCAATGCTCCCACGTGGGACGAGATGGCTATGGCGTCTACGTTACCGCGATGAAGACGCATCGCGCCCGCTTTGTGTTTCTTCCCGATGAGGGAATGGCCTGGTTCCTGGCTCTGATCAAGGGGCGGGATCCGGCCGAGCCGGTATTCATCAATGACGTGACTCGCAGACCCTTCGGCAAGTACAGGCACCTGTTCAGGGAGGCGGTCCGAGAGGCCGGACTTCCTCGCGGCTTCGGGTTCCACGGGCTGCGTCATACCTATGCAAGCCAGCTGGTTCAGGCTGGCGCACCGATCCTGGTGGTCGCCGACCAGCTGGGTCACGCCAACGCGATGACGGTGTTGAAAACCTATGGACACCTATCCCCACAAATCCGCGAGTCAGAGGTTCGGCAGCGTTTCACGACCTTGAGTGCTGACAATCTTAAGATGGCGAAGCGCCAGAAGAAGAAGTTGAAGGCGTGGCGTTCCAGCCTCCATGGGGCGGATTGGCGGACCTACGCGGAAATAACCGACACCAGCAGCCGCCGAAACACCACGTAGGCAGATCAAAGGCTCGCCAGAGCCAGTGTGTCAGGGCCTAGCGGTTCTGAAGAGGCCGGCGGCGGCGACGATCAACCAGCCGGCGATCATCGCCGCGCCGCCGATCGGCGCGGCATAGGGGAACAGCGACGGCCCCCATAGCTGGCGGATGCCGAGATCGGCGGCGAACAGCAGCGCGCCAATCCCGACCACCAGCGCGCCGGCGCGGAGGCCGATGGCCTTCACCGGCGACAGGCCGAAGGCGAGGAGGGCCGGCGCCTGGGTGAGGGCGACCAGCGCCAGCGGCTGCAGCAGTGCGCCGCCGGCGTGGGTCGCGGCCGCAGCGGTAGCGACGCCGGCGGCCCCGAGCAGGCCGGCGATCAGGATCGCGAGGCGGTTGAACCAGTCGATGGACATAGCGGGCGGCTCCGAACGGTGCGCCCCACGAATGCCGCTCGATGACGCCGGGCGCAAGGGTGCCGGCGTCGCAGGGGGCGCGCACCTAAATGTTATCGTGTCCGGCATCGACGTTTCGACGGTCGGGGCTGGTGTTCAGTTGGAGAAGCCTTTCCACCTAAACGAATGACGCGCAGACCTCTTTCGGGACGCCTTCGCGGACAAGGCGGACGAAGTAGGCGTGAGCGTCGACCGGACTCAACCGCTTCCCGCGCTCCAGCCACCACTTGAGCGTGGTGTTAAGTACCGAGACGATGTGGAGGACGACGAGTTCGCGCGGCAGCGGGCCTGGCAGTTCGGCCGGCATGACCGCCCTCAGCCGCTCCGCCAAAATCCGATCGATCGCCTCACGGACGATCATGCCGCCGCGTCCGGAGGCGAGCGCGGCCGGGATGTCCCGGTACTCGGCCACATGCTCGAAGAAGACGCGGCTCGGCGTCTGTCCCGCGTCGGTGCTCGCTGACGTACCCGCCGCAACCAGCAGCTCGCGGAGACGGTCGAGGCTCCGCTCAAGCAGGTCGTCCTTCGAGGTGAAGTGGGCATAGAAGGTCGCGCGTCCAACATTGGCCTCGCGCAGGATGTCCTCGACCGTGATCAGGTCGTAGGCCTTCCGCCGGATCAGGCTGACCAGCGCATCGTAGAGCGCCATGCGGGTGCGGACCACCCGACGGTCGACCGCCATGGGCACACTCCTGTTTTGCCGAACACGGGCAGGGCCGCTGTTCAATGAGGAACGTTGCGTATCCCGTTGTTCGGCAATTCCCGAACAACGTGTTCGGAAACTTGATAGTGGGAGCGGAGGCGAAAGACAACAGAGGCAGGCGCGGCCTGACCGGATCTGGCAATGGACATCTACGACGCACTCCTCTTTCTGCATCTTGTCGGCTCCACCGCGATGTTCGCCGGTTGGGCCATCGAATTCCGAATGCTCGCGGGGAGGGACGGGCCATCGCGCGCCGACCGCGCAGCGCTGCTCGGACCGATCGGCATGATGGCCGCGTTCCTTTCGGGATTGACGATGATGATCTGGCGCTGGGGGCCGCAGCCGTGGATGCCGGTGGCGATCGGCGGCGTCGTCTTACTGACAGCCGTCGGGATCGGCGCGCTGATCACCGTGCGGAAGGGTCGCGTGGACGCGGCGCGCAGACGCCGGATCGAGATCGCGTCGCTCGGGGCGCGCGTCGGGATCGGCCTCGCGCTGCTCGCCATCATGGCGGCAAAGCCGGGAACGGCGGCCTCGGTCGCGCTGCTGGCTTTCGGACTGCTGGCAGGCCTCCTGCCGGCCACAGTTCGTCCGAACGCCGGCTCGGCAGCGGCGAGGCGTCCGGCATCGGAGGCTCATTGACCATGGCGTATGCGACCAGGGCCGAGGTGAGCGATTCCATGCCGAGACGTTCGCTTTCACCGCGCGGAAAGGTGATGTATGGCGACAAGCACCCGGCGCGCGTTGCGGCGTGTATAGAGGGCGGAGCGGGTCGAGAAGATCGTCGACATCCGGCCGAGCAATCAGCCGTGGACGCCGGTGACCGGGACGAAGATCAGGTGGCGAGTGCGAGCAATGATCGGGGACGGCGCGAACACGAGAAACGGGACCACGACCCAAGGTCGGTGCCTGTGCGGCGCGGTGGGGTGGAGCTTCGCCGGCGAGATCCCCGACGCGACGATCTGCAACTGCACCGCTTGCCGCCGCTACGGCGCGCTGTGGGCCTACGATTGGGACGGCCACGGGATCAGAATTGACGATCCCAAGGGCAGGCTCACCGCATTCACCCGCGGCCCGGGTTCGCCACTGTCCTTCAATTTCTGCGGGGATTGCGGCAGCGTCGTGAGCTGGCGCGGCCTCAAGCCCGACGCCGACGGTCGCATTCGGATCGCCGTCAACCTCCGCCTCGCGGAAGATCCCGAGGCCGTCGCCGACATTCCGCTCCTTCGCTTCGAAGGGCTCCACAGCTTCGAGGACCTGCCGGTCGACGGCCGTCGCGTCAGGGACGCGTGGTTCTAGGGCCTCTCGGCAAGCAACTCGCCGCAGAACGCGCCTTTCCCATTAGGTCCAACCAGGGGAGAGGCGGCGTTCTGCACCAGACGGGCGCGTATTCGCGGGAGGCACGGTCGAGTCGCACGGGCCGTTGCCTACTCCGCAGCGGCTGCTTCCCCGGCATGGGCCTTGACCTCGGCACGGATCGCATCGGCCCGGCGCATGCGGCCGAGCTCGTCCTCGCCGCCCGCGGTGGCGTGGTAGAGCTCGAGCGCCTCGAACTCGTCGCTCCTGGGTGGGGCTATGGCGAGGTCGGAATAGGTCCAGCGGTCCTCGGCGGCGAGCGCGCGCTTCAGCGTCTTCTTCGTCGCTGCATAGATCCGGTAGTAGCCGGCCGCCTTCCGCGCCGTGCCCAACCAGTAGCGCGGGTAGAAGAGGAGGGGATTCTCGCGCGGCATGCCGTGCCGCCGGTCCCGACGGTGCTTCATCCGCAGGGCGCCGCCCTCGAGCGGATGGACCCCCTCGTAGCGGATCATCAAGGTGAACCACAGGATGGTGGTGAGCGTCGTGCTCGGCCGGCCGAGCTTGTTTGCGCACATGCGGCGGAGGATCGTCTCGATATGCTCCGGCGTGTAGAAGGTCTCCCACGCGAGGCGGTATGCCTCCTCCCACTCGGCGTCCGACATCGTGCCGTGATGCGAGACCCGGTGGTT
>Ga0207773_100449_pt1 | contig 16323 bp, 17 predicted proteins | sample TtaePargueraPR_2_FD_187281 | JGI IMG/M metagenome (GOLD analysis project Ga0207773, IMG submission 187281) | Aerobic enrichment media microbial communities from Bioluminiscent Bay, La Parguera, Puerto Rico - Tt and M1 (3) (SPAdes) | ecosystem: Environmental > Aquatic > Marine > Unclassified ...
TCGTCCGTGCGGTGCGCCAGGAAAGCCTGCGTCGTGGCCGCGCCCCCGCGCCCCAGGGCCGCCGCCGGAAGGCGCACCAGGGCGCCTTCGGCGAGATCGCGCTCGACCAGCCACAGGGGCAGGCGGCCCCAGCCGAGACCGGCCAAAATCAGCGCGTGCTTGGTGTCCTGACCGCTCACCCGCCAGGTCTGCGGTGACAGCACGCCGAAATCGCGTCCCTGACTGAGCGGGCCGGGGTCCTCCAGGACGATCTGCAGATGGTCGGTTAAATCGGCCGTGGCGAGTTCACCCTTCGTCTTCGCTTCGGCGGCCAGAGGGTGGCGCGCCGCGACGACGGCGACGAAGGAAAGCTGGCAGAGCGCTTCGAGGGCGATGTGCGGGTCACGGAAGTCGGCGCCGACGGTGATCGCCAGAGTGCAGCGCTTCTCGTGCAGCGCGGCAAGGGGTGCGCTGAGCGGCGCGCTGATAACCCGCACGCCGACGGCGGGGTAGGCGCGCCGCATGGCCTGCAGCGCGGCGCCGACCGCCGGCATCGGAAAGAGCGTGTCGACCACCAGGGACAGCGCGAGTTCGACGCCTTCACCGAGCCCGCGCGCCCGGGCACGCAGCGCGTCGACCTTCAGCAGGATGGCACGGGCGTCGGCGAGCAGCGCATGGCCCTCTTCGGTCAGACAGGGTCGGCGTTGCGAACGGTCAAAAAGGGTCACGCCGAGGGTTGCCTCGAGATTGGCGACGGCGTGGCTGACGGCCGATTGCACCCGGCTTAGGCGCTGCGCCGCGGCGCGGAAACTGCCGCTCTCCACCACGGCGACGAAGGTGCGCAGCTGGTCCAGGGTGAGCGCATCAAGCATGATCTATAAAATAGATCATAACGAGCAACATTATGCCACTTTTATAGATCGCCACTCAGACGCAGTTATGGGGCACCCCCAAACGACGGAAACGGAGGAATCCCATGACCAAGGTGCTGGTGCTCTACTACTCCTCCTACGGACATGTCGAACGCATGGCGCAGGCGGTGGCCGAGGGTGTGCGCGAGTTCGGCGCGGAGGCGGTGCTGAAGCGGGTGCCGGAGCTGGTGCCGGACGACGTCGCCCAGCGCTCGGGCTACAAGCTCGATCAGTCGGCGCCGGTCGCCACGCCGGCCGAGTTGCCCGACTACGACGCGGTGATCCTTGGAACGCCGACCCGCTTCGGCAACATGGCCTCCCAGGTGAAGAACTTCCTCGACCGCTGCGGCGGCCTCTGGGCGGCGGATCGCCTGGTCGGCAAGGTGGGCAGCGTCTTCACCTCCACCGGCAGCCAGCACGGTGGCCAGGAGTCGACCATTCTCTCCGCGCACGTCGTCCTGCTGCACCTCGGCATGATAGTCGTCGGGCTGCCCTACAGTTTCAAAGGCCAGCTGCGCATGGATGAAATCACCGGCTGCTCGCCCTACGGCGCCTCGACCCTCGCCGACGGCGGCGACGGCGCGGACCGTCAGCCGAGCGCCAACGAACTGGACGGCGCGCGCTTTCAGGGCCGCCACGTCGCCAGGACGGCCCGGGCGCTGGCAGCCGGCCGTCAGGCCGTGCCGGAGGTCGCGTGATGCTGCCGTCCCCGGCCCGCTCGGGGTGCCGCGTGCCGTCGTCGCAGGCCGCCTCCGCCTGGCCGGCTATCCTCCTGGTGGTCGGTGCCGGCGTGGTCTCCGCCTTCCAGGTCGGCAAGGCGCCGACCGCGCTGGCGGCGGTGCGCGCCGACCTCGGCCTCGACCTGGCCACCGCCTCCTGGCTGCTCTCCGCCTTTGCCCTCGTCGGCGCCGTCGCGGGGGCCGCCATCGGCATCGGCGTCGACCGGCTCGCCGCCCGCCGCCTGGTGATCGGCGGGCTGCTGCTGCAGGCTCTCTGCTCGGCGCTCGGCGCGCTCGCGACGGGCGCGCCGGCGCTGCTCAGCGCGCGCCTCGTCGAGGGCATCGGCTTCCTCACGGTGACCGTCGCTGCGCCGACCCTCGTCGTCGCGCTCGCCAGCGTGCCGGATCGCGGCCGGGCCATGGCCGTCTGGGGCACTTTCATGCCGCTGGGCATCGCCGTCGTCATGCTGGCGGCACCGCTGCTGGCGGTCACCGGCTGGCGCGGCTTCTGGCTGCTCAACGCCGCGGTGCTGCTGGCCTACGCGCTGCTGATCGCCGGCGGCACTCGCGGCCTCGCGCCGGAAGCGCCCTCGCGGCTGTCGATCGTCAAGGCCATCGGCGCGGCGGCGGGCGATGCCGGCCCCTGGCTGCTGGGCGGCACCATGACGTTCTTCGGTGCGGCCATCTTCGCGATCTTCGGCTTTCTGCCCGCGATCCTGGCCGAACGGCTGGGGGTGACGGCGGAGAAGGCCAGCCTGTTGGCGGCAGGCGCGGTGGCGGCTAACGTCATCGGCAACCTCGCCTGCGGGCCGCTGCTGGCGCGCGGCATCGGCCGCGCCGCGATCCTCGGCGCCGGCTTTGCCGGCATGGCGCTCACGGGCTTCGCGATCCTCGGCCAGGGCCTCTCCGGCCCGCTGGTCTACGCCGCCTGCGTCGCCTTCTCTGTGGCGGGTGGACTCGTTCCCGTCGCGCTGCTCGACGGCGCCGCCCGCCACGCGCCGCGCCCGGAGCTCGTCGGCGCCACCGTCGGCTTTGTCATGCAGGGAAACAACATTGGCTTGGTCGCCGGCCCGGCGATCACCGGCGCAGTCGCCGCCGCCTACGGCTGGTCGGCCGTACCGCTGCTGATCGCCGCTCTCGCGGCCGCCGGCATTGTGCTGGCGCTTATGCTTGGCCGGCGGGAGCGCTAGCTGCCGTAGCTCTGCACCAGGCTGCCGGCGACCATGTACCAGCCGTCGACCAGCACGAAGAAGATGAGCTTGAAGGGCAGCGAGATCATCACCGGCGGCAGCATCATCATGCCCATCGACATGAGGATCGAGGCCACCACCATGTCGATGATGAGGAAGGGCAGGAACAGGAGGAAGCCGATCTCGAAGGCGCGCCTCAGCTCGCTGATCATGAAGGCCGGAATGAGCGCGCGCATCGGCGTCGCCTCGGGTCCCGCGACCTCGTCGGTGTCCGTCAGGTCCATGAAGAGGCGCAGGTCGTTCTCGCGCACGTGGCGCAGCATGAAGTCGCGCACCGGCGCCTGGGCGCGGTCGAAGGCCTCGAACTCGTCGATGTCCTCGGCGATCAGCGGTGCCAGCGCCTCGTCGTAGACCGCTTCCATGGTCGGCATCATGACGAAGGCGGTGAGGAAGAGAGCGAGGCTCACCACCACCGAGTTGGGCGGCGTCTGCTGCAGGCCCATGGCCGTGCGCAGGAACGACAGCACCACGACGATGCGGGTGAAGGAGGTCATCATCACCAGGATCGACGGCGCGAGGCTCAGCACCGTGATGAGTGCGATGAGCTGGATGATGCGTCCGGTGGTCGTCCCGGCCGTGTCGGCGCCCAGGTCGAAAGTCAGTGCCTGCGCCAGGGCATCCGCCGGCGTCAGCAGCAGGACGGGCAGCGAAAGGGCGAGGGCGGCGAGCGGCGGCAGCAGGCGTTTCACGACGGCTGCCTCCCGAAGCGCGCGAGCACGCGGCCGAGGGTGTTGGGCGGCATGCCGGCGGACGTGCCGGCGGAAGTGGGGCTGGCAGCCGGGATTGACGCGGCCGGCTTGGCCGGCGGGGCGGCAATGTCGCTCTCGATCAGAAGGTCGCTGCCGGCGCCCAGCAGCACCAGGTGCTCGCGGTCGTCGCGGCGCAGCAGCACCAGCTTGCGCTTGGCATCGAGCGGGCGCACCTCGACCAGCGCCAGCCGGCGCTCTGAGCCCGTCGCCGGCGCGATCGCCAGGCGGTTGCCGAAGCCCGAGCGGCGCACCAACGCCGCCAGACCCGCGATCAGCACCAGCACGAAGCCGAGTGCCAGAAAGAACCGGAAGTACTCGCCGAATTCCATCGCCTTGTCCCAATCGCCCCCGCGCGCGTGCCGAGGCCGCTCAGGGCTTGTCGGCGGTGGGGGCGGCGTAGGCGGTGAGGGCCTTGCGGCGGTCGCTGGCGGCGCTCAGCAGCTGGGCGATCTCGCCGAGGCCGGCGCGCAGGTTCTCGCCGAGCTGGTTCACCTCTTCTAGCAGGCCGAAGAGGCGCGGGCGCAGCTCGGAGGCCTCCTCCGGCGACAGCGTCTCGACGGAGCGGCACAGCCACTGCACGTCCTGCTCGATCGGGGTCAGGTCGACGATGGTGCCGCGCGACAGGCCCTGGCGCGCCTTGCGCAGGCGGGCGGACAGCGAGTGCATGTCGGATTCGAGGCTGGCGGTCGGGCTCACGGTGGTCGGTCTCCTTACTCTGCATCCTGCGGCCGCGCGTCGGCGGCCTGTTGTTCCTGCTGCGCGTGGCCGGCGGCATCGGTCCGGTAGAGGTAGCGGAGGATTTCCGCCACGCCCGCCAGGGCGGCCAGCGGGATCTCGCTGTCCACCTCGACCGCCGCCAGGATCTCCGCGAGGTCGCTGTCGGTGCGCACCTTGACGCCGCGCTCGAAGGCGATCTGCAGGATCTGCTCGGCGACGGCGCCGCGCCCGCTGGCAATGACCCGCGGCGCTGCCTGGCCCGCCCTGGCCGCGACGGCTTCCGGCGTGACGCCCTCCAAGGCGATTGCTAACGTGCGGTCAGGCCCTGGCTTCTGCGTCACCGATCAACAGCCCATCGTCGAGCCGCGTCCGGCCGACGGCGGCAGCTCGTCAATGGTGACCGATCATGCTTAATGATTGGTTAGAGCGGGGCGCCCGGCGGGCACCGGACAGCAGAAATTTTACGAGCCCGTCCAGGCGATTGCGGCGGGCAGGGAAGCGGTAAAAGGCGCGCGGCCGTCAGGGGGCAGGGCGCCCCCCGCGGCGGTCAGGTGCCGGTGCCCTTGCTGGGGCCCCGGGGTGCGCCTGCGCCGCCCTTCAGCGCCTCGGTCAGGGCCTCGTCGTCCGCCCCGGCCGCCGCGCGGTTCTCTTCCTGGATCCGCTCGAAAATCTCGCGCCGCAGAACCGTCGCATCGCTGGGAAAGGTGAAGCCGAGTTTGATCGACTTGCCGCGGATATCGACCACGGTCACCTCGATGTTATCGTTGATGATGACGGACTCGCCGATTTTGCGCGTCAGATAAAGCATAGCCCTCTTGGCTCCCCCCGCCTCCGGACTCCAGCCGCCCGGCTGCGGGGGCATGGTTAATGCCCACAATTTAGCGCGTTTTACTGATTCTTAACAAGGCAGCCGTGATCATGGCGTCCGATGGCCCACGAAAGCCGGGGGAACGGGGGCCTTCGGCGCTGACGATGCAGCAATCAGGAACGCAATGGACGGCAAGCCCGGAATTTTCAGCCTGCTCGGCAGCCGCCTGGAATGGCTGGGCCAGCGCCAGAAGGTGCTGGCGCAGAACATCGCCAATGCGGATACCCCGGACTACGTCCCCCACGACCTGAAGCCGCAGGAGTTTCGCCGCATGGTCGAGCGCCAGGCGAGCGCCGGCCTGCAGCCCGTGGCGACCCGTGCCGGCCATATCCAGAGCTCCAGCCTGAAAGCGGACACCAGCGGCGTGGAGCAGAAGGAGCGCTACGAGACCGCGCCCTCGGGCAACGCCGTGGTGCTCGAGGAGCAGCTCATCAAGGTCGCCCAGACGCAGAACGACTACAACGCCATCACCAACCTCTACAAGAAGCAGGTGGCGATGCTGAAGATGGCGCTGCGCGGGCGCATGTAGGCAAGGCGATAGGACGCCACAGCGATGGATCTCGAGAAGTCACTGAACATCTCCGCCGCCGGCATGCGCGCCCAGGGCACGCGCCTGCGCGTGATCTCGGAGAACATCGCCAACGCCAACTCGACGGCGCAGACCCCGGGCGGCGAGCCCTACCGGCGCAAGCTGGTGACCTTCGACAACGAGCTCGACCGCGCGCTCGGCCTCGAGACGGTGCGCGTCGACTCGATCGTCGCCGACCGCAGCGCCTTCCAGCGGCGCTACGAGCCGGGCCACCCGGCCGCCGACGAGGAAGGCTATGTGCTCACCCCGAACGTGAACTCCCTGATGGAGATGGCCGACCTGCGCGAGGCGCAGCGCAGCTACGAGGCCAACCTGAAGGTCATCGAATCTTCCCGCGCGATGCTGCAGCGGACCATAGACATCCTGCGCTGACCGGCGCAGTTCCTTCACGCGACGCCAGGACGGCGCCGCCGACCCGCCAGGACGGCCCCCTAAGGCGCTCCGCGAGGAGCGTCCGACGGAGAGAGCCATGAGCACGAACATTACCGGAGCCGTCCAGGCCTACGACAGGATGCTGCGCCAGGGCGGCTCGCCCGGCCTCGAGGCGCGCGACACCGGCGGAGGCGACTTCTCTGCCATGCTGCGTCGCGCCGCCGAGCGCGCCGCCGACACCATGCTCCAGGGCGAGCAGCAGACGGTGCAGGCCGCCGCCGGCACCGCCGACCTCACCCAGGTGGTGATGGCGGTCTCGAAGGCCGAGATGACCCTGGAGACCGTGGTCACCCTGCGCGACAAGGTGGTCCAGGCCTACCAGGACATCCTGCGCATGCCGATCTGACGGCGGCGCGGGCAGGGCAGCACGGCCGTGAACGGCACTGAAGCCATCGAGATCGGCCGCGAGACGGTCTGGATCATGCTGAAGATCGGCGCCCCGGTCATGCTGCTGGCGCTGGTCGTCGGCCTTGCCATCGCCCTGTTCCAGGCGCTGACCTCGATCCAGGAGATGACGCTCACCTTCGTGCCGAAGATCATCGTCATCTTCCTCGGCATCATGCTGATGCTGCCCTTCATGCTGAGCAGCCTCACCACCTTCTCCCAGGGCCTCTTCGACCGCATGATCGCACTCGGGTAGCGTCATGCTGGCCGAGCTGCTTCCCCAACAGGCTTTCGCGCTGCTGCTGATCTTCGTGCGGCTGGGCACCGCGCTGATGCTGCTGCCGGGCTTCGGCGAAAGCTACATCTCGCCGCGCGTGCGCCTGCTGCTGGCGCTCACCCTCACGGTGGTCATCCAGCCGGTGCTGCCGCCGGTCTTGCCGGCGCTGCCGGACAATCCGACGGCGCTGCTGCTGCTCATCTTCGGCGAGGCCTTCATCGGCTTTTTCCTCGGCTCGGTGGGACGGCTCATGATGGCGGCGCTCTCCATCGGCGGCATGATGATCGCCACGGTCACCGGCCTTGCCAACGCGCTCACCAACGATCCGACGGCGGCTCAGCAGGGCTCCATCGCCGGCTCGTTCCTCACCATGCTGGCGCTGCTCATCATCCTGGTGCTCGACCTCCACCACGTGCTGCTGCGCGGGCTGATCGAGAGCTACACGATCTTCGTGCCGGGCCAGCCGCTGCTGGTCGGTGATATCTCGCAGATGATCACCCGCGTGGTCTCCAAGGCCTTCCTGCTGGGCTTCCAGCTCGCCTCGCCCTTCGTTGCCGTGGCGCTGATCTTCAACCTCGGCCTCGGCCTGCTGTCGCGGCTGATGCCCCAGATGCAGGTCTTCTTCATCGCCATCCCGCTGCAGATCGTCATCGGCCTCGGCATCCTGCTGATCGCCCTGCCGGCGATGATCGGCTGGTTCATCACCGGCTTCGAGGACGTGATGCTGCCCTTCGCCGGGCTGCGCTAGGGAGAGACAGCGGTGGCCGGCGAAGACGACGACTCACAGAAAACAGAAGAACCGACAGGCAAACGCCTGTCGGATGCGCGCGAGAAGGGCCAGGTCCCGCGCTCGCAGGAAGTCTCGCACTGGTTCATGATCCTGGCGCTGGCGCTGGTCGTCGGCATCTTCGCGCCGGCGCTGACCGCCGATCTCGGCGGCGTCCTGCGGCCGTTCCTCGAGCGGCCGCACCTCATGGCGCTGGAGGAGGGCGGCCTGCGCGACATCCTCATGGCCACGGCCGTCGCCATCCTCAAGGTCTCGCTGGTCCCGCTGGCGATCATCCTGGCCGCGGGCCTTGCCGCCGGCACCATCCAGAACGGCATCATCGTCACCACCGAGCAGATCCGCCCGAAGCTCTCCAACATCGGCCTCGCGCGCGGCCTCAAGAAGATGTTCTCGACGCGGGCGCTGGCCGACTTCGCCAAGGGCCTGCTGAAGCTCGCCATCGTCGGCACCGTGGTCTTCGTCATCGTGTGGCCCGACCGCAAGTCGGTGCTGGTCATCCCCACCATGGGGGTCGAGGATCTGCTGGTGCTGGTGCAGGGCGAGGCGACCAAGGTGATCGTCGGCGTGCTCTCGGTGATGACGATCATCACGCTGGCCGACGTGCTCTACCAGCGCTTCCTGCACCACAAGGAGCTGCGCATGACCAAGCAGCAGGTGAAGGACGAGCACAAGCAGTCGGAAGGCGACCCGCTGATCAAGGCCCGGCTGCGCCAGATTCGCGTCGAGCGCGCGCGCAAGCGCATGATGGCGGCGGTGCCGGAGGCCGACGTGGTGATCACCAACCCGACTCACTACGCCGTCGCGCTGAAGTACGACCAGAAGACCATGGAGGCGCCGCGGGTGGTGGCCAAGGGCGTCGACAACGTCGCCCTGCGCATCCGCGAGGTCGCCCAGGAGCACGACGTCGCGATCGTCGAGAATCCGCCGGTCGCCCGCGCGCTGCACGCCAGCGTCGAGATCGACCAGGAGATCCCGCCGGAGCACTACAAGGCGGTGGCCGAGATCATCGGCTACGTCATGCGCCTGAAGAAGGGCCTGCCGGCCCGCCGGCCGCGCTAGCGGGCATCCGGGAGCTGCGATTAGGCTTGGCCCCCTGGTTAATGTTGGTTAACCATTTGCGGCTAGCTTCCCGCTCTGCGGATCGACACGTAAAGCGCAAGGGACACCTCCGCCGTTGCTGAGCCTGCTCTTCTTCATCCTCGGTGCCGTGGCGGGCCTCGCCGCGGGCGCGGCCGGGGCGTGGTATTGGGCGCAGCGGCGCAGCTTCTGCGCCTCCGTGTTCGCCGCCGTGCCGAAGCCCTGGCAGGTGGTGGCGCCGGACGGCCGCACCATCCTCTCCAACCCCTCGCTGGATTCCTTTTTCGGCGGCGACCCCCGGCCGATTCCCGAGCTGCTGCTGGAGCAGGTGAGGGACGACCCGGAAGCCCGCCGCCAGGTCGAGCAGATCGCCGAGCAGGCCCGGCGCGGCCTGCTCGGGCAGGCCGAGGTGCGGGTGCCGGCCGACGGCGGCGGCCAGGCCGCGGCCGACGGCGCCAAGGGCGGCGGCCGGCCCAAGGAGAAGCGCGGCGGCTACGACTGGCGCTTCGTCGCCGCCTATCCGCTGCCGGACCATCCCGGCTATGTCTACTGGGTGGTCGATGACATCACCCCGCGCCGGCAGATGGAGCAGATCATGCGCGAGGAGCAGGAGCGCTTCGTCGACCTGCTCGAGAACGCGCCGGTGGGCTTCTATTCCGCCGATGCCGAGGGCCGCTTCCTCTTCGCCAACCACACGCTCTGCGAATGGCTGGGCCTCGCGCAGAACGATCTCGAGCTCGGCCGCGTGCGCCTGCACGACGTGCTCGCCGACCTGCCGGCCGGAACCGCGCCATACGACCCCTTCGGGCTGCCCGGGGCGACCCAGGGCGAGGTGTTGCTGAAGGATGCCGAGGGCGAGACCTTCCGCGCCTCGATCCGCCAGGACGTGGTGAGCGACGAGGCGGGCCGCGTGCTGCGCACCCGCTCGGTGGTGCGCGACCTCTCGCGCGAGATGGCCATGGCCGCCGCACTGGAGGAATCGGAGCATCGCTTCGAGCAGCTCTTCGCCAAGGCGCCGGCCGGGATCGCGCTCATCAACCCGAAGGGCGCGATCCAGGAGTGCAACGACGCACTCGGCCGCCTCATCGGACGCGACCGCAAGGCGCTGCGCCAGGTCTCGCTGTTCGACCTGGTGGCCAAGCGCGACGTCGAGCCGCTGAAGGCGGCGCTGGCGCCGACCGCCGGCAAGGTGAACGGCGCCAAGGCGCCCTCGCTGGAGGTGCGCCTCGCCAGCGACGAGGGTCCGGTCTGCACGCTCTTCGTGAACCGCACCGAGGGCAGCGACGGCTCGCTCGCCGGCTTCGTCGTGCACTTCATCGATTCCACTGAGCAGAAGAACCTGGAGCGCCAGTTCGCCCAGTCGCAGAAGATGCAGGCGGTCGGCCAGCTCGCCGGCGGCATCGCGCACGACTTCAATAACCTGCTGACCGCCATGATCGGCTTCTCCGATCTGCTGCTGCTGCGCCACCGGCCGGGCGACCAGTCCTTCGCCGACATCATGCAGATCAAGCAGAACGCCAACCGGGCCGCCAACCTGGTGCGCCAGCTCCTCGCCTTCTCGCGCCAGCAGACCCTGCAGCCGCGCCTGCTGAACCTCACCGACATCCTGGCCGAGCTGTCGCACCTGCTGCGCCGCCTGATCGGCGAGAACATCGAGCTGAAGATGAGCCACGGCCGCGACCTCGGCATGATCAAGGCCGATCAGGGCCAGCTCGAGCAGGTCATCATCAACCTCGCGGTCAACGCGCGCGACGCCATGGACGGCGGTGGCGTTCTGACCATCCGCACCGGCAGCGAGAAGGTCGAGCGGCGGCGCAAGCTGAAGGACGAGACCATGCCGCCGGGCAACTACACCGTCATCGAGGTGCAGGACACCGGCTGCGGCATCCCGCCGGAGAACCTCGACCGCATCTTCGACCCCTTCTTCTCGACCAAGGAGGTCGGTGCCGGCACCGGCCTCGGCCTCTCGACGGTCTACGGCATCGTGAAGCAGACCGGCGGCTACGTCTTCGTCGACAGCACGGTCGGCGTCGGCACGACCTTCTCCATCTTCCTGCCGGCGGTCGCCGAGCAGGAGGTCGCCGCCACCCTGCAGGAGGCCGAGGCGCAGGACCGCCGCGACCTCACCGGCGCCGGCACCCTGCTGCTGGTGGAGGACGAGGATGCCGTGCGCGCCTTCTCCGCCCGCGCTCTGCGCAACAAGGGCTACAACGTGCTGGAGGCCAACTCCGGCGAGACCGCCCTCGAGATCCTGGCGCGCCAGGAGGCGCCGATCGACCTGCTGGTCACCGACGTCGTCATGCCGCGGCTCGACGGCCCCACCTTGGTGAAGGAGGTGCGCCAGACCCGCCCGGAGCTGAAGGTCATCTTCATCTCCGGCTATGCCGAGGACAGCTTCCGCAAGCGCCTCGACGAGGACACCGGCATCCACTTCCTGCCCAAGCCCTTCAGCCTGAAGCAGCTCGCCGGCAAGGTGAAGGAAGTGCTGGGCGACTGACCGTCGGCATCGCCGGCGCTGCTGGGCCCCCCGTCCCGTATTAGGGCAATTTGTCTCCAATTTTAGGGTTTGTTCTCGTTCCGGTCCCTTTTCTCCTTGCCTGAATGAGAACAAAGCTGGTACATGTGGGCCTCGTTGCAGTCCCTCGACCCCTATGACATAAGGGAGCCCGACCCATGGCTCAGAGCCCGTTACGCTTGGTGGAGAAAGACACGGTGGACAAGAAAAAGGCCCTGGACGCAGCCCTGGGGCAGATCGAGCGCGCCTTCGGCAAGGGTTCGATCATGAAGCTCGGCGCCGAGCGGGTGGTCGAGACGGAAGTGATCTCCACCGGCTCCCTCGGGCTCGACATCGGCCTCGGCATCGGCGGCCTGCCGCGCGGGCGCATCGTGGAGATCTACGGGCCTGAGAGCTCGGGCAAGACCACGCTGGCGCTGCACGTGGTGGCCGAGGCCCAGAAGGCCGGCGGCACCTGCGCCTTCGTCGACGCCGAGCACGCCCTCGACCCGGTCTATGCCGGCAAGCTGGGGGTGAACGTCGAGGAGCTGCTGATTTCCCAGCCGGACGCCGGCGAGCAGGCGCTGGAGATCGCCGACACCCTGGTGCGCTCCGGCGCCATCGACGTGCTGGTGATCGATTCGGTGGCGGCCCTGGTGCCGCGCGCCGAGCTGGAAGGCGAGATGGGCGATTCGCTGCCCGGCCTGCACGCCCGCCTGATGAGCCAGGCCTTGCGCAAGCTGACCGCCTCGATCTCCAAGTCCCACACTCTGGTGATCTTCATCAACCAGATCCGCATGAAGATCGGCGTCATGTTCGGCAATCCGGAGACCACGACCGGCGGCAATGCGCTGAAGTTCTACGCCTCCGTGCGCCTCGACATCCGCCGCATCGGCGCCATCAAGGACCGTGACACCGTGGTCGGCAACCAGACCCGCGTGAAGGTGGTGAAGAACAAGATGGCGCCGCCCTTCCGCGTGGTGGAGTTCGACATCACCTACGGCGAGGGCATCTCCAAGACCGGCGAGCTGCTGGACCTCGGCGTGCAGGCGAACATCGTCGACAAGGCCGGCGCCTGGTTCTCCTACGACGGCCAGCGCATCGGCCAGGGCCGTGAGAACGCCAAGACTTTCCTCAAGGAGAACCCGGAGGTGGCCGCGCAGATCGAGAAGAAGATCCGCGAGAACGCCGGCCTGGTCTCGCAGGCGATGCTCGACGGCGGCGAGGACGGCGAGGGGAGCGACGGCGAGGCCGAGGCCTCCTGACCTCCCTGCTGCCTCGGCGGCACCGGAAAAGCAAACGGGCCCCTTTCGGGGCCCGTTCTGCTTTTTTGCCGTGATGCTCTCCGGCGCTGTCCGTCAGCCGCGCTTCTGCGCCTTCTGCCGCACGCGCTTGTCGAAGCGTTCGACGTCGACGACCACGCGACTGTGGCTGCCTTCGCTCACCAGGTCGTGCTCGTCCTCGGCGCGCACCCGGAACGTAAGCTGTCGGCCGTCGACGGCGACCAGTTCCGCCGTTGCCGTCAGCCGCATGCCGACCGGCGTGGCCGCCACGTGGCTCACGTCCAGGCGCGTGCCGAGGCTCTGGGTGCCGTCGGCCAGCAGGTGCTCGACCGCCTCCAGGGCGGCGGCTTCGATGACGCCGATCATCACCGGCGTCGCCAGCACGGCGATCCGCCCGCTGCCGACGCGCGGCGCGGTGTCGTTGGTGCCGACGACCAGCTCCGCCCGGCCGGTCAGGCCGGGGCGCACCTGTGGGGGCAGGACCGTCATCGCGCGTTGCCGCTCCGCTCGTTGTCGCGTCGCGCGCATGAGCGCAGAGACGCCGGCCGCCTGTCAAGCCGCCGACGGGCGACGGGCGCTGGGCGGCCGTTCACTGGATGGCGCCGTAGCCGGCCGTGAAGCCCTGCAGCGAGATCGGGATGTTCACGCCCTCGCCCTGCTCGGACTCGACCCGCGCCTGGGCGGTGCTGCCGGCCTTGAAGGCGCTGACGACGGTGTCGTCCAGCAGGATGTTGGCGAGGCAGCCGTCGCGCCGGCAGACGTCGAAGGGGATTGCACCGACCCGCTTGCCGTCGACGCTGATCTGGATGCCGTGCGCCAGCGGCACGCCGAGCGGCATGGCGATGATCGCCCGCGGCTGGCGCTGCGGTCCAAAGAAGCCGATGGTGATCTTCAGCATCGGCTGCTGGCTGTTCTGGTCGATGACCTGCTGGATCAGGAAGCAGACGTTCTGCTCGCCCGCACGGGGCGGCGAGGCGCCCGGCGGCGGAGTGGGGGTGCAGCGCTCCGCCCAGGAGCCGTGCTGCTGGCCGGGAGGCTCGGCCTGCGCCTGCCCTTGCGGGGCCGCCTGGCCGGCGGGTGGCTGAGCCGGCTGCTGGGGCGCCTGCTGTGCCGGCGTCTGGCCCGGCTGCACGGGCAGCGGCTGCTGGAGCGCGGGCGGGATCTGCTGGTTGGTCTGCGCCGGCGCGGCGGCCGGCAGCAGGGCGGTGAACGCCAGGGCGACCAGGGCGGTGAGCAGGGCAGGACGGCTGCGGCGGCCGGCAGGGCGCGGACGGCCACAGTCCAGGGGCTCGCCGTGAAGGCGAGGCGACGTCGGGGTAGCTAGCATGGGCGCGAAGCTAGCGCTTGAGCCCCCCTTTGGCTAGATCAGATCACGGTCGTTCGGAATCGCCTACGGGGAGCCGCCGACCGTGTGAATCTGATCTATTCTTTAAGTATAGAGCGGCTTTACGTGATCGAATGAGCCCGCGAAGTGGTTTTGTCCATCACGATCCGCTGTAGGCAAAGTCTGTGACCGCGCCGTGGCCCCTTCGGCGCCGGCCTTTCGGTGGACAGCCTCCCGGGGGCGCGCTACAACGCTCCGCTTTCGCCCTGGCCGGTCCGGGGCTGCCGGGTTTTTTTAGAAGGGTTCCAGCTTGCCGTGCAAGCTCAGGGATAATATGTATCTGCCATGACCACCGGTAACGACATCCGCGCCGCCTTCCTCGGATATTTCCAGCGCAACGGCCACGAGGTCGTGGCCTCTTCGCCGCTGGTGCCGCGCAACGATCCGACGCTGCTGTTCACCAACGCCGGCATGGTGCAGTTCAAGAACGTCTTCACCGGCAACGAGAAGCGTCCCTACAGCCGGGCCGCGACGGCGCAGAAGTGCGTGCGCGCCGGCGGCAAGCACAACGACCTGGAAAACGTCGGCTACACCGCGCGTCACCACACCTTCTTCGAGATGCTGGGGAACTTCTCCTTCGGCGACTACTTCAAGGACCTCGCGATCGAGCTGGCGTGGAACCTCGTCACCAAGGAGTACGGCCTCGCCAAGGACCGCCTGCTGGTCACCGTCTATTCGGAGGACGACGAGGCGGCGGCGCTGTGGAAGAAGATCGCCGGCCTGCCGGACGACCGCATCATCCGCATCCCGACCTCGGACAACTTCTGGGCCATGGGCGACACCGGACCCTGCGGGCCCTGCTCGGAGATCTTCTACGATCACGGCGAGCACATTCCCGGCGGTCCGCCGGGCAGCGCCGACCAGGACGGCGACCGCTTCATCGAGATCTGGAACCTCGTCTTCATGCAGTTCGAGCAGATCGACAAGGAGACGCGGCGCGACCTGCCGCGGCCGTCGATCGACACCGGGATGGGGCTGGAGCGCATTGCCGCCGTGCTGCAGGGCAAGCACGACAACTACGACACCGATCTGCTGCGCGCCATCATCGAGGCCTCGGCCGAGGCTTCCGGCCAGTCGCCCGACGGCGAGCACGCGGTCTCGCACCGGGTCATCGCCGACCATCTGCGCGCCAGCGCCTTCCTCATCGCCGACGGCGTGCTGCCGTCCAACGAGGGGCGCGGCTACGTGCTGCGCCGGATCATGCGCCGCGGCATGCGCCACGCCCACAAGCTGGGCTGCAAGGATCCGCTCATGTGGCGCCTGGTGCCGACCCTGGTCGGCATGATGGGCGGCGCCTATCCCGAGCTCACCCGCGCCAACGCGCTGGTCACCGAGACGCTGAGGTTGGAGGAGACCCGCTTCAAGGACACGCTCGGCCGCGGCCTCAAACTGCTGGAGGAGGAGACCGCCGGCCTCGGCGCCGGGCAGGAGCTGTCCGGCGAGGTCGCCTTCAAGCTCTACGACACCTACGGCTTCCCGCTCGACCTGACGCAGGACATCCTGCGCGGCCAGGGCCGCGGCGTCGATACCGGCGGCTTCGACGCGGCCATGGCGCGCCAGCGCGCCGCCGCCCGCAAGGCCTGGGCCGGCTCCGGCGAGGCGGCGACGGAATCGCTGTGGTTCGAGATCCGCGAGCGGGTCGGCGCCACCGAGTTCCTCGGCTACGACGCCGAGGAAGCCGAGGGCCAAGTCGTCGCCATCGTCGTCGACGGCAAGGAGACGCAGGAGGCCAAGGCGGGCCAGGAAGTGATGCTGGTCACCAACCAGACGCCGTTCTACGGCGAGTCGGGCGGCCAGCAGGGCGACCACGGCGCCATCTTCAGCCCGACCGGCGGCGAGCTGCAGGTGCACGACACCCAGAAGAAGCTGGGCGACCTGCACGTGCACTACGGCACCCTGGCGCACGGCAGCCTGAAGGTCGGCCAGGCGGTCGAGATGCGTGTCGACGGCCGGCGCCGTGCCGCGCTGCGCGCCCACCACTCGGCGACCCACCTGCTGCACGAGGCGCTGCGCCGCCGGCTCGGCGAGCACGTCACCCAGAAGGGCTCACTGGTGGCGGAGGACCGCCTGCGCTTTGACATCAGCCATCCGAAGCCGCTGACGGCTGATGATATTCATGCCATCGAGACCGAGGTGAACGACCGCATCCGTGTCAACGCCGAGGTCGAGACGCGCTTCATGACGCCGGCCGAGGCGACCGAGGCCGGCGCGCTGGCACTGTTCGGCGAGAAGTACGGCGACGAGGTGCGCGTGCTCTCCATGGGTGGCAGCGATCCGCACAAGAGCGGCAAGCCCTACTCGACCGAGCTCTGCGGCGGCACCCACGTGCGCCGCACCGGCGACATCGGCTTCTTCAAGATCACCGGCGAGGCGGCGCTGGCCGCCGGCGTGCGCCGCATCGAGGCGGTGGTCGGCGAGGCGGC